>TARA_R110000824_G_scaffold14605_3_pt1 | contig 28158 bp, 19 predicted proteins | sample TARA_R110000824 | Tara Oceans TARA_R110000824 (sample SAMEA4397747) | marine metagenome | biome: Polar Biome; feature: [MES] marine water layer (ENVO:01000295) within the mesopelagic zone...; material: water (ENVO:00002006), including particulate matter (ENVO:01000060) such as......
CTTGCGTGCTTTTGAAGCCGAATACGATATGCAATATTCTTTCTTTATTCCATCAACGCTATATGGAGAAAACTACGATTTTCATGACAGGCATTTTATTTATGATCTTATAAAAAAGATTTGTCTTGCGAAGCACAAAGGACAAGAACCTGTGGTTCTTTGGGGAACTGGAGACCAAAGGCGTGAGCTTATTTATGTCAGAGACGCTGTAAGAGTTATTTTAAATAAAATATCTCAAGAAGAAAGAATGATTAACTTATCCACCGGAGTGGATTGTTCTATTAAAGATTACGCCCGAGCCATTTGCGATCTTGTGGATTATGACTTTAATAAAATTACCTTTGATACAACGAAGTTTGTCGGAGCAAAAGAAAAAAAGATTTATAATGATAAGATCAAAGATGAAAGTTTCACTGATCTAAAAGATGGTCTACGCAAAACGGTAGATTTCTATCTTCAAACATATATGTAAGCTATTATGACAAAAGTTTTAGTTATAGGCGATTCTTGTCGCGATGTTTTTATTTATGGGAAATGTATTAGAATGTGCCCAGATGCACCCGTCCCAGTATTTGTACCTACGAACAAGCGAAGTAACGGAGGCATGGCGTCTAATGTTGCTGCTAACCTTAAAAAACTTGGTGTAGAATGCGATCTTATCTGTAACGACGAAAAGGTTGAAAAAACTCGTTATATTGATGAAAAGACAAATCATATGTTCTTAAGAGTAGATTCAAACGAAGAGAACATACAGAGAATAAAGATTCTGAACAAAGAGCTTATTAAAAAATACGAGTTGATTGTAATTTCGGACTACGATAAGGGATTTTTGACTGTTGAAGACGTAAATTTTATTTGTTCGGAACACGAACATGTCTTTATCGATACTAAGAAGATTTTAGGTGATTGGTATAAAAAAGCAAAGTTTGTAAAAATCAACGAAAAAGAATACAATAGAACGAAACTTACAGTAACAACCAACGATAATCTTATTGTTACTCTGGGTGACAATGGATGTATGTATAGAGGAAGCACCTTCCCTGTAGATAAGGTAGAAGTTAAAGATATGTCTGGAGCAGGAGATACTTTCCTTGCAGGATTGGTTTGCGAATTCTTGAACACTAGTGATATTGCAAAAGCAATAACCTTCGCCAACGAATGTGCTACAAAAGTGGTGCAAAGGAGAGGAGTAAATGTCATTTAAAGAATACTATCAATATTATTTAACGCTACATCAAAATAAATGGACACGTAGATTGCACGTATTGGGACAAGTGGCTACTCTAACCTTTGTTACACTATGTGTTTTACATAACTTATGGTTTATGTTATTATTAACACCATTCGTAGTATATCCTTTTGCTTGGAGCGGGCATTTCTTTTTTGAGAAGAATAAGCCTGCTGCATTCTCACGCCCCATCTGGGCAAAAGCTTGTGACTGGGTTATGCTAAAAGATATTTTAACAGGCAAAATAAGGTGGTAATAAATGGCTAATGTGTTGATTACAGGCGGAGCAGGTTATATTGGAAGTGAGCTTATTCAGTTTTTGCTTCCAGAGCATAAAGTAACTGTATTAGACAACTTACTTTATGAAAGAGATTCTCTTTTAAGATATGTCCCTAATGAAAATTTTGATTTTGTGAAAGGAGATGTAAGGGATACTAATCTTTTTAAAAAACTAGTTGATAAGTCAGACGTCATTATTCCTCTGGCTGCTCTTGTGGGATTCCCTCTTTGTGATAGAAAACCCAGAGAAGCTATTGAGATAAATTTTACTGCTAATATGTGGCTGTCGAACGTAAAATCAAAAGATCAAATAGTTTTATATCCCTGTACGAATTCAGGTTATGGTAAAAGCGTAGATGGTTCAGTTATTACAGAAACTTCTCCACTCAACCCAGTATCTTTGTATGGAAAAACTAAAGTAGATGCTGAAACTGTTTTTAAAGAGACCGAAAACTGTGCTACATTTCGTTTAGCAACCGTGTGTGGTCCCTCTAGCAGGATGCGAACAGACCTGTTAGTAAACAACTTTGTTTTGCGAGCCCTAAAAGACCGTATTTTGGTTTTATATGAGTGCGAGTTTATGAGAAACTACGTCCATATTCATGATGTCTGTCGCTCATTCAAGTTCTTGATAGATAATTGGAAAGATTGTAAAAATGAAACCTACAATCTTGGTCACGACGCTATGAATATGAACAAACTCCAGCTGGCTGAAAAGATTGCAGAACACACACCCCTTGAAATTATCAAAGCAGAGTTCACAAAAGACCCGGATGTTAGAGACTATATTGTAAGCAGTCAGAAGATTTATGATAAAGGTTTTGAATGCTTATACGATCTTGATACAAGCGTCAAACAACTTTTGAAAGCCTATAAGATTATAGATTCCCCATGGTACGCAAACTATTAGATGAAAACTATATGGACTAATGGATGTTTCGATATATTACACCGAGGGCATATAGAACTTTTTAAGTTTTGCAAAGCACAAGGTGATTATCTTGTAGTAGGCATTGATACAGACAAAAGAGTGAGAGAGAATAAAGGACCTGATCGACCTTTCAACACAGAGGAAGACAGGTTCTTTTTTTTGCAATCCATCAAATATATTGATAAAGTTGTTATGTTCTCGTCTGACACAGAACTTGCTCAACGATTAGTGGAAAACAACGTCGATACAATGATTGTTGGATCGGATTGGAGAGGCAAGCGAGTTGTGGGACAAGAAAAGGTTAACAAAGTTTTATTTTTTGATAGAATAGGAGCATACTCTACAACCAGCATCTTGGAGACAAAGAATGACGTATGTAATTGATATTGATGGAACTATTTGTGAAAAAGCACCGAAAAATGATTATACGCAAGCTGTTCCTTTTCCCGATCGAATTAAAGTAGTCAATCAACTTTACGATGACGGACATATTATTGTTTATTTTACTGCACGAGGCATGGGTAGACACAACAACAACGCCACAAAAGCCATCGAACAGTTCTACGATTTCACAAAAGACCAACTTTCTTCTTGGGGTGCTAAGCATCACACTTTATTACTTGGTAAACCAGCAGGCGACATTTATATTGACGATAAAGGAATAAGTGCCCATGTCTACTTTGAATAAAACACCGGGCATAACCTTTGTTAAAAAAGGATGGGGTTACGAAAAGTGGATTGTTAACAAGCCCGAATATTGCGGGAAACTTCTCTTTTTTTTAAGAGATAAGAGATGCTCTTGGCATTATCACAAGCTTAAAGACGAAGTATTTTTTCTACAATCAGGTAAAATGCTTGTAAAGTTTTCTGATCAAGACGATATAACAAAAGCGGAAGAACTTATTTTAAATAGAGGCGACAATTTTCATGTTTATCGCGGGCTTCGACACCAGATGCTCGCTCTTGAAGATTCTGAACTATTTGAGTTCTCCACTGAACATTTTGACTCTGACTCATACAGAATTATTAAGGGTGATTAATGAAACTTGTTGTTATCACAGGGTGTCTTGGTTTAATTGGCTCATACGTCACGAGAAAATGCCTCTCTAAGGGATGGAAGGTCTATGGGGTAGACAACCTTACCTATGCGGCAAACAAATCGTTTTTAGAGGCATTTAAGAGGGATTCTAACTTCACCTTTTTGAAAGAGGATATCGCCCAACTTAAAACCCTTCCAGACTGTGACTATGTTATTAACATTGCTGCGGAATCTCACGTAGGTAATAGTATCGTGGATAGTGCAGACTTTATTGAAACCAATGTCAATGGTGTCAAAAATCTTCTTGACCTGATCCGCCGCAAGCCAGACAATACAATGAAACGCCCGATCTTTTTCCATTTTAGCACTGATGAAGTCTACGGAGACATTGCAGAGGGTGAACATGTCGAAACAGATCCTCTTATCCCAAGCAATCCCTATTCGGCATCCAAAGCATCCTCAGATATGCTTATATTGGCTTGGGCAAGAACCTATGGCGTAAAATACGTTATCGTTCGCCCAACGAACAACTATGGCGAAGGACAATACCCTGAAAAACTTATTCCTTTATGCGTGAAGCTCCTTCAACGCGGAAAAAAGATCATGCTTCATGATGAAGGCGAACCAATTCGCAACTGGTTGCATTCTGATGATACAGCCGAAGCTGTTGTGACTATTATAGAATCTGGTAAAACTAATGAAATATTCAACATTGCCGGAGGATTTGAACAAAAAAATTGGCTAACTGTTAAAAAAGTCATTGAAGTATATTATAATACTAGTATAAACTGGAAAGATTACGTGGACTTGTCTCATAAAAGACCGGGTCAAGACGTGAGATATGCTCTAAATGATGATAAACTAAAATCACTTGGCTGGAAACCAACAAAGGTTTTTGACCAAGAAATCATAAAACTCGTTGAGTTTTATAAAGAAAATTTCAAATGGTAAGGAGAAAAAAATGAAACTTTCAAATCAAGGAATGGGAACACTTATGATGTGCCTTCAAAAATCCCTTATGGAGCAAAGCGATATTGTTCCAATGCTTGAAGAGCTTAATTTTGAAGTTGACGGCGAAGAGATTGTGTGTACTAATCCGCCAACGGTTAATCTTAATACTGAAGAACTAACTGAAGAGTAATGCCTAAATACTTTTATCGGTGCCTAGAAGAAAATTGTGAGCAGGTTTTTGAAGTTGTCCATTCTATGAAAGAGCGATTTCAAACCTGCTCTCAATGTTCTAATAGTTGCGAGAATGAAGGCATTATAGAAAGAGTGCCGATGAATATAATCAACATTCTTAAAAAAGATACGGTCTCACAAACAAAACACAAGACAGGATCACTAGTGAATAAGAATATAGAAGAGTTTAGACAAGATTTAAAAGACGAGAGAAAAAGATTAAAAAAGGCGGAATACAAATGAATAAAATACTATTAGGCGTCTCCGTAGCCGCAAATCTTGTTTTAATCGCCACCGTTGTAGGCATAATGCCATTATTTCTAGCATTAGCAGCTATTGTTATTACTATATTATGTTGGTATATAAAAAAGCTTACAGCCGAACTTAAAACCATTTCAAATGATTTTGATGATTTTTATTCAAAGTTAGATAAATACGAAAATCATCTTAACGAAATCCACGGGATGGAAATGTTTTATGGAGATGAAACTTTACAAGGTCTTATAAAACATTCCCGAGGAATGATTAATGATATATATGATTTTCAAGAGAAATATTTTTTAGAAAAGGAAGACAATTTTGACAGAACCGAAACAAGTACAGAAAACCCCGAGGAAGAAGAAAAAGAATCTCTACTTCACAGAGATCCACCAACAAGCGATAGTTGAATACGCTTCTAATGATGATCGAAAAGTAAGGACTAGGCTTTATATTGATTATATTGGACCTGTTTTTGACGAAATGGTGGATAAGATTACTTATACCTATAAGTTCACGACTCTCCCTAACATTGAAGTGTTAAAGGATGAATGTAAGATATGGCTAACAACCATTCTGGACAAGTTCGACCCAGAAAAAGGCTCTAAAGCCTTTTCTTATTTTAGCGTCATAACAAAAAACTGGTTTATTCACAGAGTTAAGAAAAACTCTAAAGACCTTAAAAAGGAAATAAACTTTGAAGATGCTATAGTAGAGATAGAACGCTCAAGCATTTTAGCAGAAAATCAGTATATAGAGAAAAGAGAAAAGTATGAGTTTTGGTCCGGTCTGATGAAAGAGCTGGATAAATGGGATAACCAAGATCTTAAAGAAAATGAACGAAAAGTTTTAAACGCTATTATTGATTTATTCGATAATGTCGATCAGCTTGAAATTTTTAATAAAAAAGCTATTTATATGCACATAAGGGAATTGACCAATCTCAATACCAAACAGGTAGTAAACAACTTAAATAAACTGAGAACGCGATATAGAACTTTTAAAAAAGGCTGGAATGAGGGAACATAAATGGCAAAGGCAGAGATTGATGATTGCATAGACACTGCAATAGAAAATATAAAAAACGATAGAGCCCTTGCTCTTACCCTTCTCGCTGATTTGATGTTGTATATCAACAAGGAAGACGCAAGACATAAAGAGGTTGGATTCACTGCCGCCAAATATCTTGAAACTCTTCAAAGATCCAACGAGCAACTTGTAAAGGTATCCGCCTTGTTGCATAAAAAGAATGGTCAAGTTAACGGTCTTTCTGACAGCGATAAAGAAGATTTATACTCCCTTATTCAAGAGAATGAGGATTAAACATGGCGTATAAAAAAGGTCAGATACCAGAATTTCGCGATGGCTATGATTTAATTAATCAAGCAGCCGCCAAAATATTCACGCCAGATATGATCAACAATAGTGGTCCGTTTTTGGCAATGGTGCTAAAAGTGGAATCTGATCTTAAATATCCTCAAGCTGGTTGGTGGGATGAGCTAGCAAATAACTTTGCCTTTAAACACCCAGGTGTCCCTAATCCTTTTGCTAATATGAAACGGATTAAAGTAACTGCTAGGATTACTAGCGAATATCTATCTGGTCAACCAGACATAGATGCCTGGATACCTCCTCCAGAGAACCCCTTCAGCCCAACGAAGAATGATGAAGAGTTGATAGGGCTACATAATGAATTCATATCTATTACGGAAGCAGCTGCCCTTCAGCCGCCCGTCGTCGGAAACTTTGCGTGGGTGGGATTCTTAGATATGGACACCTTGCAACGTCCTTATTATATAGAGCCAGCCAAGGGGCTCATCGGCGCTTGTGGAGGAGCAGTATCTGCAAGTGGTGCGTTCCAAGGCAATGCCGCGTCAGGCGCGGGCTTGATGGGCGGCAAAGTTGTAAACAATCCGAGCCAAATCGCCGGAAAGCCTGTTCTTCCCGGAAAGCCAGGGGCTGCTAAATATTTACTTCATGGATATGTTGCAAGGAAGTTTACAAGAGAATCTATCTTTTTGACTGATCCTAAGAAAAGAGCGAATATGGAAGAACTCATGGCTGCTATCGAAATAATGCACTGGTACTTACAGTCACTTTATCCAGGTCAAAAAGTTAGAATACACAACAGGAGGGCTGGCACAGCCGATGGCGGACATGTACCGAACTCCGCCCACGCCAAGGGAGAAGCCATCGATCTCCATGCAGTCCACAACGGCAAAAGAGTTGGTTATGAAACCGACTGGGCAATTATTACTAAACTTGTTGCAGCCGGTAAAATTCCTTTTGGGGGTATCGGATATTATAAGACAAGCTCCGGTCGCCGTCACATTAAAGTTACTCTAAATAGAGATGATTTAGGTCCTTCTGGTGTTCCTCATTGGGATCACCGCAGGGGAAAGGGCGCGTGGATATGGCATACTATACAAGTAGATGGTAAGAGAGCAACTCATAAAAAAGGACTGAAAGGTCCTGGCAAGGGTATCAAGAAATATTTATCATTACCATGGCTCCCAAAGCCCGCCAAGGCGAAATTCATGAAAATGCCCGCAGTTGATTCAAATATGCCAACGCTATCAGATGTTATCAAAGCACGACAAAGATATGCCGTGGGTAAAGCGCCCGCACCTAAAAAAGTTGTACCAAGCTCCACCACAAAAGCTGATGCATCCGGCACTCCATCCAAAAAACCTGCTGCAAACCCTCCCGCACCCGCGACTACGACAGCCAAGCCTCCATCTTCAGGGTCACCAACGAAACCGAAAGCCCAGGCAAAAGCAGCAGAGAAGCCCCAATCCTCTACGGTCACTAAATCAGAAAAACTTCCGATTAATACTTCAGTTGACTCGCTGTTCGGTAAAGCCAAGAAGCTTACAGCCGAAGAGAAGAAGATGATAGACAAAGTTTATGGGAAAGAGCAAAAAAAGAAAAAAGCAAAATCTGGACAAAGCTCATCGGTTTCTTCGGGCGCACCCGCCGCTCCCCAACAAAACTGCGCCCCCGGAGCCCCCGGACAACCAGGACCCGGCGCACCCGGCAGAATGGTCCCAGGATCCCCAATTGAAATACCTGGCAGGGGGAAGCCAAAAGGACTTCAACATGATAACCCCAAGACCGGTGGACTCCATCAAGACGATAAAAAACATGCTTTGAAGAACCCAACTATGTTTGTTTGTCATGAAACTGCGGGTGGTGGTTCAGCCTATAGCAATGCAGCAACGTTTCAAGCCAGAATCATAAAGGGCAAGCTACACAAAGACGGAAAGCCATACCATCAAGGTAACCAAGTTCATTTCTGGGGCGGTGCAGCAGGTGATATAGTGCTCACCACAGACCTTCGTAGTCCGTGTTTCCACGCAACTCCGATGAACTGGATATCTTATGGTTATGAGGCAGTTAACCGAGCGCAAGGCGGCAGGGGCTGGCAGAAGCAGGTCAAATGGGACAGAAACGCAAGAAAGTCCCTAAGATACCCAGGCATTAAGTTGTTAGCTTCCTTTGGCAACGTCGGCGGTCCATTGTTAGGTAGTGGAAAAGGCTTAAATCCTCCTCTCTGGAGCACCCTCCATGCTGGCTACACAATACCAACGATGTGGTCATGCGAGCGACTCTGGCAAACGGCGAGCTGGCTCATTACGAAACCTCCATATCCTAGAATAAAAATCCCCGCAAAATTTCCTATGGTGTTAAACGATAACAAGCTAGGAGTAGGTCTTAAGGTAGATGTACACGGACTCGGAGGAAAGAAAGTCTTTGTTTGGGGAAGGGTGAACCCTGAACGCGCAGATTTCAAAAAAAAGGGCTGCAACGCAGCATGGTCTAGGGGACTTGTAAGCGGTCGCAAAGCCAAAGCAGACTTAAAAAAGCATCCCTGGCAACAAGGTATCGTTGCCCACAACCGCTGGGGTAGTCACACTGACGGCTGTTTCCAAGAATATTATTGCCTCGCTCGCGCCATGAAGATGCACCCCCCTGCTGCTTTTTACGCCGCCATAGGAGCCCTTGCTTTGTCCAATGCGAAGGTTAAACCAAGCGCAGCGGGAGCTGCGTATTCGGACAGTTTAAGTACTGGTGCCACGCGGTTCACCTTTTTACCTTCGAAAGCGATGTCTGCTTATGGAAAAAAGCTGTGGGGTAATAATGGAGACTTAAACTGGTTTCAAGGTAACAGCAGTTTTCGAAAAGACGGAACCTTAAAAGGACCAAAAAAGTTCAAGAAACTGGTAGGAAAATAATGTCAACCGTTAAAAACTATAAAAATGCCCCCCAAGCTGGGAGAAGCCCTGAAGAGAAAAATAAAGCCACAAGCTTGCCTTTTGTTGCGATGCCGTTCCAAACTGGTATCGCGGGCAATCCTATGTTTGAATCGGTTCCAAAGTATCTTCAAGCTCCGTGTGAAAAAGTTATCAAGGGAAAGGGAGATTGTTATATTGTGTTGGGCAGAGACAGAGTGGGCAATCTTCTTCAAGGTAAAGCTGGCAAAGGCGATGCTAAAGCAGCGGCAATCGATATTGTCGTCGGTCGATGGTCTGGGACAGTTCCTGAAGTCAATTCTAAAGGAAAACCATTATATTTAAATCCTAGTTTTCAAAAAGATGCAGCAAGGATTTATATTTCTCAAAAGACCGATATTGATAAAAGCTTTGGTATTGCTAAAGGAAAAGTTGGAAATTTCGAAAATAGATCCGGCATCGCCCTCAAGGCTGATGGTATTAGATTATTGTCAAGAGAAGGCATCAAGCTTGTTACAAGAAATGACACGGTCAACTCAAAAAATTTAAAGACCTTAAGTCATGGAATCGATTTAATAGCTTTAAACGATGACCGAGACCTTCAACCTATACCAAAAGGCAATAACCTCGCGCAATCTCTTAAAAGGCTCTCTCACCACGTAATCGCTCTTAACAAGTTGGTAAAAGACTTTGTTCTATATCAAGCAAAGTTTAACTATAGTGTCGCGATGCACACTCATATATCTCCTTTTACTGGAGTGCTTCAGACACTACCTTCTGCTGCCTTGATTGAGGAAGGTGGCTTAGTTGCACAAAACTTAAACGTAGAAGTTGACGAAGGTTTAACGAAAAATCGAAAGAATGTTCATATGTTCAAACTCACATATTTAAATAAAAACGGGAAGCGTTATATAAACAGCAAGTTTAACAACACAAACTAAAAATTATCATGGCAATTGTAACTAAAAAAATAAAACCTGTTGAATTAATAGTTCCGGCTAAAGCAGTACCCCCTGTGGCTGAGCCAAGCGGAGAAGGTTCAGATGGAGATTCCTCTCTCCCTGATTTCCAGAAAGCGCGACCAAAAATTCCCTATGAGAAATATAAACATGCCCACTTCATGTGGTCTGGGGAAACTTCAGGGATATCAGAGATCAAGGGGCAAGTCGCCGGAAAATCAGTAAGCATTGAAATACCATATTTTGAAGTCCCTGGCAACATTGAAAAGCCTGGGAATGGGGAAACAGTTACATTTGCGAATTTCACTCTTGTAAAAACAGATGGAATCCAGAAAAAACTTGAGAGATCAGACGGCTCATCTGCTATTATCGTCAAGGTAACGGTAGTTGATACCGACCCTTATTTTGCCCCTCCAGAAGTTGGTTTATCGGTTTCTTCGTTTAGCAAACAAGGTTCGACCTATTGGGTTGATGCGAATAAAGTGTGGAGCATAGAACCCGCGCTAACTCCCGATGTCCCACAACTTCCCACTCCTATTAAGTCCATATCGGAAACAAAAGATATTGTTCCCGCTGATTGGTTCACCAAAGCGCATGGAACTATTTTGGAAGATAAGTCTTCATTCTTTGTTGCGATAGATACCATGGCAAAAGGATGGAAAGACAAAGACGACGAAGGAACTGTGAAACTGCAAGCGAAAACCGCAGCAGCCAATATTGTAGGCGGAGCATATGGTTTGATAATGAACCCTGACACTGAATCGTTATTTGTCAGATATGCTACTGTAATAAAGGATCAGATTAGCAACCGACCGGGATCAACTTATCGAATTTGTGTAAAAATCCCCAAAGAGTTGCTATCTGTCGAAGCGAGAGCCCTTACTCCAGATCAATCATCTGTAGCTTTTGTTGCACAGATGTCTTTTGGTGAACTTAAAAACTCACTAACGAAAATAGAGAAATATTTTTTGTCTTTGAGTCCCATAATAAAAAAAGAAAATATCTCGCTAAATTTGCAACTTGAAACAAAACTTCTTAAAAAAGCCCGCACTGCTGTAATAGGCTTATTTGCAGACAACAAACAACACAAGACTCAAGATACAGATCAGATATATATCACATTTACTCTTGAGCCTGAAACGATTATGAATGGTTTAATAGTCGAGCCTACGGCAGCTCTAAAAAAACGCAAGACCAAGAAAGTGATCAAAAAAAATGCCAGCTTAAAGAAAGACGAAGATACGTTCGCTCCAATAACAAAACCTATTACTATAGATACTAGAACCAAGTTAAACGATGACTTGTATAAAAGATCTCGAACAATGCTGTTTATAGCGAATTGTCAAAGCATGGCAGAAGAAATAGGTAAAGATACAAATGCCGCCACTAACAAGGTTAAATGGTTAGACTTTTTAATAAAATATGTTGACAGAATGCCAATGTATTATCCTTCGGATACCATAAACAAAGAAACTAACGATAGTAATGTTGAAGCCAAACAGAAGATAAAAGACATAGAAAAAAAGTTACCTCCTGTTACCACCATAGAAGTACAAAACGCATTATTAAAAGACGTCACTCCTGAACTAAAAGGAAAAATAGCGCAAATAAAAGCAACGACTTTTGAAAAAATACAAGATCCATCGATGAAAATGATTTTTGACAATATCGAACAGATTAATTCTATAGATTCTTTGTATGAACAAGTATTAGACAAAATTTCCATTGAGAGTATGATTTCACTTGCCAAAGAATGTACGGAACCAAACTATTTTAACAGTATAGAGGATTCTGTTCCTAATCTTGACTTTGAAATACCGGACCCTAAGCTCAACATTCCAAAAATTCCTGATCTTGATGTTGGAATACCTGATCTTAATTATGAGATTCCTGAGCTTCCTGAGCTTCCTTCTTTATCTAACCCCCTCGCTTTTGATCTTCCTGACTTAGATATAGTTCCTGATGTCTCTTCAGACTCCCAAGAAAAAATCGTCGCCCAGATTGAAGAAATGATGACGTCAGCACTTTTAGACACTGTAAAGAGCATTATTCGGAACATTAAGAGATGCTCGAACGAAGGATCCGACAAAGAAAAGAATAAAAAAGTTGGCGACCTTGATATAGCATCCAAGTTGCAAGACAATCAACTAGAAAATATTAAAAATAAAATAAACTCTATTGCTGATGCCGATCTCGAACAAAATGAAACTAAAGATATTTTAAAAGTTATTTCAGATTATTCTACGCCTTTAGAAGTTGTCGCTCTTTTTAGAGGAGATGCTGATGTTGAAATCTTGGATATCTTGAGCAAGGAACTATCTCGCTTTCCGGTTCTTGGAGACAACTTGAGCAACTTATATGATACCGAAGAGTTTTTAATGTCTATCGGAGAAAATATATCTGATTTGATCGAAGCCTCCGTTGGTGACAACTTGATAAAGCAGGGAAAAGAGTTAGATTTCAGCCCTTTTTGTGAGTTTAATTCTCCAGGAATAGAAACAGAAACAGAAGCGGTTATCAATCACTTGTCCAATCGGTTTCCTGAAAAATTCTCCAATGACCAGTTGGCTAACAACGATCAGCGGAGAAAAGAGTTTGGCGAGTTTTTAGATAATCTGGAAACTGCCTTAGACAACAATCTGGATGAGTTTTTGTTCGGAGACAGACTAAACGATTTATTAGACGATATGACAAAAGATGACGAAAGCTCTCTTTTTATGAAAGATTTGGTATTTAAAAGCTTTTTTGAGCCCATCGTTGCAGAGTTTGATGTGGAATCAATGAATGCTGGCTTTTCTTTTTTAGAAAATACTGTAGAAGAAATTGCCAAATCAGCGGCTGACGGTGGCATAAACAGGCTTGACATTAAACCTGTCACCAACAAAGATCTCGCTAATTCTGAAAATTTTGAGGAGCTTAAAGATCAAGCTGATGCTGCGGAACTCAAGGCAGTTATAGGTTTAAAAGATCCTATTAAAAGGCTTCGAGCTAGCTTAGCCTCTAGAACTCTCGCGACCTGGACAAGAGAAAAGCAGACAGGATCTCCTGTGGAATTTCGCTTTGTCATCAACGACAAAAGTTATTTAACGATATCTTATTCTGTTATACAAAGCGCTATATTTTCCCCCCCACCGGTTGAAAATGCACTGCCCATCCCACCCGCTTATATAGGGATTCCTGAAGAGGAAGAGCAGGATAAAGAAGCTCAGGAGTATACAGTAACGGTCAAAGCTGTTATGGACAGCAAAGAAATATTGAGTACAGTTCACACTGTAGATGTTACGAAATTAAAAATATTTAATATGATCTCTACAACAGGAGCCGAGGACTCTACACCACAAGCATCTGCCTATGCTACTCTTATATCCAACATTTTAGAAAAAAACTTTCCAAAAGAGACAACAGAAGAGCCTGATAAACTTCAAAGTTTCTTGGACATGACTCGAACATATTTATTTTTTCTTTTAAATCAGGGCACCATAAATCTATTGGGTCGTCAGGCATATGCCTCTTCCTTCTTTAACCCCCTAAACTTAATTAAACTAAGACTAGCCACCGACGAAGCCGACAATAGAGAACCTCCTCTTTTATGCGATGAACTTGACACCGAAGAAGGAAACGTCAGGGATCCGCTCATACCAAACATGATAGATATGGATGACATCCTCATCGAAGGCGGCAAAAATAAGAAATACTTTACTTTACTACAAAAAGAAAAAAATAAAAAAATCTATAATAGAACTCCTATCGACAACTCGGTTATAATGATTTCGATACCACTCTTCTTTAGAACATTTGTTATTGAATATCTTTTGAGTGGTATCTTTGTTTTTAATGAAGTTGACCCGGCAAGCTTTCTTGGGAATAAAACTAACTTCAAGATGATACATCAAATCATTTTTGCAACTCTGGAAGATTTAGGCGAGGAATTTAAAAATAACTTTTATGATATTCTCGAACAGTATCTTCATATTAGACAGACAGTTGATTCTGAGACTTATGGTATTGCGCCCATGCCAGCAGATATAAAATCAGAAGATCTTGGAGAGGTATTTAACTTTCTTTTAGATGAAGAACTAAAGTTGATTTTTCCATCATTTGAGAGAGCAACTCAACTCGTTTCTGACAGAGACAAGTTAGAAGTTAGCGACTTTGTGGATGTAATACCAGAGCTTGAAACTCATAAAGCAGTCGCGGTAGGACCCTCCCCTCCGGGACCATTTCACCTCGCTCAAACCGCCAACTCCCCACCCGGCAAGGTTATCCTGAGCTTGGAAAAGAAAAAAAATGTTTTAAAATATGGAGGCTTCATAATTCAGCGGTACATTAGACCAGACTGGAAGGTTTCTCTGCTTCCTACCGATTTAAAGAAAAGTATTGAAGAAGGAAAGAATAAACTTAGATTTAAAGATACTGCCCCCGCTTCCATTGCCACAACGAAAGACTTTGACCAAAATACTTGGTATAAAACAGGCAACTTAAGTGGCGTCGTTAATCTAGAAATATTTGAAGATCTCCAACAAAAGATTGAACAAAAAAATAAAGATTTAGCATCTGCGTTCAAAGAAACTCATAAAGAAGAACTATTTGACTTGTCTGACTTAAAATCAAGCGATGTTCTTTTGGACGGACTAGCCGCTGATCGCAAAGAACTTGTAGCGAAGTGGAACATATATGCTTCTGCATTAGACGCAAGCTACAACTTGTACGAAACCACTTTTAATGAAACTTATGACTTTGCTTTACAAGAGCCCTACAAAGACACTAAAAGCTATTCTGACAAGTTTATCTTTGATTGGTCGGATCTAGAACAAGAGACAATCACTTTAGATTTTAACTCTGTTGCTCAAATGGTAAAGAATTTTGATGAAAAAGAAAAAGAAGAATATAATAAAGCCCTCGTAGAAAAAAGCATGTCGGGACTTGAATATATCAAATCTCTCGAAGGAGATGCTTTAACGTCGTTCCTTGAGGTACTTGGGGACAAGGGAGATATCTTTAAACAACTCGATAATAAATATAAAACATTGACTTCTTCGTTTAAAACGATGGAAAATGAAACAAGCAGCTTGATCGGTGCATTAAAACTGTACTCGCATGAATCAGTCCAGTTTTTAGATGGTAAAAAAGTATGGTCAGGAGAGGGGATTCCCCCAGATGGAGCCATCTCCGAAGCAGATTATAACAAGGTGATTGATAGTAAGAATAAAGCTAACGCTAGAATCCAAGCACTTAACGATATGAAAATAAATGAGAATATGGATGGTCTAAAAGAGACAAGCGAGAAAATTGATAAAATAAATGATGAAATATCTACTGCGACCACAGGAATTAATTATCCGCACCCTGACAAGTTCCTTGATGAACAGATTGAGGCGTTAGAAGAAAAGCTTAAATCCGAAAGAGAAATAGGAATGATTTCAGGAGCTTATGATGAATATCTCAACTCTTTAAAATATGGTATAAGAATCTGTTATGTTTATCCTATGATGGATGACGACTTTAATAATCAAGATTCCGGTGTGTTTAATGAAAAACTCATAGGTGACGTCGGAGCAGAAATGACGTTGTTAACTAAAATGAAAGAAGAATATAATGTTTTAACTGGCGACTTGAATGCTTCGAAAAACAGACGCGAAAAAGCATTTAAAGTAAGAGAACATCTTATGGACGCCACAGGGCATCATACAAAAACATATTATATGACACCCCTTGTCTCTTTTGAAAGTGAGGTGTCAGAATTTTTTACGAATGATGTCCCCGGCGAAGTCCAAGAATCACCCACAGTCGTTCCTCAACTCACAAATAAAAAGATTATTGACAACTTTCCTTGGCGATCTTTAAAGAAAAGTCTGGCAGAAACAGATGAATACAAAAAAATATTCTCTGAAATGCTTATGTTGCCCGATCTAGTGTCAGCGTTAGGCGTTTTTTGCTCAATGCACACGATAGAAGAACTTTATAAAAAGACAAACCTTGGCATATATTCGGGTACAAAAACAATGTTGAAAAATATGTTAAATAACGTAGCAATACCTAAGAACTATAAGTATTTAGCTCCTGCGCCTACTCTGTCTGAAAAAAAGAAAAAAGACTTAGCTCTTCTTAACAATCCAGCCGGTGATTATTCTCCTAGTCAAACGTCTCCAACTAGCGTAGTAGGTTCCGCAGCTATTCTCGCCGCCAAGTTTCCTCTGTTTGTTTTAAAAGGTCTTGTAGAAGCAACTGATCCTGCCATTATTCAAGGTAAGAAAATACAAGCAGGGTTCAACGCATTGCTTAAAGCCGGTGATGCGGTAGCAGCAAAAGCCAAGAAGGAAGAGATGGGTGCGGCAAGCGCTGAAGAACAGAAAAAAAGCGAGGGAAATCCCGATAAGCCAAAGGCTAAAACTGATTCTGCCCCTGGATTCTCTTTATTGGCGTCCGTTTTATTGGGTCTCCCATCCCCTCCGTTCCCTCCGCCACTATTTTTTCCTGGTAATATCACCGCACCATTGACCCCCCTCGGCGCCGCCTATTTGGCAATCTCAGCAACCCTCAGTGGTAATAACCCTGATGCAGGAACTGAAACAGACCAAGATAAAGAGAAAACCAACAATCCAGAACAAATTTGTATTGACAATAAAAGCTAACATAAGCTATTTATTTAAAAAAGAGATATTATTATGAACTTCGGTTATTCCCCAAAACTTCCTTTAACAACAACAATGGTTCATTATGATATGATTGATGATATAAGGGAAAACATCAAACAAAACTTTAAAAATCTTCTTTTGACATCGCCAGGAGAAAGAATTATGATTCCTGATTTCGGTGTTGGTTTAAGAAGATATTTGTTCGAATTAGATAAAGAAGTGATTTTTCAAGAAGTCTCGTCCCGCATCGTAAGCCAGGTAGAAACTTATCTATCTTTTATAACTCTTACTGACATATCGTTAGCAGAGCGCGGAGTACAACAAAACGCAGATGAAACTATGGGAATAATTATTTCTTATACTTTGGACGATCTTGGTTTAAACGACGAAATACAAATATTTAAATAAACGGAAATGTAAACAATGGCAAAAAAATTCACCCCACCTATAGACTATACTTCAAGAGATTTTAACTCTATTAAAAACTCGCTGGTAAGTTACGCAAGGAAATATTATCCCAACACGGCTAACGATTTTAATGATGCGTCTTTTGGTTCAATGATGATAGACATGGTATCTTATGTAGGGGATATTCTCTCTTTCTATGTAGATTATCAAGCATCCGAAAGCTTTCTGGACTCAGCTATTGAATTTAAAAATGTATTACGACTCGCCCAACAAATGGGGTATAAGTATGATCCAGAGATCACAGCAGTCGGCTCGGTCGCTATTTTTATTAAAGTACCGGCAGCGTCCAACGGATTGGGACCAGATACAGATTATATTCCGACTTTAAAGAGGAATACCCGTTTCTCTAGTAACGATAATGTAACTTTTATTTTAACTACAGATGTAGATTTTGCTAGTTCCAACGCGCAAGTTTTGGTTTCTGATGTAGACGCGACGACAGGAAACCCAACATTTTATGCCGTCAAGGCTTACGGGGCTGTAATCTCAGGAGATATTGGACTTGAAGAAATCACTATAGGAGATTGGTCTCCTTTCCAAAAATATGAACTAGACGTTCCAGATTTAGCCGAGATTATCCAAGTTACTGATTCAGAAGGAAATGTCTATTTTGAAGTTGATTATTTATCTCAAGATACAGTATATGTAGATGTTCCGAATACTGATTCAACTGACAGAGACTTTGTTCCTCAAATAATGAAAGCAGTGTCAGTTCCAAGAAGATTTCTTGTGGAAAGAGACTCAGACAATAATGTATTCTTACAATTTGGTCAAGGTGCTGCTACAAACGAAATATTCACAAATGACGCAAAACTTAATCCAAACAACGTAGCATTACAAATGCATGGAAAGGATTATATAAGCGATACTTCTTTTGATCCTACTGTCTTAATAAAAAATAACAATTTAGGCGTAGCACCAGAAAACACTACTTTAACAGTTATTTATCGAGCCAACCTTACCCAAAATATTAACATTGGAGTTGGGTCAATATCCAATACCTATTCTGTAGATTTTTCCTTCCCTTCTCCACAACTGCTTGATGAAAGTAAGATTCACGCAGTAGTTCAAAGCGCAGAAGTATCAAATGAAGAAATAATAGCTTCTCTTGTTAACGACCCCGACGCCGATGAGATCAAGATTCGTGCAAGAAATAATTTTACAACACAGAATCGAGCCGTAACTAAGCAAGATTATATATCTTTAGCCTATGCTTTACCACCAAAGTTCGGCGTTATAACTAGAGCAACAATAAGGCAGGATCGCAACTCTTTTAAAAGAAACCTCAATATGTTTGTAGTGTCTGAAGGTCTTGATGGCACTCTTCTGAACACTAAAAGAAAAATAAAAGTCAATTTAAAAAATTGGCTTCAACAATATAAAATGTTGAATGATACTGTGGACATAATAGACGCAAAAATATTAAATTTAGGGATATCCTACAAAGCAATCGCAGATTCTAATATAAATAAGATAGAGCTTATACAGGATATTAATGAATCTTTATTAGAAATATTTTCTACACCACCGGAAATAGGAGAATCCTTTTTTATAACCGATGTTTATAATGTCATTAATGGCACGCCCGGAGTAGTAGATACCAGTGACGTAGAAATCTTCGTACAAAGAGGGGGAGTGTACTCTGACTTTTCTCTTAACTTAGATTTATATACTTCCCCCGATGGTAGGTATATAGAAGTGCCTCAAGACGTTATTTGGGAAATTAAGTTTATTAATAATGACATTCAAGGGACTATTATAAAATGACGATTAAAAGATACATAGCAACTGGAGACAATACAATTTCAGATGCGTATAAGTCTAATTTAAGTGGAACTGCAACTGGTTCTAATATGGGTTCTTCTGATACTTTAGAGGTTTTCTCCATTTATGGACAACTATCGAATAGCTCTGGCTTTTCTAAAGAGCTATCAAGAATATTAATAAAGTTTCCTGTAACTGGAACCACAGGTATTAAAGCAGATCGTGATGCAGAAATACTTCCTGCTTCGGGTAGTGTGTCCTTTTATCTTAACCTGTATAACGCCGTTACTCCAAATACTTTGCCAAAAAAGTTTACTTTGAACATGTATGCAGTAGATCAATCTTGGGACGAAGGGTCGGGTCTTGATATGGAATCATACAAAGACTTAGGTGTCTCGAACTGGATAGATAGAGTTGGAACTACTGCTTGGGGTGTAACTGGATCGACCTATCAAAATACTGCCTCCGTAACTCCCTGGAATGCAAACGCTTATTTTGAAAATGGAACAGAAGACATTTCTGTTGACGTGACTCCATATGTTGAACAATGGATCAAAGGCGCATCTGGCGGCGGCTTTGAAAACCATGGATTTCTTATTGCGCTAACTCCCGTAGAAGAAAGCGCATCACTATCCTATTACGATAAGATGTTCTTTGCTCGCTCTAGTGAATACTTCTTTAAAAGACCTTACATTGAAGCCCGATGGAATGCTGCTAAAACTGACGATCGAGGCGCATTTTATCTTTCTAGTTCTTTGGCTTCTGCTGCTAACAATGTTAACACACTTTATTTATATAATTATGTCCGTGGTCAGCTCCAAGATATCCCTGCTCTTGGCGCAGATAAATATGTCTATGTCAGCTTGTTTTCAGGATCTCTCACTAACGATGCCCCTTCGGGCAGTGCTTTAGAACTTTCTCCTGACAATGACGGAAGAGTTAGATCAGCACTCAAAACTGTTGTAACGGGTGGAATCACCGCAACTGGAATTTATACTGCATCTTTCGCATTTACTGGATCAACAAGCCTGACTGATATTTTTGATGTCTGGTTTACTGGAAGCCTAACTACAGCAAACGCAGAAGACGCAACTATTCAATTTCATACTGGCAATATTATTCCCAAGATATTGGATTCTTCTAATATTAACCCCACCACGCCATATGTCACTAAAATAACCAATCTAAAGCCTTCTTACATTACAAGCGAGGAGCCAAAACTAAGAGTTTACACAAGACAGAAAAATTGGTCTCCAACAATCTATACGATCGCTAACTCTGATATAGAAACAACCACTGTTGATAAGGCATATTATAAGGTTTTAAGAACCGCTGATAACTTGGAAGTCATTTCTTACGGTACAGGTAGTGATCAACAAACAAAACTTTCTTATGATGTGAGTGGGAACTACTTTAATTTAGATATGTCCTTGTTAGAAGCAGGATATATGTATGATCTTAAATTCGCTTATTATTTGAATGGTGTTTATAAGGAACAACCAGAGACCTTCAAGTTTAGAGTGGAGGAATAAAAGTGTCTATAAAAGACCTATTCAATGACATAGATAGAATTGGCATTACCACTACCGCTTCTGCTCCAAGCGAACAGAAGATCCAAGACGAGATAGGTTCTGTCCCTTATTCCTATGAAGTAAAAGAAAATAAAAATCGTTTTATTCCTCATCTCGATTACACAAAACCTGAAAATTTTGCTAAATATGGCTCTGCTGAAGAATATTATTCAAAATCTATTGAGTATATTTATTCTTATTATCCTTATGATGGTTCTCTTAAAGAAAAAGAGCAATGGCTTAATGACGTAGACCCCGTTAACCTTTATATCTTTGAGAAAGAGTATCCAAGGACTAATGGATACGTTATTTTATCTGCTGATGGCTGGGGCGCTTTGTCCTCTACTGATTCTGGTTATGGATTGCCAGCAGATTTAGAATATATACAATTTAAAAGCGGACCTCATAAACAAAATATTTGGGATGTGAGCAAGGATCGGGAAGAAAACTTGAAATTCGATCTTTCCGACCAAGGAGTTACGGTTGAATTTTGGCTTAAAAAAGATGCCTGGGTAAACAATACAGCAAAAGAGGTAATCTTCGACCTTTGGAACGGCAACCACAGTAATGAGCATGACTACGGACGCTTGAGGGTTGAGTTATCCGGTACATCGCCTGGTGAAGCTTTCCGAGTCACAGCCCTGTCTGGCACCGCTGGGTTCCATGATACACCTATTGGTACAACTATAACTCCTACTACAATGACAGCTGCTGGATGGTCTCACTATGCGTTTACATTAAAAAATGAGTCATCCAATATCAGACTAGAGATGTACCACGACGGCGTGTTTTTAGAGTCTATATTAACAGGCTCTACCACAGGACACGTCACAGGAAGTCTGCAAGCATATATCGGAGCTGTCACTACACCACCAAAATCCACTCTCGCGGCTACAGGCTCAGGAAAACTTTCAGGTTCTCTTGATGATTTCAGGTATTGGAAGTCAACGAGGACAGCTAGAGATATTGGAAGATACTACATTTCACAAGTAGGTGGAGGTACAAACACCGATGATGCCAATACAGATCTTGGGGTATATTATAAGTTTAACGAAGGTATCACAGCCACAGATACTGACAACAAAGTCCTCGACTATTCAGGACGAGTAAGTAATGGAACTTGGACTGGATATACAACCAATTCTCGTAACACTGGCTCTGCTATGGTCCTGTCTACCAAAACTACTTATGAGTTTAAAGACCCTATTATCTATTCTACTCATCCAGATGTAGTGTCCCTTTTAGCTTCTAAAAAAGAGATTGGAGAAATACACGATATATCTAATCCCTCCAGTATGTGGAAATCTATTCCAGGTTGGATTACTGAAGAAGATGAAGAGAGCGAAGGACAACTTAAAATTTTAACTCAAATAATGGCTAGCTACTTTGACGAGTTATACAACCAAATAGAAAACCTTAATAGTTTAAAAAATAAAAGCTATCCATCAGGTAGTGTCCTGACGGGGAGCTTCAAGCCCTATCCTTTTGCTAAAAGGCTTTTATCTTCCCATGGTTTAGACGTGCCAGATCTTTTTGTCGATACCTCTGTTATAGAACAGTTTTTATCGCGAGATGAAAAAATCAAGTATGAAGATAAAATATACAATGTTAAAAATCAAATATACCAAAACATTTATAATAACCTTCAATACATTTATAAAACCAAAGGCACAGCAAAATCTATTAGGAACCTAATACGTGCCTTCGGTGCGAATGATGATGTCATTTCTATTAATGTTTATGGGGATAATACCGACTTTGAGTTCCGAAAAAACTTAAAACAAAAAACCATTACGAAAAAAGTATTTAACTTTAACGATGTAGATAGAAACGACGCTACGATTTATCAATACATGACTGGCTCTGGTACAACTTCTTATATATCAGGCTCGGATCCCGATGGCTTGACGGTTCCTAACACTGTTGAGTGTGAAGCTATTTTTCCAAAAAAAGTAACAGAGTTAAACCCAGTTCATTATGATTATCCTAACTTAACTTCTTCTATCTTTGGTCAGCATACCGTAGATTCTGCTTTGGCAGAGAATAACTTAACATGGAATTCTGATGACGCTGCTGCGTTCCAAGTATATGTTGTAAGAGAAAAAAGCTATTCTAAAGATGCTTACTTCATGTTAACTGGGTCGCATATACCAATTTTAACTTCAAGTGTCTATCCAGACCTTTATAACGAAGAAAAATGGAACTTTGCTGTTAGACTACGCCCTTCTTCAGCCTTCGGGGATTTAGTGAATGACGGCGGCGCTCTAGGATACAAGGTAGAATTCTACGGAGTTAACCAAAGGCTTGGTAGAATAGAGAATGACTTTTTGTTGACAGCTTCTGTGTCTACAGCTGGAGGCGAAAGCTTCTTAGGTTTTTCTAAAAGATTATACGCTGGCGCAGAAAGAACAAACTTTAATGGAAACTTACTTGTTCCAACAGATGCAAAAATATCTTATTTGCGTTATTGGCTTAATGATATAGACAACCAGACAGTTCAAGATCATGCGATAAGTATGTTTGCCTACGGACCTTCAAAACCCTTTGCAAACACTTCTCTTACACACACTAGCTTAAGCCAGGTCGAAGTGCCTGGTTTAGAAACGCTGGCTATGAATTGGGATTTCAGACAAGTATCTTCATCTGCTGATTCAAGCGGACAAATATATGTAGATGACTTTTCTTCTGGTTCGTCAGCTCTGACTGGAAGATATGGTTGGGTTGGTAATATTACCAAGCAGTTGTATACCGGACGAGCAGATTTTTTTGTTGCGAACGAAGCTAAAGTAGTAGACCACAACTTTATCTTTACAACACAAAATCAGCTTCCAGAACAATTTGATTCTTCAGATACAGTTCAAATAGGTGAAAATACTGATCAGATTTTTACACTAGATACACGTCCAGTAGATTATTATTTTGCCATTGAAAATAGCTTATATCGAGTTATTTCACAAGAAATCCTAAATGTTTTCTCTTCTGTTCTTGATTTTAATAATCTTGTAGGAGAACCAGTTAATCGTTATCGTCAAGAATACAAAGACTTATCTAAACTTCGTCAACTTTTCTTTGAGAGAGTAGAAAACGAACCTGATGTTGAAAAATACTTAGACTATTTTAAGCATGTGGATTCTTTTATCCAACAAATGTTAGAACAGCTTGTCCCTGCTTCTGCTAATGTTTCTGATAGCGCTTTAAACATTGTAGAGAGTCATATTTTAGAAAGAAACAAATATGACCATAAATTTCCAACAGCAGAAAGGCAGCATCCAGACCCCATAACGACGATAAAAGGCGTCAATGAGTTACTTTTTGACTGGAAACACGGTCACGCACCTATCCCGCTGACACAAACAGAAAACTGCCTCTTTTGGCATGATTTGGCAGAACGAGGCGGCACTGTTATTACGTCGGGAGTCACAGCCGTAGACGCTGACCGCGAAAAAATAAAAACTATTGTCAATACTGAAGTGTCAGGGAATACCTACGCGACACGCCATCTTGGAAAAATATACAGGTTTGATACAAATATTTCCAATGACTTGCACGGCGGCGCTAACTTAAAATCTGCTAATTTGTTTGGCTTTCATCGTCAAGCAATCGCTTTCAACGATACACAGAAATATATTAAAATTCCGTTTTCTTCAATGAAAACACAGAAAGATTGTGATGAAAACCTCATTCCAGAAGCACTACGCAAGCGCACCACCACCGTTAAGGCTATAGCCTATAACAAGGGAGAACCTCCCCAAGCCCACGATTATCAAGACGCCAACGCCAATCTATTATTGCCATTTACTTTATTTTCGTCTTCTTTAGACACAGGGTATTTAGGCGCACTACAAGACGCACACAGCGCTTCTTTCGAAAATATGCACCGGGATGTTATTGGTCGCAAAGTTCAGAGCCCGCTTCAGGGTCCATTTACTGAAAAATATGTCGGCGGCTTGCAATACCGTCATGCTGGAATAAACTATAAGTCATCCACTAGACCTCTAGATACTCCATTCACCAGAGCCGAAGGGTGGGTGCTTAAAACTCCAGTCGTCGCAGGCGTGGCTGCAAGCCTCCTGAGCGAATCTTTCGGAGCAACTGACCCATTGGGTTGGACTAACGTTGGAAGTACCGCTACGGGACCTTCTGGGTGGGTTCTGACGCACTCTGGACCCACTCCTTCTGTGGGGACAGGACCAACTGCTGCGGCTCATGGAACTTACTATGCTTATGCCGAAACTTCCACTCCAAATCACCCTGGTTCTGCCTTTGGACTGGTAACACCTGTCATCGATGCCGTCGATGTAGGCGCACAAAATTTTAGTGCATCCTTTTATTATCATATGCATGGTCAACATGTTGGTAATTTAAAGGTCCAGCATTGCCTCTCGCCGCTCTTTGCCGCAAGTGTAACAAATTTGTCTGTTGTGTGGGATTTTGCCACCGCACCAGGAACTGCTGCAACTTTTATTGCAGGAGAACAACAAGCATCGACGGGCGATCCTTATATAAAAGCGCAAATTGATCTGTCGGCTTATTCTGAGACAGAGTTTTATTTAAGGTTTTTGTATGAAGGCGGCATAACTTATTTATCTGATATGGCAATTGACATGATTGAAGTGTCCGGTACTTCTGGTGGTACGGTATACAAGCTACTTGATCCCGCCTGGGATGATGCCAACAAAGCACGAGGCGTTTATTATCGCGACGAAGTTGCAAAACGACCTCTTAACATTCGCAATATAAAGATGACCTCCTCGTCACCAACGACTATCGGAAACTATTCTAATAACTACGAAGTGGTGAACATCCCCGGTAGAAATATCAATAATATATGGTTTGTCCAAAATAGTGGCTCCGTGGCTGAAACAGAGACATATTCTCAGTTTGTATCGGGAACTTTAGATTTTACACTGTCAAATAGAAACACACTGCAAGATGGTAGCAAAAATAGAACTGTTATTGCTGAACGTTTTTCCGCCCCAGGTGGTCCAGAAACTCTTAGCCGAGGTTTCCTTGATACAGCCTCAGAAACCTATTCTGTGTATAACTGCTTAAACTATAGGAACTCCACCGTAAGAAATGCCTTAAATCTTTGGGAAAAACATCATAGTATATGGGGAGGGTATGATGGAGTTTATGGAGTGCCTACTGCCTCTTTCCACCAAGTCCAAAGGAATACAGGCTTGAGAATTGAATTAAGTGGCAACCTAGTGCTCACTGGAGCCGAAATTGGGATGCCCACCATAACTGCTTCCTATTATGATAATGGCTTTATTTCCCACCAGATACCTCAGACAGACGCAGGATACGCTTGGATCTCAGGCTCTATTATACAATCAGTAATTTAATAAAAACAACTATTTAAAGGTAATATGAACGACGAGAATTTAATATTTTTAAGCGCAAGTGAATACGGTTCCTATCAAACGGCGGCTAGAACTTGGGGACACGCAACCCCCTGGACCCAAGATGGCTTTGTTCCAACTGATTTTGCCGGAATGAATACTAATGTTTACGAACCCGTTGACCCCTCATCCAACACACTAGGCTACCCACGGGGCACCGGGCTATCCGAAGGCGTCCCTGCATACAGGAATGATGCTTTTGTTACACATTTAGTTATGACAGCTTGGAATAGGTATTATTTAGCTCCATCCACCATGTTTAACTCCCTCATCCTACACCGCCAAGGTCCATACGGTTGGCCAACTTGGAAACAAATCCGCGTTGGTAGCCATCCAATAAGTCGATTTCATAGAAAAAATAATATTTTTTCTTATTCTCAAAAAACTTCAACAGGAGTGACTCAATACGAAGAAGACCATGGAAAACCCGGCACCGATAAAATAACTTCTACGGTTGTAAGCTTTAACTTAACTGAATCTTGCGTGAGCGATAAACACAAGCCACTGGTTTCTTCTTTCATTGTTACACAAGGCAAAAACAAGGTCAATCTTGATTTAAGACATTCATACGGGAACTTAAAAGAGCACTATACCAGCGATAAGATAAACTCTGTTCTTGTCTTTCCGAACAATTTTCAAGAAAACGTAGAAACAATTTACGAAAGCCTAAAAGATATTTATATCAACAAGGTATACCTCCATGAACTAGGCGATGTAAGTGCTGATGACTTGGCTGCTAATCCTTATGGAATGATTCCTTATAAGAAGTGGATCAATATGATCTACGCGGAAAACGTATTCCCAAAACAGAAAAATACCTTTTTGTTAAAAACACGGCAACGAACACAATATGCTGAAGTTGCCGGTCTTGGCTCTAATGGATATGATAGAAGGGATTTTAGGACCTTCTGGAAAGACACTTTAACTGATAGGAATTTAAGAACACCAGAAGTTGCTTTAAACTCACAGGGTTATCCTGTGCTGGGTGTTAATAGTGTGTGGTCTTTGGATACTGACTTACCTACTGGTTCTGGTCCATCTTATGGTTATCGCAACATTGTAGGAGAGTTACAAACAGGTTTAAGTTATACAGCCCCGGAAGCCACCATCTCGGCATGGTATCCTTATACTGCCTCTATTATTTTGCACAGAGTCCCCACGAGGCACGAGAAGGCGGAATCCCGAGGTCTTGACCAATGGGTGTATGGAATACCTTATTATGCCACAGACAAAATATCAGGCAAAAAACCCTTTTTCAACTCTTATGAAGACTTCGCAGAAGATATTAGAGGCTTGGGAAAAGGATATTCTATTCTTCCTGAGTTTAAAATATCTGATCATATGGATTATTATGTGCAGCAAAAAGAAGGAAATTTCTTGGCTAGAAACGATGCTTATTTGTCTCTTCCGGGCGCTGCTTATACTTCCAGCGCACAAACAAAAAAAGTTTATACCGGAGCTAGAGACCAGCTCTTTACCACAATCACTCGAACTGCTGGCTTTAATGAAAACTTTTTTGTTGAATATTCACATTCAGACTTTTTAGAATATTTTTCAACTTTCAAGGACGACCATCAAGATGTCGGAGGACCAAGAACTTATAGTTTTACTGTAAAAGGTGTTAAAAAGCTTTTGCCTTATAAAGGCTTCTACCCTCATGAAAGAGCACTCCAGTTGGGGACGCTCCTTTCACAATCTTATGCTTCCGCACTCACAGGGACCTATCCTCTTGGTTCTCCTGACCACGCAGCTACAATAGGATTAAATGCATTTTTAAAGCCAATCATCAGCCCAGGCGTGATATTTAATTCTTTAAAGTCTTCTCTTGCTGTTGATTATCCTGTTTTTACTGGCAGTCTCGCTGGCATGAATACAGGTCTTGATACCGATGGTCGGATTTATTGGAATACTGCTTTCCGCTATAGACTCCCTTTTGAAACAGCGATCGAACCTCATGCATATTTTCCCATTTCTTCTTCTACCACACTGAAAGACCTGTTTTTAGATGAGCCAGTAAGAATCGGCTCGTCGCTGTACCAAACATCTGTGGCTTGGGAAGGTACATATACCACACTATATACGCTAGCGGCAAACAACTTTTTTGGTGAAATTCCTAGATTTTTCTTGAAAGACGAGAAATTTACTGATTTTGTTTCTAAACCTCAAAGTTCATTTAAATCAGTTGAAAAAGATAAATATTATTATATGGA
>TARA_R110000824_G_scaffold140160_7_pt1 | contig 28139 bp, 27 predicted proteins | sample TARA_R110000824 | Tara Oceans TARA_R110000824 (sample SAMEA4397747) | marine metagenome | biome: Polar Biome; feature: [MES] marine water layer (ENVO:01000295) within the mesopelagic zone...; material: water (ENVO:00002006), including particulate matter (ENVO:01000060) such...
GGTATCGTTTACATTCTATGGTGTGATTGGGAATATTGAGGTCACCGAGATCCTTTTCTTGATATTGCTCTAGGTTCCTTTTGACTTTATAGTCAATCCCTTTTTCCTCAAAAAAGACATTGATCTTATTCGCAATATCTCTTTCGAAACTTGCCCCTTTATTTCTTGAGTTTATTTTTACCATTACTTAGTCTTTATTAGTCTAATGTTTTTCAGTTTAAGCCAATCCCTCATGAGACCATTAAGGGTTTTTGAATCGGCGTCAGGGAACTCAGCCTTGTAGCTTTTGTGAACATTATTGTATTCTTCTAAACCCTTGTAGTAATTACCTCCACCCAAGGAACAGTACCGAATGATTTGCCACACTCTTTGTTTAGAAAGCTCATATTTTAGCCCAATATCTTCCATGGTGGTGTGGCTATTTGTGTATGTCATATAGATATTGAAGTAAATTCCTTTTAGTTCACTTCTTGTCATTGAAGTAGTCCTCGTAGTGTACAACGTTCCCCCAGTTCTTACCTATTTCGGCATCAACTTTGTTGGGTACTTTTAGCTTAACACAGTCCCTCATTATTTCCATTGCTTTTTCACAATCTTTCTTATCGTTTACAGAAATATTTAATTCATCGTGTACTTGGGTGTGGGCTAGGAACCCTTCCTTATTGAGATCTATCATGGCTTGTTTAGTCATATCTGCCGCTGACCCTTGTATCAATCTGTTCATGGCTTTATAGGTAAAGGCTCTCTTTAATTTACCACCGTACTCGTCCATGGCTTTCTCTAACGGTAGTGGATTTTCTCTACGGTCAAAAGGTTCGTATAGGTTAAAACGGCATTTACGCCCCAGAAGTGTTTTAACAAATCCTCTGTTAGAACCCATTCGGGAAGTGGAGTCTCTTAGTCCACGGATAAAAGGTACTCGTTCGTGATATTGATCAAACAGTATCTCGGCCTCCTCTGGGCTTATTCCTAGCTGAGTCGTTAGCTTATCCTTACCCATCCCGTAACTCAGTCCTAGGTTAATAATTTTAGCTTCTTTACGGCTTATATTAGCCATGTCCGCTACAATCTGGTGAAAGTCAGCGTCTTCAAAAGCGTATTCTAGCGCGGCTTCTTCTGCGCCTTCTTGATGGGTCAGTACAGAGTAGTGTACGGTTAGTCTTGGCTCTTGTTGAGAGTAGTCAAAACAACCCCAATGAAAATCGTCTTCAGGTATAAAAAGACTCCGAATAAGATTACCGATCATAGGGTCACGTGCCGGCACTTGCTGGAGGTTAGGGTTAGAGCAGCTGAATCGACCAGTCACTGTACCGCCGTTGTCTGATCTTAAGGGGTGTAGTTCCCCGTGTATTCTGCCATCAACCAGATGTTCTAAAATCATTTTATCGATAAACGTGGTTCTAGCTTTATTGAGCTTTCTTGCTTTAGCTATAGCCATTGGAAGTTTATGGTCATGATTCTCCAACCAATCAGCCACGAAACTCGGGGATTGGGTCTTTGGTGTTTTAGGGTAGTCTAACCCCGCTCGATCAAAGACTTGGGCTAAAGATTGAGCGGCCCATAGGTCAGGCTCAACACCATACCAACGCTTTATCTCTTTTATGATTTTATTTTCTTCTTTTTGTAACTGCTTCTTTACCTGATCAGCTTTGTCTACATCAATCTTTACGCCCATTCTACGCATGTTTATGAGGATAGGTATCAGAGTAGTTTCTAATTTATAGATATCTCCCACATCTTCTTTTGAAATGCCTTCTTTTAAAGTCTGCCAAAGTCTGTAGGTCAAGTCGGCGTCTTGCTCTGCATACATTCCCACATACTTGGCGTCCAACTTATACATCTCAGATTTAGGATTGATTCCAAAAGCATGAGCAGCTTCAGTCAACATTGACTCATCTTTTTCTTCATTAAGGTAGGTCTTACCTAAATTATTAAGAGAGTAACTGTGTTGGTTTTCATTAAGCAGAGGCGCAGCCATCATGGTATCGTGAAGAGTCCCATTTATTTCATACCCCGAAGCTCTTAACCACCCAACGTCGTACTGAGCATTGTGAAACACCTTGGCATTGGGTGCGTCTAATTGTCGTTGAAGCCATCGACGTACCACGTCTTCATCCAGGTTACCCCCCGCAGCGTGAGCGATAGGGAAATACCCCTTGTAGCCTTCAGTAGCTACCGCTATACCTATGACATGACCCCTGTCTTTAAAAGCCCACCCTGGTCCATGGGACATGAGCCATGGGTCACAGGTTTCTAGATCTATAGCTATTTCTTTTTGACCAGTTAGGTCAGGGAAAGAAGTTGGGGGAGCCCAATCAGCCTCTGGTGGAAATAATATACCTTGTGTCATCTATACTGCTGCCTCTCTACACATATTTTGTTTACCGAAATAACACCACTTACATTTAAACTTAGAAGGATATGCAGGGAACTCCTCCGCTGTAGTCATTGCTATTGCCCTCTCATTGAGTTTATCTTGCTTAGCTTTTATACTTTGTGGGGTATAGATATACCTGTCTATCTTGCCATGGTCCAAGTACCACATTTCTGTCTGTATGCTTTCTAGTTCTGGGTAGCGTTTTAGGGCTACCGCTCCATAAAGCTCGCATTGCTCTCTGTGGGTTTCTTGATTACCGTCGTACCGGCCTGTTTTAAAATCAATCACTCTTGCCTCTTTAGAGATTCCCTCCTCGTAAACAAAGGCGTCTACTTTAGCTCTGCCCCAAGTATCTTCTTCAAACCACCCTGTCTTCTCCCAGTTCTTATCCACAGCCCAGTCACTCTCGCAAAAAACGTGGCCGTGAATGTATAGCTCACGCAATAGTTCGAAAGCCTCTTCAAAGTCTTTGAGTTGCGAAGGCATTTCTTCATAGTTGCCTCGGATATAGTCTTCACATAGTTTGTGTATATCCTTTCCTCTGTCCATTGCTGGGCTTCCTGGCTCCTTTATCTTCTTGATAAATTTAAATTCCGCTTGTTTAGGACACTTTTCAAAACAGCTCAATCTGCTGTAAGACCACTGTTCAATCATAACTACTCCTTATTAAGTCTTCTACTAAACCAGTCCCAGCAGACTTTTCTCCAGTCGCTGGCCTCGCACTTGGCTATTTCTAGTATAGCTTCTTCATGTTCGTCCAACTTCCAGTGCCACCAAGCATCTTGTATTGGTTCGGCTACGTCTACGAAGAATGGATCGTTGTATCCAATACCCTTTTGAAAGGGAGTCCTGCCCAAGAATTTTAATAAGTCTAAGTCCCAATCCTCAATAGTAGCATTCACCATGGGGTACGGTGTTATTTTATTATCATAATCCCCTATGAGGTATGGGTTTGAATTGATTAGAGATTTCATCGTGTAGAAGTCAAACGCGTCAATGTCCATAAACTTATCGACCAGTTTATCGAACACTTCCTTGTAGGCGTGGTAGTTATCACTTACCTGATAATACTTACCCACAGAAACATTCAAAGCTCCAGCCATGTATTCCTGTAACATGGACATGTGTACAGCGTTAGCCCCGTAAGCCCCCCAAATAATATCGTTTGACCGATTACACACGGTCATCTGTAGGCGTCTATCCGAGTCTATCTTAAAATAGATAGTAGTATTACACGGTACATCTTTCCCGTCCCTATCCAAATCGAGGATAGGATCCCACATCTGTAAAACAGAACGCCTGTCTTGTGGGTCATCTTTTAACCTTTTTATGATTATAGCAAGCTGGTCTATGTAGTCAGGATCTTCCTCACTCCAATCTTTTAGTTCAAAGTTCCTAGTTTTACCGTGGTGTCTTGTGAAATAAGATCTCCACCTCCAACCGTAAGCTCCATGAAGCGTTTGACCATCATCGCTATACCGCTTCATACCTTTGTTGAACTGGTAGACATAGTCCAAATCATATCGGCCACCGAGCATCCACAGACCTTCCATAAAATGGAAGAAGGGGTTAGCGTCTCGTTGATCCCAGAACAATACTTTCTCTTGTGGCCTGTGGTATACCGTAGTGACTGGAGAAGTTGCCTCCCTGACTAAACCGTTTCTACTGTCTCTAGTTATACCGTGAACCTCAAGTAGTTCTAACCCTCTCAGGAGGGCATCGTGTACGTTCCTAACCTCAAGTACCTGCATTTTCTGTTCCTTCCTTATATGCTTTTTTCCAACCCACAACTACGTCCTTACGAGGTAGGCCGTTCCAAGCTGTTTTAGTTTGTTTCTCGACTACCTTTACACAAGTCGGGTGTAGTTCATAAAGAAGTTCTGCTCCTGCGTTGTGTACATCAATAGTTCTCCACTCACTACACCCCCCGTCTGCGTTAGAAGACTTCTGTCCCTGTGCGTAGTAGTAACTAACTTTACAGGCTTTTCCCCTCCTCAATAACTGAAGGGAAATATCAAAATCCTCCATCACCTCAGTTCTGCCCCACTCTACATCAGGTGGGAAAGCATCAAGGTTGTATCCCAACACCCTCATGTACCTTGTGTTTTCTACGGATAGCCCTTCCACACGGTTATTACCCTCCCTAGCACTTACGCCTACATGAGCGTAACCTTGATCCATCCACTCATCAAGTAGGCCGAATAACGCAGGATATTCACTAGACTCTAAATACCTGAGATGCCAGTCCGTGGGGCTTTTACGAATGTAAAACCGTAAGTCATCGTCTAACATAACGATACGTGGGTCATCAGTGTTTTCCACTATGTACTTTCTTTTTGGCCCAATGCCTTTTAAGTCTTCAGGAATTACCATTTTAGGTGTGTCAGGATACTTGTGGTATTGATCAACCTCATCTGGGTCTACTACTAAAACCACTGAACCGTCCGTCTGCATTTCTTTAGGAAACCAGTTTAAAGTTTCCTGATTATCTGCTCTGCCCCGTGTGGGGATGTATATCTTCACTATTTTTCTCCTGTGCTGCCAAAGCCGCCTTTGCTTCTGTTGGTAGTTGCACTAAAATCCAATACAGGGGTCCAATGTATATTCACCACAGGTATAACCACCAGTTGTGCTATTCTTTGACCAACTTCTACATGAAAAGGTTGAGTGCCATTATTAGTTAAAGGGACAATCAGTTCTCCCTGATAGTCCGAGTCTATTATACCAAGCGTATTAGTCAAGTGTATCTTTTTTATGCCCAAGCTAGAACGAGGGACAAGTAGTCCACACACCATTGGGTCGTTTAGAAAAATAGCCAAACCAGTATGAAAGGAGTGAGACTCTCCTGATTTCAGGATATACCCTTCCCCAGAACGCAAGTCTAACCCCGCTGAACCTGAAGTAGCATAATTGGGTAGAATCTCATGACCACATTTATCAGGTAAAGCGGTGTCTACTAATTTGATTTCTATTTTGCTTTGCATGTCATTCCTCTTTTCTTATTGATGGAAACTCTGGTTGATCTGGGAATAGTTGTGTACGACGGGACAGTTCTTGTGGAGGAGTTTTGTCTAAAAACACACCGTCATCCGTAAAAGACTCAACTAGAAGCAAGTACCTCCGTAAGTCTCTGATATCGTCTAAAATACCAGTATCACTAGGGTCTTCAAATACGGTGGTAAACACGTTCCAGTCATTTTTCTTGACTTGATTTTCAATCCTGTCCCACTTACGAGCTAACATCATAAACGCACCAACACCGCCACGGTCACGCCAACTGTCGCCATAACTCTTTTCGGCCTGTTTTAATTTTTGTACGTCTGTGTCTGCTAGTTCCTGTATCCTACCAAAGTCCGCTGGCATATTATTTCTCCTTATGTTTATATTTCGCCCTAGGTCGACCTTCGCCCAACCTGACCCTTTCATATTTATCGTATTCACAGAGGCAGTGTTCAATGTCTCTCATCTCTAGAGAAGCCACCCAATATGCTAAGTAATCAGTTGAACTATCCAACAACTCTTTCATCTCTTCTGTAAGTTGATGGGTTTTAATGTTTTGATTGAGCGGCCTCCCGTGTATTCTGTTTAAACCTCGTTTTGCTCCTGGACCTGCATTAGCCCACGAGTATATATCGTCAGCGTTTTGTAAGTGTATTGTCCACCTTAGATCGGTAACTACTTCATAAGACATAAACCCACTAAACCCCGCGTAAGGGAGATACTCCCTCCAAGTCTTTTCTAAAGAGTCTTTGTATATAGTCGGTTGGTTTAGGTAGAGTGGGGTCAGTATTTTATCCACGGTCTGTTCTACTTTAGTGCCGCCTAGTGTACCAGTGAGCATGTACGCTCCTGTGTAAACTTTTTCCCCTCTAGCCATTCTTGCTTGCATTATGGACTTGACTCTTTCAGGTTCCCACTCTTCTGGAAACCCTATCTCTTCTAGCGTTTCTGGCCAATTTATCTGGCGAGCTACCGCCATTGAGAAAGGAAGGTTAGGGTGGTTAGCGTAAGGTTCACGCCAGTTATCATTAATCCATAACGTAACTGTATCCAGCTCACGAAACACGTTACAAAAGCTATAGGTCTGGAGTATCTCATCCTCAGTCCATGGCCAATAATGATCTTCCTCACGTTTGAGAAAGATTCGGTGTCTTTCATTTATATAGTAAAAGAATCTTTCTAGGTTTTCCTGTACCACGTAGGCATCTCCCTTTTAGTCCACTGGGCAAAATGTTTTTCACCGTTGTAATAATTACGATAAGCTGTGATAGGGTCATTAGTAACTTTGTACTGGTCAGGCATGCACTGCGGATGCTGCTGTAACCCTAAGCTATCTATGAGTGGGTCCGGTAGCGATTTGACTATGTCGGCTGATTTATGGTTGGCTGACCTACCGTAACGCCAGCAAAACTCCTCATTTAAACGTAAAGCTAGTTCTTTGAGCCAAACCCAGTTATCAAGACTAGCCCCCGCCCATAAAGTACAAGGATGCTTTGCGTGTACAGGCTTATACGGAGCGGTTTGGTTATTAGACCAGAAAACAGTACAAAGCATTTGAGCTGATTCAAGTATCATTTTAGACACATGCTTATCACAGTGTACTTGCGCACACAGCTCTGGCGTAGCATCTAACTTAAATATATTCATCCTACTCCTCTTCGTTTTCCCACTTTGTCACTAACATTGTTACAAATTGTTGATTAGTGAGCTTGAAGCCGAATTTCTTTTCTTGCTCTTTTTTCGCTTTGTCCAACCTATTCCTTAATACACCATTAAGAGCAAATCCTTTTTGTCCCAGCTTTTCTCTACTACGTTTGACAGACTCTTTAGCTCTTTCAACTCTTTCATCGTCGGTAATGTTGAGTTTGGGCCTACCCAATCTTGGTTTATTCATGGTTAACACCTCAGTTGTTGTTGTACTTTACTTGTACTGTTTTTCCCCACACCCCTCTACCGCAGAGTGTTTTAAGTTTTAAATACCTATTTATTTTACTTTACTTGTAAAGGGAAAGTATAGGAATCTTGTTAAAAATTTTTGTCACAATCCAGTCCTAAACGTCAAACTGATTCTTCTACCTGCGTTTTCTATAGGCGGTACTGAATGGGTTGTGTTCATCTGTGAGTGGCCATCAAGTAACAGCGCGTCTCCGTCTTCCATTATGTAGTTGTATTCTTTCACCCATCTGCTGGGAGTCTTGATGTCACTTGTGTTGGTTTCTTTCTTTACATTGTATTGATACTCTCTAAAGTTAATGAGTCTAGGAGCACCAAAAGATATGACCATAACAATATCATCTAAGGTGGGGACTGTATCAGAATGGTGAGGTATGGAATCCTCCCCTGTTTCATACAGACCGCAAAGACAGAAGGTAAATTTCATCTCCCTACCTAAAGTTTTAGCGACATATGCTTCTGCGACACTCTTTTCATGAAGTAGTTGAGTGGTCCACGGTTCAGGTTCGTATGTTTTTCCTGCGTATTTGAAAGTAGAGGTGCCATAGCCTTTAGTCCTTCTTCCTCTGACTACTTGCCCTTCAAAAACTCTATCGGTTGGTTCGTCCCAACTATGTATTTTCGGGTTATGACCAGTGAAAAGATTCTTAGTAAATAAAATCATACAAATAAAAACTCCTTGCGGGTTTTACCCCTAACAATATGAAGGTTGTTTTTAGTTCTTGTCACTCCGACGTAGAACGCTCTACACTCATTGTCTGGGTTCTTGTAAAGCTCGTCCCAAGTTTTAGTTGCTAAGTCAGTTATTAAGACTACGTTTTCACACTCACCACCTTTAGCTGCGTGTATAGTATTCAACCTGATCTGAGAAGACATAAGTTTTTCACCGTGTCTAAGACATGAAATCACATACTCCCTTTGAGTATTACCGATCAAATCAAAACATTCATGCCAAATACTATCAACCAGTAACCCGTGGTCAGCTTTTAACTGGGGTAGGGTAAGATTAGTATCGTCCATAACGGTCTTAAGCGTTTTATAGCCCTTCTGTACCCCCTTACCTACTTTCATATAGTTATATATTTTCCGTATCCTTGCGGCTTCTATAGAGCTTCCTTTACGGAGTTTTTCCCAGTCCCTTATAGCATTTATAAGAGTTTCAGATACTGAAGGTTTATTGCCTTTTAAATACACCCTCCCATTTACTTTAAGGTGCTCCTCCACAGCATTCAGTAGGTAGTTGTTTCTGGCTAGAAATAACCAGTCACCCTTACTTATGTCAACATGTTCAAAATTAGTGTGGTAGTTGACAGAACCTTCTTCCTCTTTAGGCTCCCAGACCTTTTCCTTTCTATTACCTATACGTTTTACAACACCTAACGCAATGTCATGGACTTTTCTAGGAACACGATAGGATTGTTTAAGGTATGTGTTCTTACCCTTTAGGTTAATAAAATATTCAACATCTGCCCCCGCCCACTTATAAATAGCTTGGTCATCATCGCCAGCTATATAGACATGGTCCACATTTTGTGATAGTTTTTGAATACACTTCCATTGAAGGGCAGATAGATCCTGAGCCTCGTCTACTATCAACACATCTAAGTTTGGTGATCCGCTTGACGCTAGAAACATTTCCAACATATCTGTGTAGTCTATTAAGAAATTAGTTTCCTTGTATTTTCTATAGTTTTTAAGAAACCACTCAAAGTGGAGCCAAGATATATCCGAACCAGAAGAGTTCCATTGTTCTCTAAACCCCACACAACGATTACGAGATATATTCTCCAAGAACAGCATGTTATCCCCCTTACTGTTCAAAGTCATGATATTTTCACCATCCCAAGCCGAGTTTATTCTCTCCCCTATCGTTTTACTGAAGTCTCTGAGATTACTTCTGTCTACCACGTCACTTCTGGATAAAGACAACCAATGATAACACAAAGAGTGAAGAGTTCTAAAGTAAGTGAGTTCCTCACTGTCGTATCCGAACTTTTCGATGGCTCTTGTTAGAGCTTCGTTTGCTGCCTTTTTAGTAAAGGCCACATACCCTAGCTTTTCTGGTCTGATACCAGAATCTAAGAACTCCTCAACCTTGCCCAACAAAAACGTGGTTTTACCAGTTCCAGGAGGTCCAAGAATAATGTTCCAAGTCACAGGGTATCCTCCCCAAAGTCCTTGGTTTCTAACCCTTCTTCATCTTTGTATTCAAACTCATCTATGTACCACACATTAGTTCCACGGCCTTTGATATTGAAAAACTTAGGCTTGGCTTTTAAGTCTCTTAGCTTAGAAGCAACCCTATTGGTCTCCATATCTGTAAACCTGTGTTTGACTAAGTACTCTTTTAAATCTTTAATTCTAAAATAGGTCTTACCGTCTTCCGTGTAAGGCTTACCGAGTAATATCTCATCCCTCGTATTAGCTTGAGCCATATCAGTACAGAAAGATTCAAGGAGTTCCATAAACTGACCTTCTATTGTAACATCTTCACTAACCTCAATGACTTCCATTCCACTGTCCATTAGGGTTTGTATGAGAGTTTGCCAAGCTCGGTCATTCATGCGTGGAGGCATCATATTCAGTAATTCCATACAAGAACGCTGAAATTTTAGCTGATTCTGGAGCTGTTCTGTATTTAACTCAAGGCGTTTATCGTTAATAGATAAGAACCAGAGGGGTGGTTTTGTGTCTAATTTAGATAAACTGGAAAAAGTAGGCATTGTATTCCCGCCCCCTACACCAAACTTACAAAGCCGACACTTAGACACATTACAATAAGATTTGATAGGTTCGTCACTGCACTTGTAGTTATAGTCCTTCTTCTTTAGTGTACTTATCAGTGTTAAAACTTCTTGAGCAGGTAGGGGAGGGTGAACGTACTTACGGTTATACTCCTCTATCTCTGTCTCCCAGTTTTCCGGGTCAGACTTTTTAAGATAAACCCCCACATTGAACAAGCCGTTGTTTCTTGTACCTTCCGGGAACCCCTGTTCTAACAATACCTGAAGGCAGGGTGGCCCCTCTAACATGTCGTTCACTATGGGAACTTCTAAGGCTATCAGTTCTTCGTGGCTTATACATCTCTTTTCAACAAAAGCTATGAATTTGATCAAGGGTAGAGCTTTACCCTTAACATCAAAGCCGTACCTAAGAGAGTCCTCTCCTTCAAAGTACGGCATGTTAAGCCAACTACCTATGTCACCTCGCTCGACTAAAACTTCTCTTTGCTTGGGGAATATCTCTACTCCACCGTACCCTAGTCCTGCTGCTATTTCTCTTAATTTATCCTGCATGTCAGCAGCCGGAACTTTTTCCTTGAGGAAGCAAAATACATGGGCACCACCGCTCTTACTACGGCAAACCACTAACGGTAGTTTAAATTCTTCTATCTTAGCTACCAGCTTTTCTAGGTCAAGTGAGTAGACATCTATGTCTATAGCTCCCCACTTAACAGAATTTTCCTCGTCTATTGGTATAACACCTAGACCTTCTATACCCGCTACATGATCTTGCCAGTGCTTTAAACTAGCACCCGCAGTTTTGATTGTTTTTGCTTTTCCTTGAGTCTTTTGTCCTAGCGAAGCACTTTCTACTTTAAAACTTCCGTGGGCTCTACTTGAGCCGTGAAATATTTCATGCAGTTTTTGCGCTATTTCCAATTCTCACACTCCAATTCCAAATTGGGTGGAGGCAACCCCCCACCCATAACACGACACAATTAAAAAGGAGTATCTTCCTCAGCTTTCCCAAAACTGTTTTCAAAGTTAATACTTTCTTTAAACTGTTTTGCGGCTTCGTAAAGAAACATCTCGTCTTCTCCGAGCTGACCTATAAGCTCAATATTCCAACCGAACCAATTGCCAAGGTCATTGGACTCTGGTACAGTGGTGAGCCTATATTTTTGGCTATAGATAGGCGGAGTGAAAACCCTACCGTCTCCTGCCTTAACCTTTAAAGTTGAGGCCACAGAGTTCCAAGCTCGAGATTTCTTCAATTGTGTGCCGGACATTGGAATCATAACAGTCTGAAAAGAGTCCCCATCAATCACTAAAGCGTAGTGTGTTGCTGAGGTTTGAATGTAGTTACCGTTTGGTAATGCATCCTGGTTCTTTTCATTCTTAGTGGTCTGCCCAAGAATAGCGTTGTCGGTGTGCTGTTTAATTAAGCCACCGCCTTCTTCTCTAGGTTGCCACTCTAGGTAGTACCTCTTATAAGTAACCGGAATAACTGTGCAACCTTCTTCCCCCTGAAAGAGTTCACGGGTCACCGTGTTAGTTATATCTCCAGCCGCAGAATCTTTGATATGCTTACCGTCACGACTGTTGACTTCTGGGCTTAATGCCTGTAAGATCTTTAGTCGAGGTACGGTTACATCTTCTGCTCCGATATTCTCTAAGCCACTACCCGCATCTTCCTCAAAAACAGAAAGGGGGGCTAAAGCTGTAGAGGATTTCTCTGTTACTTCTTTAGTTTTTTCTTCGTTCGTTTTTTCTTTCGTCATTTTGTTACCTTAATTTTTTGCCCTATATAGACATTAAAGGTTTCAAGGGGTAGGGCGATCCCCTTTTCCACCTGCTCCTTGACAGTAGCTTTGAGAGTCATGGGTTCTACCCACTTCTTCTGTACGAGGTCGTGTCCTTCCTCTGCAAGCTGTGCCATGAGTTCTTGTGCAGCATCGTTTTCCTTTCTACCGAAACTAGCCGATACTGTATTTTTGATTATGTCGCCTAAATTATTACTCTCAAGCCACTTAAAGGCTTGCTCACGGGTTTCATCTGTGATTTTGGCTGAGTAGTAATTAGTAACAGAAAGCGTTGTACCATCTGTCAGTTTTATTTCGCTGAGTCCTTTTTCTAATAAGGCATTAGGTAAAGTATCCTCACTTAACTTCCTACGGTCGTCTTTCCAATGTTTGAGTTCTGCCTCTAGCCTCTCTATCTCTTCGTCCATATGTGTCAGCTTTCTACTAAGCTGACTTATATTAGTCAGGTCATCTACTTTTATATCTGACTGAATGTCGGATTCCATTTCATCTAAAATGCTCATATTTTCACCTCCAAAGGGTAGTATTTGTATTCACGGTTGTCCCATTTGAGAAACTTAACACGGCCTTGGTTATACTCAGAGGCAACCGCTGTACAGACCCCTATAGCTGCGGGGTCGCCTATTAATAGTAAATAGTCTTCGTCGCTGTATCCTCTTAGGGTTTTCCTTATCGTGCGGATGTTTTCTTCTGGGATCCAGGAAAGGTTAGAACCTTCAGGAAGTATGAAGTTAAAGTCGCCGTACTCCAGAGCGGAGCTTATGTTTTTCTTTTGGTCTGGTTTTTGTACAATATATACTGTTGACTGCATTTCTTGTCTCTTGTCTCTTAAATCTTAGTAACCTTTTCGATTTTACCTAGTAAAAATATTTAGGTAAATAAAAAGTTTAGCATCAATAGGACGGTGTGCCCTGCCGAGGCTTTTCCGTAGAGGGCACCACCGTCAAGTACCTATCTACTACCCTAGCTATTATAGGGTAATTTAAAATTTGTAGTACGACCTGTGCCTAAATTTTTAAAAACCGGTAATAAGGTAATAGGTTACGGTCAGAACTGTATGGAAAATAAGTAGTTGCGGAGTTATTGACAAAGCTATTATCAGGGTATTAGCTATTGAATGTTAATTATGCTAAAACACATATTTATTTTCTTACTTTACTATTAGATACTACCTAGAGCCTTATTAAGAAACGAGAAACGTGAACGACTTTATATTTAAAACTGTGCCCTATCAGCATCAGATGGATGCTTTAGAAACCTCTCACGATAAGAAAGTATTTGCACTCTTCATGGAGATGGGTTGTGGTAAGTCTAAAGTAGCGATAGATAATTTTGTCCACCTATATTTGGAGGGCAATGTAAACGGGGTACTCATAATGGCCCCTAAAGGTGTCTACGACACATGGTTCAGTAAAGAACTACCGAGTCACATACCTGATCAAATAGAGTACCACGCAGTAAAATGGTCAAACTCTACATCACAGAAAAACTTAAAATGTCTTCAAACCTTATTTGAAGAACCGGAAAGACTCAATATATTAGTCATGAACGTAGAGGCGTTAAGTACAAAGAAAGGTACAAGGTTCGTCACTGACTTTTTATTTAAAAGAAAGTGTATGTTTATAGTAGACGAGAGCACTACCATAAAAAACCATAAAGCTAAGAGAACAGTTAACGCTGTTCGTTTAGGTAAGTATGCACATTACAAGCGGATATTGACAGGTTCTCCTGTAACGAAAAGTCCACTAGACCTGTATAGTCAAGCATATTTTCTGGATCCTGCTTTGTTAGGGTTTAGTAGTTACTTTGCATTTAGGTCTCGTTACGCGAATTTAGTAGACCGAACCGCTAGCGGTAGGACGTTTAAGCAGGTACTAGGGTACAAAAACCTTACAGAATTAAACGAGAGTCTCCTTAAATTTAGCTACAGGGTACTAAAAAAGGACTGTTTAGACCTACCTGACAAAGTTTATCTAAAAAGAACTATTCAAATGACAGATGAACAAAAACGTATTTACAAAGAATTACAGAAGCAAGCGAGAGCTTCTTTAAGCAAAGGCACAGTAACAATTACCCATCTAATAACTCAAATCGTAAGACTACATCAAGTTTCTTGCGGGTTTGTTGGTCTTGACGGTGGGGGGCTAACTGAACTTCCTAGTCAAAGATTACCTGAACTGATGGAGATATTGGAAGAGACAGATGGGAAGGTTATTATCTGGGCCAACTATAGACACGATATACAAAAGATTCAAGATGAACTTACTCGTGTTTATGGAGCAGAATCAGTAGGAACTTATCACGGAGACGTAACACAAGAACGTAGGGAAGAAGTTATCAATGAATTCCAAAACCCCGACAGTCCTCTAAGATTCTTTGTGGGTAATACGCAGACAGGAGGTTATGGAATTACACTGACTCAAGCTAGTACTGTGATTTATTACTCTAACAACTACGACCTAGAGAAGAGACTACAGTCCGAGGACCGTGCTCACCGTATCGGTCAAATGAATAAGGTTACCTATATAGACATAGTCTGTGAACGTACAGTGGACGAAAAAATAGTTAAGTCTCTACGACAAAAACAAAATATAGCACAGACCGTACTAGGAGAAGAAAAGTGGAAGGACTGGCTTGTCTAATACTTTAAAGGCATCAAATGACTTGAAACCAAACCACCTAGGTTCATTCCTGACCCGCTGCTAGCCACACCACCAATGAACGGTGCCCCGCTGTTTATATCCTGATTTTGAGCTGCATTGTCAAGTACAGTTACTTGACCCGTTTCCTTGTCGACCATTACAGTATTACCTTGTTGGTCTTGTGTGGTCCAAAACGGCATATCTTGTTCCACCGCTTTATTGATTTCCTGTTCCATTCTTTGAGGATCAAATCCCATGGTGTCTATTAAATGCTCCGCGTATCTAGCGTCCCCTGGCTGAGGAGGGGTGTACCCTGGGGCGAATGGATTTTCCCCTCCAAAACCTTTCCCAGCACTGGGAAGCATTCTTCCTGAAATACCTATTCTTCCAGTGGCGAACATTTCATCACGATTTGAGGAAAGGTGAGGAGTACGATTACCCCAACCCGAGGAGGGATCATCCCTTGACCCATACCTATAGCCTCCTAACCCGTAGCCACCCGCTTGGGCGTCTATTTTTCTTGCATGGATAGTTTGATTAACTCTGTCAAGCCATTGCTGTTGGGCTGCTGCGGCTTGGGCGTCTCTTATTTCTTTAGGCATAACCTCCGCTGATTCATCGATACTTTCAAGCAGAGCATCCGTGTCCACAGCTAGTGTATCGTCTACTAGTTCTTTTGTTATTGCTTGTTCTAAAGGATCTCCCTCGTAAACCAAATTTGGGTAATAATCTGGGTCGGTAATGGTGTCTACATCCATTCTTTGCCCATATATATCCATAGGAATTGTAGAGTCTGAAGAGCTTTCTTTTGGCAGTAACGCACCAAGGGGATGTCTTCTCAACATCCCCTCACCTATATCCATACCCTTTCCTGCTAACCACCTACCAGCGGCTCCTATACCAGAACCTAATCTTCCCCAATTAACCCCTCCACCAGCCGGCATTCTCGAATCTCGTCCACCAAAGCCATCCCAACTGTGACCAAAGATTTCACTATATGGCACTCCGGAAGCATGCCCTTGCTCATACCCACTACCCACCTGTGGGTAGAATGTGTCGACTGGAGCTTCGTAGCCGCCTTCTACATCAGGGTTACGAACAGCATCTACAAAAGGTATGTCTTCTGTTGGATCTACATCTTCTCCACCAGTGTCTCCCCCACCAGTGTCTCCCCCTCCCACAACAGCTGGGTTACCGGCTAAATGGGATAAAAAAGTGGAACGTTGCATTTCCATCATTTTTTGTCGGTCAGCTTCTCCACCTGGATCAGTCATTGGTGGATTTATTAAACTATCTAACCCACCCTGACTGGCTGGGCTACGATTATACATCCGTAGTAAAGGATCTATATTTGTCGCTTGTGCTGCGCTTGAAATCAATGGTTTATTATAAACAACACCTCCCTCATCATATCCTTTTTCGTCTAACCACTGTTCAAGAACCCCTCTTCTTTCCTTTAACTCAATCGCATCCTCCAGCTCTTGAGAAGCTCTTTGTTGTCGTTCTTCTTGAGATAGACCAGAAACATCTTCTGGTACCGATTGAAACAATAAGCCATGAACCATGCTGTCTGGGTCTTGGTTCAATGAACGAAATTTTTGAAGTATTCCCATACTCTGTTCGTACGGCATATCTTCTGTTATTCTTGACCGGAAAAAACGCCTTCCTAGAAGACTCAAGTCACCTTGTGCGTTTAAATAGTCTTTAAGGTCTGAAGGAAGTTTGCCTTCAAACCTTCCTCTTGGAGTATTAGAGGCGTATGGTCCTCTTACTTCGTAACCGTTGTCGTATTCTGTTAAACGTGTCAATTCTGTAGCCACTTTATTCTCCGAATCCGTATTTTAAGGGCACGCCTAAATTCCTAACCACATGACCGCCACGGTTCAACGTAGGTCTAAACTGAGCTTTTTGTTCATCTGGTCCAAACATAATGGATTCCATCGGAGTGGTTTCTGACTTTAAGATAGGTTGGTCTACCTCTTCTCTATAGTATAGCCTACCGAGTTCCCGTACAGCACCTCGTACTACTGGATTTTTCTGCCATTTATTACTCATGATGGCTTCGTATAGCTTGTCGGGGTCGGATAATAACTTCATCTGCCTATTACTCGCCGCCCCGCCATAAATACCCTTAACCGCTGTAAGAATACGTCCAGGGGTCGTAAATAAGCCCACATAAGCACGGGCTAAGGAGTTGATACTATTTAAAACGAAATGATCTTCGGGGTTTAGATTCTTAAAATTCAAATCGTCAAAAGATTTTAACCGTTTAGTAATGTTTCCTAATTTACTGGTGAAGTCTCTACCGAACCAAACCTCCATTGCGTCACCATGGTCTTCTAGATACTTTTCCATCTTACGTGCATCAAATACGTTTTGTCCCAAAGACCCTTTGTTTTGGGTTTTCTCCATAAAGTCTTTGTAGATATATGATTTGTAAGAATCAATTAACTCTCTGTTTCCAAAAGTCGTGACCGCATCAAACAATTCTCTAGTAGCGGTGATCTCTTTAGGTTTCCATGTGTCATTGAATATCAATTCGGGTTTTCTGATGTTATCCGCTACGACAGAAAGATTTTTGGAGTTGCGGGTCTTATCAATGAGTTTAGTTAGAGCTACTTCATTCTCTTTAAATGTTCTGGCAAAAGCCTCCGCACTGTCAAACTGAGCTAGTTCTTCTTCGGTGAAAAACTTCTTTATGAGCGTTCCATTTCTTTTCATGAATTCTGAAAAAGCGTTGGGTGACCTAGGCTTAAGAACCCCACCTTGATCAGTGAGAACTTTATTCATGAACTCGTGTTTTAAACCCGCTTTTAACCCCAATAACCCGTTTGTATTTTCTGGGTCTAATAGAATTTTATTAATATACTCTGGGGAATCTAAAGTGCCGTCAGCTCTTTCTGTTATGTTGGAACGGAAAAAATTCACTAGCCCTTCGTAGGCTTGTTTGTCTCCTTGTTGGTATTTATCCGCACTTACCTGCTGAATCTTCAACATGTTTCTTACAACTTTATTCTTGTAGTCTTCATTTAGCTGCCTAAAGTCTACCTCTGCTTTTTCAAATTTCGCTAACGCGGCTTCCCCACCCTTGCTGTTCTTAAGTGCGTCCTTACGAATAGCTAGCATAGTGTCTCGTAGCTCAACTAAATCATCTACGTTGCCACCTTTTGCGGATTGTTCTCTTATGATTGTTCTAAGCTCACTTAAATCTTTCACAAAGGTCGCATGGCGTTTTTTGTTTCCACTAGTAATTGATTTTAAAACACCCTCTAATCTTTTTGCTTCTCTAGGATCACCAAATGCCTGCTCTCTAACGATATTAGATATTTTTTTAACAGGCTTCACTAACTTACTGTAGTCGTAGGGCTTTATGTTTCCTTTGAATCCTGCTGATGTAGCGGCTTCATCATAGGCTGCGTCTACTCGTTCGGTCGCTGCGTCTTTAGCTTGTTGAAAAGTAGAACGTATATTAGAACCTGCAGTGGCGGGGTCCATGGCACCTTCTATCAAATCATTAAAGATTTGGTCAGACTGGAGGTTTAAGTCTGTGATTGCTTTTTCTGCGTTGACTATATCCGGACTGGTTTCTAAAGATTCTTCCGCTATAGCCCGTATCTGTTCTCCTCTTACAGATCTAGCGTAAGCACCTGTCTCTTCCTCAACTAAATCTTGAGTGATATTTTGAGAGGTAAAAGGGTCTTCAACGGCTTCTCTACTGGCCTGTTCTTGGGCTAGATATTTTTCTCTTAAAGGCTGACCGTATTCACTGGCTCTTCCAGCTTCTTGTCGAAGACCCGCCTCAACCCCCTCAACTGGACTGGTGATGGGTACGCCTTCTTCTGACGCCCTAAGCATAACTTGAGGTGCAGTCATGGCCGAAACGTCTTCTCCTACTTCTTTAGCGACTGTGTTGTAAGACTCTATGAATTCATCTTCATCTAGAAGGAAACTCTTTCCTGGATTCGCCACACCAAAAGCCATCTTAGCTAGTTTAAATAGTCCAACACCGCCAATACTAAAGAGAGCTGTCATGCCGGCATCTTTCATGGCCCGCATATTGATATCATAGTCTTCTGGTAGATACCCTTGACTGTCTAACCAATCTAAATTTTGAAGTCTCCACACATAAGTGGCTAATGTTTCAGCGGTCATGGCTCCTGCTCCTACCGCTAGAGGGTTACCCGCTGTAACAACACCCGCTGTAACGCCCCCCGCTATACCCGCACCTATTTCAGCAACTAACGGCTCAGCAAACGCCAATAAGTCTCCTTTATCTATCCCCGGAGGGTTGATAACGGTTGGTTGGTTTTCGTTTAAAGGGTCATTGAATATTAATTCATTCGTGTTCGGTTCCACTCTTACGTTGTAGTCGTAAGTGGGGGAAATACCATGGTCTGTTGCGTAATTTTTCTGGACCACTTTTTGTATATAGTTCGGGTCGCTACCTACATCAGAAGGTAGAAAAGAAATTTGACGGATTATGTCTCCCGCAGCACCACCCGTAAAATCCACACCAGTGTATTCTGCTCTAATTTGAGGGTCAGCTGTGGGCAGATATTTTTCTATAAAATATGGGTCATCCGCTTTGATGCCAGCTTCTATGGCTTGTTGCTTACTACGTCTATCCTCCATAAAAGGCGCGACTGAAGAAAATGGACTCTGGTTGAATCCTGGAGCACTGGGTTCTTGGTAACCGAACTGGCCCAGTTTCTGTAAATCTAAATCCGCTGCGGCTTGTTGTTGGGCTTGTGATGATGCAGCTTGGCCCAGTAACCCAGCTTCATATTCATCTAAAATAGCGTCAATGTCTATTATATCGTTTTGAGCCATTAGGGTGCCCCACTCGCTCGTTTGATGTAATCAACTATCGCTTTATACTCGGGTGAACCTAGACCCAATGAATTCCTTAAATTAGTGATGTACCGTATTTGTGTGGTTTGGTCTGGTAGAGTCATATAGTGTTCATAAACTTGATGAAGTGTTCTTTGTCCATCACCGGAAAGCGCATCTCCTCCTGGCAACGATTTACTAGCCCCTCCTCCTGGAGCAGAAATATTTTTATCAACAGCTCCGTCCGTGGATACTTGTCTCCTGCTTTGTAGACGTTCTCTTCTTTGACCTATGGTTTCTGAATCTTTAGTCGGCGCGTAGTCATCGTCTCGAGTTACGATATCTCTAAACTGGTACTCCAATATTGGAACGGTTCCTTCCCCATCTGGGTTTTTCATTTTAGCAGAGCTTAACCGTAAATTAGAATCTACAAATTTATCAACATAGTCTATCGCGTTAAACTCAAGATTACTTAGGAGAGTTCTAAACTCTCTTTCTGATGTGGCGTAGGCACCTGCCCTAGTCATAAATCGTTTGATATCTTCATTAGATATGTCACGACCTTTTTGTCCCTCTAACATCGCACTCGTAAGAGCCAGTTGAAATATCAAAGTTTCTGCTTCTTTTTTCTTTAAACCTGAATCAACTAAGAATTTACCGAAGCCGCTTTCCTCTACATAATCTCCAAGACCAAGACCGTCTTTAAATTTATCATAGCTAACAGTCTGACCGTCCTCTATAAATCGCCAACCCTTGTCTTTTCCTGAGAAAATTTTACTGAGTTGGTCGATTTCATTAACTACCCTACGACCACCTGCGGTCAAAGTTCCAGCCGCGCCAAAAAACAGAGGTGTACCTTGCTGAGCTCCGGTGTCTAAAACAGATGTTATTTCGTCTATTGTGGAGAGTATTCGGTTTCTGTTAAAGTTTGCGCTTTTATAGTTTGTTTCAAAATCCCTAACAACTTTAGAAACATCTTTTTGGTTCAATAAACCAAAAATAAATTTAGCGTCACCAATAACAGGCATACCATTCTCGTCAAAAGCAAACTGCATTTGCTCGTCTATGGGAACGTATCTAGTAGTTCCTGCTTTAGCTTGGGCTCTAAGTACACTGGAGTCAATAAAAACATTTTTGTTGGTGTCTGTGTCGAATGCTTGTTTTAATGAAAAAGCTCTAGCAACACTGATCGTCTTACCCTGTTGTTGGAGGGCTTTAGCCTCTTGAGGCTCAAGCATTTGATTAACACCGTCCACGTTGTATAATTTAAAATTACCCATCGTGTTTCCGACTTCAATATCGTTATACCGACCAGAGTCTCTCATGGTTTTAGCTTCTGCATCAGTCAACGCTCTAACAAGTTTATTATTAGCTCCGTCTGTGAGTGTGAAGTTTTTCAGCACCCCATCCTTCTCGGTCCACTTACCAGAAATCGGGACCTTGTCAAGATAAGCTGCCTGTAACTGTCTGTCTGTAAGAGGCACAGGAAGCTGATATCCCTGAATTTTATAAAGCTGAACATCAGGGTCTTTGGTTGCTAATGCTCTAGCCATAGCTCTTCGATCTCTCAAATCTGCCATATACATGCTAGTGGCAAAATTCATAATGCCTCTTTTCTTGGATAAGTCTAAGCCAAGAATAGATTTTTCATATTCTTTTTCCTCTTTCTTTTTAGACATACCGTAGTTTAAAAAGGCTTTAGATAACGCACTTCCCCAGCTTTCTCCTCTTTCCCCAGATTGAATTAAAGAAGCTCCAGCCAACATGAATGGTAGAGATTTATCGGGTTGCGGTATCAATTCTTTTAGGTCATCTACGTCATAGAATATTTCGGCTGCTGCCTTATAGACTTCCATCTGTTTTCTTAAATCATCTGGGTTCCCAGGATCAAACACCCTGTTCATCTGGGTCATAGTGTTTAGGGTTTCTACGCTATCCGGATCATCCACGCCATTAGCAGCAGCACCAGCAGCAGAAGCTAAAAACACTTTTTTAGGCAAACTGTCTTCAAGGTCTAATGCGTCTGCCTCAGAGTCATCTATGTCAACACCGGCTTTGTCCATAGACTGTTGAATGGCTGCTTCTTCTAAATATCTTCTAGGTTCAATCGGTTTTATGTCTAACGTATTAGAAACAAGGTCAGTCATACTGTTACCTTGATCTATAAAAGAATCCAACTCAGGGGACTCTGGTTGAATCAAAGACTCAATACCGATCCCTGGAGGAGTTTTCTCTGGAAGGTATGGTTGTCTTTGAGGATTAGCCATAGCCGAAGCGTTGTCAGGAAAACCAAATTCAGTAGTGGGAGCTGGTTGAGGGGCTCTTGGACCAAGAATTTCAACGATCGCTGTAGGTGGTACTCCAGTCATTTGAGCAATCTCGTCTAATGGAACACCTTCTCGACTCAGGTTGATAATTATCTGTTCGATTGATTGCTCTCGATCTCGAGTTGGAGTTAAATCTAAAGAAGTGGTGAAAGGGTTCGGTCTATCAATAAAATCTGCACCCATTCCAGCCGTGCGCAGTACTTCTTCTCTAGTCGCCATTAATTAAGCTCCCCTAAACGCGCCATAAGCAGTCAAGGCTGTACCAGCTCCCTGCATCAAGGGATTAGTATCACTACCTGAAGACTCTTGACCTATTGTGGTGCCTCCCATGGCCGGTGCCCATCCTGTAGCCATACCACCTATCTGTCCCATTGTTTGCAATGGTTGGTTGTACTGACCCACAAAGTTTTGGTAGGCTAAGTCTAGACCCCTTTGGTCCATACCTTGTTGCATGCCACCGATACCCATCATTCTGTTGACGTCTTGCCCTTGGAGTGCGCTGACGCCTTGACCGAACCCAGCCATCTGTTGACCGGCTCCTCCGTACATTTGACCTAGTCCAGCACCAGCTCTCCAAAGATCACCGCCAGCACCTCCGTAAATATTGGCTAAGTTACCGCCGAGGCTTCCTAGCCCTCCGGCAGTACTACCGTAAAGCCCAGCTAAGTTTTGACCCATACCCGCCATTTGGGTTCCCATACCGGCGCGTTGACCCGCCATTTGACCCATAGCCCCAGCTCGAGCTAAACCTTGACCAGCGGTTCCTAAGCCTAATTGTCCAAGTTGAGAACCTAAGTTTGCTTGTTGCGCTCCTAGCCCTGCTAATAGATTCGCTTGTCCGGCTTGTCTTCGTTGTTGGTTTTCAAACGATTGTTGAGCTCTATTGGAGGCGTCTTGATAACCACCCGAACGTATAGCCCCTATTTGAGAAGCCGCTCCTCTCGCTGCAGCATCAGCCATTTCTCCAGCTTGAAGCCTACTGCGAGACCCGCCAAAAGCTCCAGCACCAACCTCACCGGCTCTACGCGCTATGTCTCCTTGGGCCAAGCCTTTACGAACATCGTCCATGGTTTGCTGAACGACTTGTTCTTCAAACGGGTTGTAGAACCCTCCTATACCGCGAGGGTCAAACTGTCCAGTAGAACCATAACCCGTCATAGCTGATTCACCAAGACGACCGCCAGCTCCTTGTATCATGCTAGCTGCTTGACGAGGGTCAAACTGCGATCCTTGGGCTACGTTAAATGCTTGCCCGAGTTGTCCACCTGCTTGACCGACTTGGCCCATGCCAGCACCATAAGCACCTTGTGCTATGCCGGGAGCTTGTCTCAATAAATTTTGAGCTTCTTGGGTACTCATTTCCCCTGCCGCTACAGCCTTGTTCACCATATTCTGAGTTTGGTTCCAAGCCCCAGAAGCTTTATTCAAACCTTGCTCAGTTAGCTGTTCGCCTCTTTGATAATAAGGGAGATACCCGCCCATACCTTCCGCAGTCATGCGGAATCCTTCCTGTTGCGCGGGGGTAAACCCAGCTACACGTTCCCCTGAATAGGTGTAAGGATTGGCTCCTTCAACGCCCCAAGTGTTCATCCTATTGACCAGCTCTTGATTCAATAGAGGCATTATTCCAGGGACGCCCTGTTGGCCTCCGCTGTAGAATTGAGCTAGATAATTAGGGGGGAGCTGCTCAACTCTTTGATATGCGTTTTCTGTTGCCACTATACTCTCCCCAAGCCCATCATTGCGGCTTTGTCTTCATTCATGTTCATTGCTGCATATAAAGTTTTGATACCCTTTGAGTGGTTACCGTTGCCGATTCCCTTAACCGCTTGTTTGGTCATAACGAATTCACCGTCTGCTAGTTTAGCGTCTATCGTGTCTTCATCTCCAGAACCTTGAGGGTCAGAAACCCCACCTCCTGTTTTCCTTAAATCTAATTCAGGTATAGGGGTACCATCGTATATTCTTCCGCCGCCTTTAAACCCGACCCTTTGAAACTCAGGAAACATTAATTCACTATAGTCTTTATCTCTCATAGCTTCTTCTATTTGTTGTTGGGTTGAACTAGGGATTCCACTGTACGGGTTAGTTATCCCGACAAAATTAGACATTGGAGATACGCTAGTTCCAGGAGTTCCATATTGCCCAGGCATTGCTGCTGGAGTCAATGGGTTTTGTAAATAGCCGCCTAATTCACCACTAGGTCCAGGCATTTTAGAATCGTCCTTTCCGGATTCAAAACCACCTAAAGCTGCTAATCCTGCAGCACCCGCACCCATTTTTTGGAACGTGCTCATCTTATCCCACTGATCACCAATTTTTGGAATGGTTGTTCCAGCAGGTAGGTTGGTTTGACCAGGAGCTACAAAGTCGGCAAGGTTCGCCCCGACATTCTGGTAAAGTGCGCCTATACCTTTAGCTTGTGTTGGGTTGGCTCCAAAAGTCCACATACTTTCTGCTCCAGGAGCCCCTTGGCCCCATAAAGACTGGATACCGCCCCCGCCTGTAATACCCGCGCCCTTAGCAATACTACCACCGACATACCCTTGAGCGGCTCCCTTAATAGCGCCACCCATATCTCCTTCTTTAACCGCACCACCTATACCCCCACCAATGGCCGAACCCATTGGACCACCGTATGCGTATCCAATGATTTGTCCGATAATAGGAGCCGCTTTTTTAAGGAATTTACCGATTTTCTTAAAGAATCCAAACTCAGGAACCCCAGTTAATGGGTTAATAGAGTTCTCAAAATGGCCTACTTGGTATTGGTAGGGGTTGAGTTCATGTCTTTCAAAAGCGTCAAATAATTGTCTCTTTAAGACAGGATCATCAGCTAAAGGACGAGGTAAAACCATCTCCCCAGGAGTTAAATGGCCTATGGTTGTGTCGCCGTACCTTCCCTGTATCGCTAATGCTTGTCTGGCGTCCGCGTAGTCTTCTAAACTTTCTAAACCTTGGGTCTGCATAGATGTGTTCAGCTCCTGTAACCAATAAGTTTAACTAATCCAAACACCGTTGTATATTCCTTCAAGATCATAAGGTTATCGTGGTGGCTCCATTCAGATTGAGGGTAACCTCCCCCACAGAGCCTGTGGCTGATAGCCCGTGAGGATTTTGAGGGGTGCTAACGGTTATCCATTCACTACCACTCCATACCTCTAAAGACTCGTTATTAGTGTTCCAAACTATACTGCCCGCATTAAAACCCAGTTTTGATTTTTCTGCATCATCGATTTGTCGTATATTGTCTGGGTCAAACTCACCTAGATTAATTTCCAATATCCTGATTAATCGATTAAACGTGTCCCCTGTTACTGCGTCTTCTTGCTCTATGGGGAGCCGTGTGGCTAATAACCTACTCATCTTCTACCATCTGGTCTAATGTCTAAACGGGTCGCACCAAGTCTCCAACCTGTTGCAGTGTTTGCTGGAGCATTATCATCATCCGATTCTAATCTAACAACAGCCTGTCTAGCTCTCGCCCTCACATGGTTTTGTTGAGTGGAGCTAGAAACAACAGAAGTGCTGTTAGTACTCAAGTTGTCTCCGGGGAAGTTTCGTGTTTTCAATACGAGGTTAACTTGTCCTCCGTCACTGTTGCTCAAAAATCTAATGTCGGGGATTATTTTACTTATAAAAGAAAATTGTTCTCCGTCACCGATATCGAAATCAGAAGACTCAATATAGACGTTCGTCATCGGGCTACCGTCTGCATCATAACCTGTTTCTTGTTCATACAAATAAGCATCCAGTGTGGCACGGGGGTATGGCTCAACTCCAGCGTCTAACCAAGCGTGACGTTCTAAAAGACCATACGACCAAACTTGTTCAGAGTAATTATACATAACATATTTATCTATCTCAGTGGAATCCTCTGAGCAGTAAAACCAACCGACTTCGTCAAATTGTGTGTTACTAAAAGCGTGGGTTTTATAGGCTTGAGAAGAATTAAAATCGTCAAACACATAACTCAACACAGAGCAAGGCACTTTTTTAATGGAGCCTGTGTAGACATAAAAATTATCATACCCCATCCAAAACACACCTGTGGGTCCAGTGACTGCGGCTTTAGGTGCCATTAGACCTGTGTTTTCATTGATTAAATTAACCCCAAAAGTGTACGGAGGGCCAATAAACTGCATACTGTATAGCGCAGTGTCTGTCCATATCAAGATTTCTTGTCTTGCTTTTACCGCGCCTATAATACTGCTTCCAGAAGACAACCTGAGTTCTCCTGCTGTATTGGTACTACGTGCTTCAAAATCTAACGCATTCTCTTGATCACTAAAAGCAATTAACATTGGGTCAGAGTCCCCACTTCGTGAAGAATCTTCCATGGGATCAGCGCCTAAAATTATTAAGTGTCTGTCTTTTTCTGAAGTTATTACCTGTAACCCAATAGTAGGCACATCAACAGCACCAGAAATACCAGAAAGTGCGGTGGCTCGAACAGAAGTTCCACTATTTTCGGTCCATTTATATACACCGCCGCCACGAGGACAAATCATCAAATCTTCACCAAAATGATCCTGAGTCCAAAGACGCAACTGGTTACTAGCCGACAACGCGCTAGAACTTCCAAAAGTGCTCGCTCCCCAAGTACCCGTACCCCAACCAGTGCCTGCAACGAACACGTCTAACCCAACCGTTATCTGGTAAGTACCGACCGTACTACCGCCGCCATTACCACTGTCACTACTATTAGCTGTTACAGTGTCTCCTGAAGTGTCTTTGGCTTCTATTGTGTACGTGTTAGTGCTTGGAACTGAAGCTATTTGATACTCTTGGTTAAGTACAGCGGCTGTAACTAAACCTCCTAAACTAGCGGCTCCGCTAAAAGTCACAAAATCATTCACGGCGGCACCATGACTGGTGTCAGTTACGGTGACGGTTGCGTCTCCATTAGTGGCTGAAAAAGTCACGTCTCCTGCGCTAGTGGTGCTACGAATAGGGGTAACATCGTCATAGTCATTACCCGCTTTTATATAGAACTTCCAAGTTGTCCCAACTCCAAGATACTTAGTACCGGCTAAAGAAACCCATCCGTGCAAAGATCTAGCTTTACCAAGAAAAGTATTTAATGAGTCTTTAACCCAACCCCCTATTTTTTGTGGACTACCATTTTTAAACCGAATTAAATTAGAATCAAACCATCCACCCTCGTTATCGTAGTCGGTCCCCTCTCTGTCAATACCAGGTCTAAAAATAAATTTGGTTAAGGGCATATCTATTCCTCCAGCATTCTGTCTTTCAATCTATCAGCCCTTGGACCTACTTGTTCTGCCCACTTACTGTCCATCATTTCCATACTTGCCTTATCCCACTCTTTGTCTTCTAATGCACCGAGAAAATTTTTAAAACCACTGAGTCTAGGATACCCTAAATTAAAGCACATGTTGGCTAATATTCGTTGTCTATTATCTGATAACTCGGTCCACCAAGGTAGGTTTTTATCCAACTCCCCACACACTATGTCTATGTCTTCATTAAAACATTCAGTGACGCGTTCTTCAGGGACTGTGGTTCCTAGAGCTTTTCCGTATTCTGGGTCTATTTCTTTCACCAGATGTCCGATACCAAAAGTAGCGTATCCTAAATGATCTTCATAGATTTCATAAACACATCCCTCATCAACTTTAAGTTCCTCTTCTAGTTTAGTTCTGTTCATCTGAGGTGTCCTTTTCTTTATCTTGTTCTCTGTAGTATTTTAAAATACTTAGCACTTGTCTTAAATATCTTTTTACTTCGGCCATGTTGGTAGAAAGATTTTCATAACCCTTAGTTGTTAATGCATACCATACGTTTGTTGGGGCGTTTCCTTCATTTAAATCGTCCAGGTATTCTTGCATAAGGTCTGGATTTAAAACAGTCCATTCAACAGGAACAGCACTGATATTACCTGGCAATGGAGGATGGTACATCGGGGCTTTTTTGACAACTGTCACGATTTCCACAGGCTTAACGTCAGGAATATCCCGCTTTGATCCAAGAATAGAACAACCGCTAACCAGCAGAAGTAGTAATAACAGGCTTAGTTTCATTAAATTGATCCGGGTCAGTGATGGTTTCAAGCTCACTTAATATTTCCTTAGTACCTTTATTGATGATCTTTTCAATTAATTTCGGCTTCCTCAAAGACAACACATTGAGATCGTGCTTTGCGAACTTTTTTCTGATGTTCTCAACCTCGATCTGAGCCTGAGTATTTTCATCGCTTAACCTCTCAATCTGAGCAACCATAAGTTCTTGATTCTCAATGGTTTGTTGGAGGTTCTCATTCTGCTGCTGAATAGTGCTTTCAAGAGTCTTTTGGTTTTGAATTGAGCGTTCAAGCTGCAAATGAAACGATTTAATCTCTGCTTGAGACTTGTCGTAATACATTTTAAAAGCGCCAGCCAAGATCAACAAAGCAATCCCCAATCCTGCACTTAATTTGAATCCCATTACCATTTCACCTTATC
>TARA_R110000824_G_scaffold54535_6_pt1 | contig 28008 bp, 37 predicted proteins | sample TARA_R110000824 | Tara Oceans TARA_R110000824 (sample SAMEA4397747) | marine metagenome | biome: Polar Biome; feature: [MES] marine water layer (ENVO:01000295) within the mesopelagic zone...; material: water (ENVO:00002006), including particulate matter (ENVO:01000060) such as......
AAAATCATTTACAGTTCTATCGCTATAGGATTTCCAAACAACCTCTCCGGGGATTCGGCTGGTTTTTCTTCCGTATCTAAAAAACTCACATGTTGCACCTTTATTAGAACCTACAACATGAGCATTCGTTAAAACATAAATAGAGTTCTCATCTTCCGCAATTGATGTGCCACTTCCTGCTGAACTAGAAACTCTAACCCTACAAGACGCTTCGCCAATTTGGTTTAACGTCAAAAACTCTGCATTTGCTACAGACGTAAATAGCACTGCCACAAACAGAGTCAAAGACAGGATAATAGATTTCATTATTTTACTCATTTCGATCAAAAGTTAAGTCGCGTTGCTGTATAAAACACTCTACTTTGTCCTCCACCATATTGACATGTTGCCAATATTCTGTGGTTTGGCGACTTCCTTCGGGTTGTCGTTGTTGATGAAAAATATTTGTGATCTGTTCCGCTAATAATCGACTGTCGGTATCGAGCATTAGTTTACCTCTTTAACGTTTGGTGTTAAAGCAATAACAGCGCCTACTATAGTCGCGTTATTATACCCTTCGTCGTGCATCCAATCGGTTATATATTGCAAGTCTTCATATCTAAGAAAGATATCTTCATCATTAATATATAACATTTTAAGTTCTTGTGCTTTTTGAGAGAATTTTTCTGGTCCCTCTATAGCAATTCCCTGTTTAATTGCTTGCTTTTTTGCGTCCTTACCAGTATAGCACGTCCCTTCGTCGCCCCATTTATAACCAGACTTACTATCAGAACTACATCTTTTTAGTGGCATACAAGGTCTCCTCTCAAAAAAATCAGGATTTCCTTACAATTATACACCAGAATTACGTTCTTTAAACCAATTAATCGTATGGATTAAGCCATCTTTTAAAGAGGTTTTTGCTCTAAATCCCAAGGCTTCTTCAGCTTTAGATATGTCTAAGCACCTACGTGGTTGACCATCTGGTTTAGATGTATCATAAATAACTTCACCATCAAACCCCATAATATCACAAATATGCCCTATTAAATCACATATTTTGATTTCTTTACCAGTTCCAATATTGATGGGTTCTGGAGAAATATCTTTCTCAATAGCTAATTGAATTGCTTCTGCGCAATCTGGGGCATATAGAAATTCTCTAGAAGCTTGTCCCGTTCCCCACAAGGTGATTGATTTATCTTTGCTTTTAATTGCCTGACCTACTTTTAAGATAAGAGCAGGAATAACATGGCTACTTGTTAGATTAAAATGATCATACGGACCATACATATTAACAGGGATTAGATTTATGCCATTCATTCCATATTGTTCATGATAGGTTTCTACTAACTTCATAAGCGTTTTTTTTGCTATGCCGTAAGGCGCGTTTGTTTCTTCTGGATAACCATTCCACAGCTCTTCTTCTTTAAATGGTACTGGAGTATGTTTAGGATATGCACATACTGTACCTAATAATATAAATTTAGCTACCTGCTGCTCCATTGCTTCATGAATAAGATTAGCTCCCATGATTAGATTTTCATACATGAACTTACCGGGATTCTTTTGATTAGCGCCGATTCCCCCTACCGTTCCCGCAGCATGTACAATCACATCTGGCTTTAATTGTCTAATCATGGTCTGACATTGACCTTGTTGTCTTAAATCAAAAGTGTTGGTATTGGCAGGCCCTACCCAATATGTAGTAGTAATAGGTTGATGTCCACGTAAACCAATACCAAACACATCATAAGATTGAGACAATATTGGCTTTAAAGTTTGTCCAAGAAATCCAGTAGCTCCAGTTAATAGTATTTTCATTTTATTCACCAACTTGTTCTTCCACCATCGATAATTAAATTAGAACCGGTCATATACGAACTTGCATCTGAACAAAGAAAGACAATAGCACCTTTGTATTCGTCTACATTTGCCATGCGCCCCATAGGAATTAAGTTTGTAAATCTTTCTACAAATTCTTCTGGATGATTATCGTACACGCCAGCAGGACATAAAGAATTAACTCTAATATTTTTGTCGGCAAAATATGTAGCTAAATATTTTGTCATACCAATAACTCCCCACTTAGCTGCGGAATATGTGATTGGTTTTACATTCTGTTGCTGTTCTGTTAAACCTTCTTGCTTATATAGCCTTTGATCGGGCGCAATCACACCTAAATCTGAAGCAATGTTAATAATCACTCCACCACCAGTTTTTAACATTTTATTACAAATAGACTGTGAACATAAAAATGTTCCATTTAAAATCGTAGATATGCCATCATGCCAAAATTCTTCTGTCATACTTTCAAATCGTGTTTCTGGTGATAGTCCACCGCTTTTTGTGACTTTAGGATCTTTTGCAGCATTATTAATTAAAATATCGATTTTATCAAATTGACCTATCGCCTTTTCAATAGCTGATTTATTATTTACATCGATATAAACTGGGATAGCAGATTCTCCTAGCTCTTGACAAACTAATTCTGCCTCTTGAATATTATAGTCTGCTACAATTGCTGTAGCACCAAACTCTATAACGGCTTCGGCATGTTTCTTCCCAAGTAAGCCTGCCCCACCAGTAATCAAAGCGGTTTTACCAGTTAAATCAAACATATATTTCCTTGAACTGTTTTATGTAGTTTTTGACAGTAACTATTTCCTCTCCCGGATTACCCCTAAAGGTTTCTAATATAAAGGGATTTTTGTATTCTATACTCTTAAGAGATTTAAATATAAGTTTAAAGTCTGTATCTCCTGTAAACGGCTTTACAGAAGGTCCGTTATTAAACAATCTATCTTTTAAATGCACGTTGTCAATCTTGTCCGCTAAATTCTCTATTTCTTTTTGATGGTTTAGGTTAGACGCTGTTGCATTACCAGTATCATAGGTAATATAGAAACTATCGCAAATATCTAATATGGGCCTAATTTCTTTTGCCTCAAGGTCTGTTTCAAATGAAAATGATAAATTTGGATATTGTTCTGCTAGATCCACCAACTGGTTAAGGATAGATTTTTGATTATAAAGCGTTTTAAATGAAGACGCTTCTATAAAGGGAAGAGTCAATCGTTCAATACCATAATAGGTACAGGCTTTACAAATATAATTTAACTGTAGAATATTGATATTTGTAGTTACCAAGCTATGTACGTTGACTGATACTATTGGAAATTTTGCTAACAGTGTTTTATAGCTATAAAATAGAGGATTATCTAATAAGGGCTTGTTTATTATAAGCCATTCTAGACAATTAGCCTTAATATGGTCTAGACTATATAGCTCATCATACCAATGTTCTGGAAACTCTTGTCCTGCACTAGTATCTTTAAGCGGCGTTAGCCTGCCAAGCATGGGGCCAATTAGCATGTGTTTGCAACTCTCCTAAGTTTACCTTTAATCTCTTCTTCTTGTTGTGTAACCAACTTCTTTGGTTCTCCAACTGATTGTTCTACTGTATCAATATATTTTACTAGTCGTCTAAGGCCTTCCGGTTCTAACGAAGCAGCTTGATCTGATCCATACATAGACCTATCTAAAGTAATGTGTCTTTCTACACTTGTAGCACCCATTGCAACCGCTGCCACACTGACTACGATACCTGTTTCGTGACCGCTATAGCCCACGTCACATTGGTAACGATCTTTTAGCAGCTTCATTACAGATAGGTTTGCATTTTCCACTTTCATTGGATATGTACTATTACAATGCATTAACTCATATGGGCAGTCCGCATCTTGAAAGATTTTAATCGCACTGTCTATTTCTTCTAGAGTACTCATGCCCGTAGAAATAAAAGTTTTTTTCCCTTCTCTGGCTATTTCTGTTAGTAGTTCCTTATGCGTAAGTAATGCAGAAGCTACTTTATTATATCTACAATTATATTGCTGTAAAAATTTTTGACTATTTAAATCCCACGCAGAAGCAAACCACTCTATATCTTCTTCCTTACAATATCTATCAATTGCATCATACTCTTCTTTGCAAAATTCCAAGCCTTCTTTTTGCGCCCTATTTGTAGTTCCCCACGGACTATCTCTATCTTTGTCTAGCTCCTCTAGAGAATAAACCTCGTCAATAGTTCTTTTCTGCAATTTAATAGCATTACATCCTGCGCTCTTTGCTATATCTATAAGTTGCTTGGCTATAGAGACAGAGCCATTATGGTTAATACCTATTTCTGCTATCACAAAAGTATTCATTCTGGATCTCCTCCTAATGTAAGATAGGCTTCTAGTTCTTCTTGAGTATTAATATCTATATCGGGCCGCATAGGAAAATATACTGTATCATCATTGTAAAGATTTTGATTTAAACTTATTAACTCTCCTACTTGAAACATACTTATACAATGTGATAATTGAAAACACTCGGGATAGTCTTGTCTTCTGTATAACTTATGTGGCACAACCAACCTTCCTCTTTGGTTATCGGCAGGATAGAGCATCAAATATGGATGCTGTGTTTGATTACATTCGTTTCTACATAAAAGGCTTTTTGCATCATTATCATAGAAAAATTTTAAGGCATTCTCTACATCATTCCATGTGCGACTTGGAGATGTCAAATATAGCATTATGATTATATCGTCAGACTTTAATACTGCTCGGTCAACAAAATCTTCTACTACAGTTTTAGTCGGAGTATTGTTTTGAGAAATGTCTTGCGCTCTAACAATACCATTGATACCATAATCTTTAGCTTTTTCTATAATATAGTCGTCGTCTGACGAAATATATGTATGCTTACGTAATTCATATGGTATTATACCTACTGTTTTTGATAATAGTCTTCGATTTTTAAAAGGAATACCGGTTGAATTTTTGCGAGCTGGAATAAAAATTTTTATCACGACACACCTAGCTTTAATTTTTTTAATATTTTAACTATCTTATCGCAAGATTTCCCATTTCCATATGGACATGCACCATGCATTTTTAATTTTTGTGACTTTTTAAATGCCGAATATAACTTGTTAGGATCTTTACATAGCATGGAAAAATTGCCTATACCTTCAGATCTTTCAGTTTCTTTTCTACATACAATACAAGGTTTTTTAAGAAATGCGGCTTCTTCTTGGATACCTCCACTATCTGTAATTACATAAGAGCAATTAGCTAAATACTGTAACAATGTTTCGTGCGACATTGGATCAACTACGCGAACATGTTTAAGTATATCCCTGTGTTGTTTAACATTTGGATTAGGATGTATTGGTAAAGTAAATATATAATCATTATATTTTTGTGCTAATTTATCGAGATTGGTAAACCATTCATAAAGTTTGTCGTGATTTTCTCTACGATGCATAGTAATAAGAACTTGTTTTTTGCTAGTAGTCCTTATATCGGACAGGTTGTCCAAAACGGTATTGCCTACTACCTTTACTATTCCTCCGACACGCTCGGCTATTAAATTTTGCTTAGCAGTTTGTGTTGGACATAGGTGTATAGAGGCGATTCTAGATATCATCTGCCTGTTGGTTTCTTCTGGATAGGGGTGATTGAAGTTATAGGTTCGCAAGCCTGCTTCTAGGTGTATAACTGGAATTTTATTATGAAATGCCGACAATGCCATAGCATATGCAGACGTAGTATCTCCCTGTACAAGAACGGCTGATATTTTTTTATTATCAAAATTCAAAGCATTCATACTTGATGCTACTATACAATCTAAACGATTACCTCCCTCATTAATAGTTATTGTATAATCTATATTACTATCTATATTTATCAAGTCTTGATGTTGACCTGTAAATAAAGTTTGATACTTTATACAACCATTCATTTTATCCATTAGAGGTTTTAATTTAATATATTCCGGCCTTGTTCCAAAGCAAATTAAAATCATAACTTCCATCCCTTGCTATACCAATATCGCATGACTTGATATCTAGTATCGTTGTGATTATTACGTTTCCAACTTGCATGTTCGTCGCTACCGAGTTCTGGACTGCAATCACCCCAGAGAGATTTGTCATTTGCAGGCATTCGCGGAACTACAGAGTCTATGCCCTCATAGATTTGACATGCTGCGGAGAGATGAATATCTTCACCATTGTCCCAAGTATACGGAAGATCTCGCCATAGGTTTTGAATCCAAGAAGTTTTAGCAAACCAACAATGCCCTAAAAAAGCAACTTTCATATCCTCGTCTAAGAATATACCGTCGCAACAACCAACGGATTTTACATAGGGTTGATTAGTAGGTAATTCATTGGATAGATCTGTATTTAAAATTGCTCCTCTTGTACCTACTAATGCGTTATGCTTTTTAGATGTATTAATACAACTTTCTAGCCATCTATTGCCGGGTAATGTATCGTCATCAAATATAGCTACGTATTCTGTATCACACAATAATGATACAGCAAATCGTCCATAGAACTTAAAGTTCAAGTCTTTAGATTGAATTACAGATATATTATATTCTTTTTTAATATCTTCTGGAATAGAAACATCTATATGAGATTCGTTTTGATATATCCATATTTGGTAAGGCTTTTTTGTTTGTTCCATCAGATGTTCTAGCTGCGCTTCATAATTATTTCTTTTCCACAAAGAAATTATAACAGTTATTTCATTTTCAATATATGTCATCATTATTTAATTCTCCGTGATGATCGATTTGTATTACCCAATCGCTATGCCCATCACTACCATGCACATTTGCAAGTGTGGGATCTAGCCGTAAAGGATACGATAACATACGAACAGATGCTTTGATGTGATTTGCAAAATCATTCACCGCAGAAATAACTGGAACCTCATTTCTATCGACCTCTTTTGATACATAATTGTAGTCATGACCGGCTAAAAACCCCTTTGGCTTTATTTTTGGATACCAAGCTGAAAGATCTTTCGTAACATTCTCATAATCATGTAGAGCATCAATATAAACTAAATCAAAATACTGATCTGGAAATGTTTTGGCACTTTCTATACTCCTTACTTCTTTAATCTCTACGTGTTCATGCTCGTCAAATAGTTTATGTACAAAACCTTTCATATATTTATGTGCCGTTACTTCTGGATTATCAAATTCCCAAGGATCTATTAAATATAATTCTTTGGGGTTTAATGTATCCATAATACGTTTTGCATTTATACCACATGATACTCCTATTTCTGCAACAATTAAATTACATTTATGGGCAATAGGTAATTGTAAAAAAAACTGATCTCTACGTCGATTTCTATTATTATGCGCATGATATGTGTGTTCGTACCACTGCATTTTGGTTATAGAATCTACGATTTGTTCTCTAGTTAGCATCGATTGGCCTCTTGATAAATTAGGAACTTCGACAAGTCCTTATGCATTCCAGAACTTTCTAGGTCTTCATTCCAATCCTGTATAGATTCAAAAATCGATAAACCTTCCGCTGCTTGTTCCGGCGTCATATACATATTCCATCCTATTGTATCAAATACGTCGTCTTTATATAGTCTATCCATATGTCTTCCTTCGTAACGTACCACCTTAAACCACTCATACGCCTTCTTATCATTGGTTAAAATCATACCGCCTTTACCTATTGGGATATGTTTTCTTCTATGAAAAGATAGACAATAATAGGAACCTTGGACATACATGTCCTTACGCATACGAGTTGCACCATCCCACACAGGATAGGGCCTTAGTTGATAGGCCCCACTCCAATCAATATCTTCAAACCTTATTTGACATCCTGCATGAATTGCGGTACATGGAACCGAGACATAGGTTCTTTTTGGTAGTGTAATTTCTCCGGTGGCCTTTAGATATTTTAAACATAAAAACAATGCATCCGTACAATTATCCACAGCAACCGCATACTTACTACCAGCATAGTCTGCAAGTTTTTTTTCAAACAAATCCACCACATCCCAAGGATCTGATAATTTATAATTCTTAATATATTTTTCAATCAACATGCTTGTCCTAGTTTTGCGTTTTCTATAGGATCATACATCGAAGCAGTATCACTTCTTTGTATTTGTTCATAATATTCACCAACAATAAATTTTTGCTTTGTTGTACAACTTTCTAGCTTACAATTTTCATCATATGCAAATCCGGGAATAACCCTAAAATCAAAACTAACCCTAGTATAGTCTGTTGCGTTTATTTTATTTCCATGCCTACATTGATTTAAATAACCAATTAAAAACTGTCCATAGTTTATTTCTAAAGGCTTCCAATCACCCATGCCGGGAATGCTTTCGTGCCACATTGCATTTGTATCAAAACATTTTGTGAGAGGAAGAAATATATTAATTTCGCCCAAAGGATGCTTGTGATCACCATCGCCATCACAGTGCCACTTATAAACAGCTTTTGCTCCGGGTCTACAAAAACGAATACCGGGATACTTTTGAAAAATAAGAGCATCGTCTTCAAATAATGGATGTATTATATTTTTAATAAAGTCACGATAAATATTCATAAACTGAGGCCAGTGAGCGTCTATTCTGTCATAAAAAACTCTATGAAACTCTGTTTTTGTATCTGATCCTAACGTTAGGTTTGTCTTTTGATCTTGATTATCCAAGTCCTGTAGCTCACCGTTATATAGGCTAGCAACCAAATCTTTGAAGGGATATTTTTCTGTATCAAATGAAACAATTTTCATACATACTCCAAATTATCATATCTACTGTTTATGTTGTTTTAATTTCTCTTATAATTGTATCGCATATTAATTGTATTTCATCGTATGATATTTCATGATTGTTTGGCACGTAAAAACCATTTGTATGAATTAGTTCTCCATTTATAAGCTTTTGACTACCATATCTATCTATCCAAAAAGGCTGTTTAGATATAGATCCTGCAATCAAGGGCCGATGTGATATCCCTAACTCATTAAGACCTTGTGAAATTTGTTTAGATTTATTATGTATGATTGGATAGGCAAAGTTTGACACTATATCATGATCTTGTAGTGATAAACAATTGATTCCACCTAACCTAGCTTGATATAAGTTAAAATTCTGATATCTTTTTTTTATAATCTCATCAAGTTTTTTAAGCTGACCAATTCCTAAAAATGCCTGTATTTCTGTACATCTTAAATTAAATCCCGGATAATAGAAAGTGTATGGAGCATTAAAATTATCAATAGAATATTTATTTCTTAAATAATTTCTAGACTTCTCCGATATGTCTCTATCCCACCCATGAGATCTAATAGATTTAAGAAGTGTTGCTAGACTTTCATCATCAGTACAAACCATACCACCTTCAACTGTTGACATGTGATGTCCATAAAAAAATGAAAACGTGGCTATGTCTCCAAAACAGCCGGTTTTTTTACCATATGCCACTGTTCCAACAGATTCACAACTATCCTCTAATAAGATTATATCTTTCTGTTCACATATTTCTTTTATTTTATCATAGTTGTTTGCAAAACCAAGAACATTTACTGCTACAATCATAGAAGGATTGTGTTTATCAACCAATTCTTCAAGATGCTCTATATTTAACCCTAGATTCTCTAAATTGCAGTCGCACAGAATAGGTTCAAATCCTAGTTGAATTGCTGGCGCGACAGTCGTTGCCCAAGATACAGTAGGTATTACAACCTTATTGTTTTTTAGCCTATCTGATAGTTTTAGAGCATAAAATGCTGCTAAGTTCGCAGAAGATCCTGAGTTGACAAATATGCTGTGTTTTTTACCTAACCATTTAGACCATTTCTGCTCAAACTGATCATTAAGATCACCTTTCGTGAGCCTTGGATTAGTATCAAGCCACTCAGATAACTTTTGTAGTTCTGACGTGCTAATGGTTTGTTGTACTAGACTTATCATTTGTTTGCATAAAATTGTAATACGGAATTGATAACGTAGTCTTGATCTTTGTCAGTTAAATTATACGACGATGGAAGTGAAATTCCTTGAGAAAATATTTCTTCACTAACTGGGAAACCGCCATTTAAACCCATGTCAGTATAGCATACTTGCATATGTAGTGGATAGAAAAATTCTCTAGTCTGTATCTCTTTTTTAAGTAAAAAATCTTTTAAGTTGGATTTATCATTAGTTAAAAACGAGGTGAACCACCAAACAGGGTCTGTTCTACTATCAATATCAATAGGCTTAAATGTATCTTTTATACTCTCTAAGAGCTTGCAGTACTTAGTGTGAATATCTTTTTTTCTTTCTTTAATTCTAGATAACTTATTGAGTTGTGCGATACCTACTGCTGCTTGCATTTCAGTAAAGCAAAAATTAAAACCTATCGATTCGTGAGAAAAGGTTCCTTTAGTAAGCCTTCCATGATTTTTAAGCTGGTATACTTTATCTCTTATCTCCTTAGAGTCCGTTAATACAACCCCGCCTTCTCCACAGGTTATTGTCTTATTACCATAAAAGGATAGTATTCCTGTATCTCCAAAGGTGCCTACATGCTGATCATTAAATTTTACCCCCACTCCTTGTGCTGCGTCCTCAATAATTTTTAAATTATATTTTTTTGCAATTTCCATTATGACATCCATGTCAGCACTTTGTCCGTAAAGATGTACTGGCATAATCGCCTTTGTGGCTGGTGTAATTAAACTTTCTATTTTATTTGTATCTATACATAGGGTTTTTTGATCAATATCACAAAACACAGGATGAGCGTTAGCCATTATGACAGCATTGGCACTGGCTATAAATGTAATATTCGGTACGATTACTTCATCGCCTTCTCCGATATCGAGAGCCTTGAGACAGCAATATAAAGCGGCAGTGCCATTTGTGATAGCGACTGCGTATTTACTACCTGTCAAGTCTTTTATCAACGATTCAAATTCTTTTGTTAGCTCATACTCTGTAACAAAAGTATTTTTTATCACCCTCTTAAGTTGATCTAGCTCTTCATGATCAATCCAAGGTTCAATTTGAATTATCATTTCCTTGTCTCTCCATATAGATAATATGATCGGTTCTATGAGTCTCTAGAAAATTAAATAACTTATAAAGAGCAATAGCTCTCTGATTGTCTTGATCAACAGATAGATTAATTGTGCCGTTGTATGAGTCAATTAACCTTTGCATAATTTTTTTACCATACCCTTTACCCAAGCTACCTTGGGTAACACATATCCCTAGCCATACCTTTGAATCTTCTTGATCTAAATGTCCATAACCTACGAATTTCTTATCATATAATAAAAATGTTATAATATGATTCTTTATAATTGAAACATCTCTACTATTATAATATCTAAAAGACCTAGACGAGGTGCCTATTGATTTAATAAAATCTTGAAGCTGTTTAATATTATACTTTGTAATCGGTATGTATCTCATTTATTTCTTTCTCATGACGACGCCTATCTTCTGGTGTACCAATTCTTGTATGATTGGCAAAGGTTACTGAGTCGTATCCAAGTTCTTTACATCTTTTACAGATATGTTTAAAAGACTCTGTAAATGAATTAAACTCAAACTTACTTTCTTCTTCTTTTGATAAAATTTGAACATTACCATTTAAATTAGTCCTTGAGCCAACATTTTCTGGAGACTCTCCTTTTACGCCAAGCCTTCCCTTATATCCTAAAATACTATTTTGTTTTCTAATTCTACATCTGTCTGTATAGAATTTCATAATATAATTAAAATAAAATTCATATGTTGTGATTAATAAAGGACATTCTGCATGAAGCGGTTTACCATTTTTAGTTTGTGAGGGATGTGTTAAGCTCTTATATGGCTGTAATGTTACGTTAAGATTTGCCTTCCAAAATGGCATCTTATATCTTTGTTCTACTTTGTCAAAAATTTCTTGCAGAATATCTTTTTGGAAAAGAATATGGTGGCAAACACCGGAATATTCTGTTTGTTTTGTTAATCCCGGTATTAATTTTTCACAATGTTCTAAATATGGATGTGAAGAAATTGTTTTAGGGATATCATAACTTACGTTATATAATGCGATACCTTTATCATTAACAAATTCTGTTTCTCTTAAAAAAACATGATCTGCGTCACATGTTAAAATATTTTTTGTTAAATCGGGAATAACAAAAGGAACGGTCATTTGAAGTGTGCCACCGAAATATTTGCAAGTTCTATTATGAAATCCTACTATAGCTCCTATGTCTTCAAGGGAAAAAGGAAAGGCAGATTCTGGAAAATACTCTGCATTATCTGTTAGCTTTTCTTTTGATACAACAATAATTCTTCTTATATCTTTAACATTATTTCTAATACCATCAATACAAAGATCTAATGTATCTATGTCTTTTTTGTGTGCGGGTATTATCGTATCAATCATAGGCCCACCAATCAAAACTGTGATTTTCATTAGCATGTGTTTGTGCGTTTGACCCAAACCAATAACTTTCCGGCTTTTTAAGAACCGGACGAAGCTGAACCTGCAATACATCCCTCGTATGTTTCTTCGGAATTGTGGCTTTATGAAAGTAATTTTGGCTAAAAACCATAAAACTACCCGCTGGCATATGAACCTCTTGTTCCTTATATCCCTTCGACTTTAGCTCATTAATTTCCGCTATTGGGATTCTACTTTGTTGTATTCTAGGGGGGTTTAATATATCATGTTCTTTACCATTTCTGGCAATATAAACCCAATTTTCTCCAGCACGATACACAGGCCGATTATCCGCATCAGTTAAATATGTAAATGGTGCAGAATCCTCATCAACATCTGTAAGGTAAAAAAATAATTTAAATGCTTCCTGTGGGACCATATCAGAGTGCCATTGCCATGTGGTTCCGTTGTCGGGAGGAAGCTCTGAACGCAATATAGATCTAGAAGCTGATATATACCATGGACGACAATAAGATCCGGCAAATTCACGATCTATAGTTGGCATAAGCATTGAAAGCAATTTGTCAAACATGTTATTAAATGACGGTGAGATATTTGACAGTTCCCTGCCGTCCAAATGCTTAGTACATACTGTGTCTCGACCATGAGAGGTAAGGCTATTTTTACAAAATAAAGATATTTCTGATATGAGAGATTTATATTCATCCCCTAAATTAAAAATACTTTCTTGTAATTTATCAATTGCAAATAAATTGTTTGGGTCTATATTTAAATTGTTAAGATTATTATTTAATTTAGCATATTCAGGATAGTCAATAAAATATTTTTCTCTACATAGCTTATAATAATGCTCATATGTATTATCAGGATCTACTGTATATTTATGATCTACCATTACATCTCCCTTTCTTTATTTTTTTATAATAATTCCCATGTCGCTATGACCATTCCCATGTGGTGGTAATAGAGATAGGCTAAGACCTAAGTCGTATGCCATTCTTATGTATGAAACAGATTTTATATCAGTGTTATTACTTAAGTATTGAAAACTTGAGGACGTTTGATACCTTTTTATATCATCGCATATATGTTGTTGATGTGGTGAGTGTAGATCTTCAATAATATAGGCAGATTCATTTTTGAGATGTGGAAATAAATATTCAAATGAAATCTTTGTTTCTAGATCTTTATGACTTGCATCGTCAAGAATAACATCAAAGGTATTAAAGGTTTTACATATATGTTCTAATAGGTCTATGTCTTTTTGATCGCCAATAAATAATTGAAATTTGTCATCAAGTAATTGATCAAAATCTGTATTCAGTAGTTCTTGTAAATGTTTTGGAACTGGTCCAAGAGACCTTTCACGTTCCTGATACCAACGCCAAGGGTTAATATCAATCGCAATAATTGTTGCGTTCGGAAAATATTCTCTCCACATTAAGTGGCTTGATCCACGAGAAAAACCCAACTCTAATAATGTAAATTCTGAGTCTCTTGTGTATCCCAAATATTCAAAAAGCTTGCTATAGACGTGAGTAAATTTATGCCACGTAGCTTTATCAGCATGATGTTTTATACCAATATTGGTTAATTCGCACGCAGTTTCAGATATCTGTAATAAATCGTTGCCAAGGTGAATTTGTTTAGTCATATTAATCTCCAAATGTTATAAAATTCATTACCTCCGTTATATAGCCTTATCCAGAAATCATCAAACGTTAATTGCATTTGCCTGATATCTTTTGAATCTTCTTTATAATGCCACGGAAAATGTGAAATGTTTTTATCTATCCATTCTTTTGAATGTATTATTCTTTTATTTGATTTACCAAGAAAACCAGCACATACTACAAACGTACTAGAAGAAGCGATAAGAATATCACACGCAGCCAAAGTAGCAAAATCTGTAAGATAATCATTTACATTACCCTTTTCAAATAAGCACTTTTTATTTTCTAAATATCGTATAGTTGTATTATAGCTTTCAAAATTTAAGTCATCAGTACAAATATAATATTTTGTATTGGGAAATTCCGATTCAATGAAATCAATAGAATTTATATAATATTCGGGACGATGTATTTCTCTTCCATGATTTCCATCTGCACCTAAGATGTCAGTACCTCTAAAGTGTATTCCTACGTTTTTTATTTCAGGTGGTAAATTTCTTTTATAATTATTAGTTATCGGTAAAAACTTACGAGGATCTTGGTGTGTAATCTGAAAAAAAACATTGTGTAGCATATAGGCTGGATCGTCAAGCACCAAATCATATGTATTATACATTGTTTTTATGTTGTCTAAACATGGCCCTACACACTCACGCCATGTAAGTAGCTTTTCTTGCTTACGCATTACATCTTCTGTACTCAGGGGCGGCAAATCAAAAATTGCACTACCCTCTTCCCAATGCGTACAGAACGCTCTTTCATCCATCAAAGAGGCTATTTGCATCAAGCTATTATATTGTAGAACTTTATTACCAAATCTTCCTCTAGTCATTTTATTAATTCGAAACATCCAATACTTCCTCGCTATCTGACGATCTTAAAATAAAATTAGGTATCATACCCATTGAATGTTCGTATAGCTGTGATTCTACACTCATATTTCGTGTTTGCCCTAAAAATTTGGTTATCTCTGTGTCAAGTTCGTCTCGATACATGACTAAGTCTTTTCTAGACAAATAGTCTGTAAATACAAATGCGTTATATTCTCCCGGAATTCCTTTGTAGTATTCAAAGTCAACTAAATTATCCACTTCTATGGAATAGAGCCTGTCCTCTGTTTTTCTAGCTTCATAAGCATATACATTACTATGTTTTGGTATTTCATGATCTGCACCTATCACGTTTTGCTTTTCCATCAATATAGCATCGTCATAGTAAGGACTTCCGGGAATCACGGTAATAATGGTAATGTCAAATTCTTCCGGCCTAACCTCTTTAAGCCAATATTTGGTTTCATTGATGGTTTCTATACTTTCACCGGGATGGCCAATAGACATCAGAGCTTTAATTTCTATATTATATTTTCGACCTATCTCAATACAGCGGGTATTGTCTTCTCTGCTTGCGCGTTTATTAATATTGTCTAAAATACGAGGCGATCCAGATTCAAATCCCACCAACACCTTTTTAAAACCTGCCTCATACATTAATTCCGCTTGTTCTTCGTTAAAGAGTTCGGCTTTAAGACATCCTCTCAAATTAAATTGAATATTATGTTTTTTTTGATAATCTATTAACAGTCTGAGCAAGTCGGGTAATGTTCTAGTAACATTAAGTTCGTCATCATAAAACGTAAAGGCTTCTATACCCCAAGTTTGATACATCTGGTCAATTTCTGCCATCACATTTTCGATATCGCGGGTTCGAATTTTTCTAAACGTGGGGCTATTTCTTCCACTACAGAATCCACATGCAAAAGGGCATCCTAGCTGACCAATTAAGGATAGACCCTTTTTTTCTTCAATATAAAAATTATAAGAACCAATGTCAACTAAGTGCCTTGCCGGAAACGGAGTGTTTGTAAAGTCTTCATTAGATAAAAACAAGGGCGAATTCTTATCATCAGCATCAACAAATTTTTGACCCGTTAAAGATTCAAAAATTGCGTGTTCACCATCTCCACATACAATTGTATCAAACGTCTCTTTTAATCTTCCCAACGCTCTTGTAGCACGACCGTCAATACTTTTCTTTTTTTCTTTTTTATGAGCAGCATTAATCAAAGTAAAGTGTGGCCCACCGGCAATAACTCGTTTGCCAGCTTTCTTAATTACATTATTAATTTTTACGGCTAAGGGAATTTGAGGAGTTGTACTCGTAATACCATATGTTGACACGTCAGGATTTAAAGATATATAGTTATCTACGACCTCTAAATAATTTTTTATACCTGAAAGGTCTAGCATATCCACTTTATAACCTCGTTCTTCTAACGAGGCAGCAACCGTGAGGATTCCTAAGCTCATAAACACTCGTTCGTCCAATAAAAATGGCGACGGGGAAATTATTAAGCAAATTTTTTCATCTATTTTGTTTTCCAAAACCATTCCTCCTTACATGGAATCAATGTGCATGGTTCGTCTGCATACAAACCTGAACCATCCATATGATGTTTAAGTCTAGATTCATAATTACCAAGGCCAGATGCCTCATCGTTTTTTGCATAAAATTTTTGTTTTTTTCCGCTTACAAAGTCTGGTGAGATTTTTCCATAATGAACAATATAAAAGTTTTCAACCAAACCATGTGGTATCGGAGTATTGTTTGGGGCTGGATGGAACGGTCCAAAACTTCCAAGCCCTATTCTTAATGGCTCATACGAATATGAAAAGTTTTTATCATATTTTATTAATGCGTGTTTAGACCAAGCGTTTTTTGAAAATGGATTCCAATTAATATTGGAGCCTGATTTTGATACATATTGATCGGTTCTATAATGTTTATCATCTTTAAATAAATTAATCATGCGGATTTTCCATAAATTTACTTCTTCATCTAAGGAGTCAAAAAAGTCTATTACAGAGGGGGTAGGTATCTCGTCAGCATCTAATATAAAAATATAATCAGGGTTATGAGGTTTAACAAAATTAAATACATCTGTAGCTTGTTGTCCTGCCTCCCAAAGATGTGGATTCCTAGGAGAACCAGATTTCCAATCAACAAACTTGTAAGATCGGCAAATTTCTTCAGTATCATCAGTACTTTGATCGTCGTAAATTACGACGGTATGACAAAAGTTGCTGAGTGATTGTAAAGTCTTGTCTATGATCCAATCTTCATTTTTTGTTCTCATTCCTACCACAATTTTATGTTTCATCACAGACCTTTTCTTCAGAGATATTATATATTAAGATTATACGACACTAATTGTTGATGTACTCGTGGTATGTTTGCCCTAAAGAATAGATAGGATTTTTCTTTTCCCACTAATATATCGTTTACCCTGTGTTTATATTTACCATCATGAACCGAACAGTATTTAATAACTCTCCAAGACATACCATTTTCTGACTTTAATAACAAGGTCTTTCCGTTCTTACAGTTTCTTTGTTTGGTTCCACAACACTCAAAATAAGGACATAACATATACATGGTGTTTTGTTTTTGAAACACTACAGCGTTATAATAATTTTGCTTAAGGTGTTCAGAATTAATATTTTCTATAAAAATCCTTTCTGGTGCTGTCCACTCGATTAAGTCTGTAGATGTCCTACAATATATATCTCTTTCGTCTAGACCCATGTTTAATCGCCCATAATAATAAAATATATTCTCTTTTTTTATTATATAAGGAGATGTATCAAATGCTATAGATCCAAGAGGACAAGAATCGGAAAAACACAATCCGTTTAAAACTGGTTTGTCGTATATCTGATTCCACACAACACCGTCGTTAGAGCTTAATAGATACATCCCATTTTTTCTATCTTTTCGAGAAATATCTGGATTGAGCAAAGTTCTTTGTTCTAGTGGCCATACTAAATCAGGAATCGCAACTTCTTCATGCTCTTGATTTGAGACATGACTACCACATAACATTTTAAGCCGATCACCATCCTCAATAACACAAAAACAACCGCCGGGAGCGTTTTCAATTACTACTACAGATTTTTTATCTACAAAAGATAGGCTCTCCGATATTACTAGCTTGATTTTATTTTCACAATTATAATATAAATAATATGCATCATTAAAGAAAATAACTTGAAAGTATTCTCCAATGTGCATTTCTGCATTTTCATTTTTCAATGAGTATATAATCTTTTCTTCAGTGAGTCGAATCTCATTCATAGCTATTTTTTTATACTATAAATAACAATAGCTCCACTATCGTTATCCTGTTTAAATAATCGTGACGCTTGGGATAACCATTCTAATAAATCATTAACTTTACTATTATCCATTTTTGCATCTTGTAGCGCGTTGTGCAGCCTTTTTTTCAAGTCTTTTAACATTCCGTTGCCACATCCCCAGTCTTGATAAATAGATTGATATTCTAGGTGATAATTATATTTGTTACAAAAATTTATCATATCAAAAGGACAAATAAAGTGTAGGTCTGTGAGAGACATTGGAACATCAAATAGCTTTGCCAATGTCATCCAGACATAGCCTCTCGGATTTAAAAATGATGGAGAGCTTGTTATAACAGATCCATTTTCATACAATAAATTGTCTATGATATATTGAAGCTCATCCCACGGTTTATCAAAATGCTCCATTACCCCCTGCATCACAACAACATCAAATTTATTTTCTACATTTTTATAATCATCTGCAATAAAGTCTAGGTTCGGTAACTCAAAAGCAGTAACAGCTTTGTTTATTGCCTCTTCACTATAATCGACACCTATAGCTTCCGATGCACCCGCTCCAGCTATCATAGATATTAAACGACCCTCTCCACATCCAAGGTCTAAGACCTTTTTATCTTCCCAGTTGCAAGATGCAGCAATTTTTAAAGCCTCCTCAAAACCATCAGATGTAAAGAAAGTATTCGCACCACCTTTAAAAATTTCATCATACTTCTTTTTTAAATCTTGATTGTTCATAGCACCTCAACGTTTTCTTTTTTTACAAAAGGATAGGAAGACAATATATAAAATTTCTTATCTTTATAAGTATCAAAAACATAGTTTAAGTATTCGTATGTTTTATCTATATTGTGTAAACTAATCGTTGTCAGCTTACCCTCTTTATCGTAAGTACCATTTTTCCATAACCACTGTACTGCTGGATCGAATTCTTCATTTTTAAAATAGTACATTTTTTCCATATGTTGGAATAGATCGAAGCCAATCAATGCTATTTTATTATACTCTGGCTTTTGAACAAAATAATCAAACGCTAATATTCCGGTAGACGGGTCTAGGTCTTTATACTGAAAATTATTTCTAATAGGCGTATTATCTGCTGTACATATCAATTCTTTTATACCTAATGTGACTTCTTCCTCTTTTGTGTAAGGAGTTCCTGTCTTATTTGCAAAATGATAATCTAACCTGTTGCCAAGATATTGCTCATAACCATTGAAAACTGGTCGTCCACATCCGGCAACCTCATCAAAAGAGTCTACGAACGTTCTTTTACAACGAAGTATACTAGGCCCCTTGCCAATTATAACAATCGATTTTTTCATTTAAATAATCTTTTCATTTTATATCCATTTAGGATAAGGCTTATTTTGGGCTATTTTAAATACATCAATAAATTTTTTGGGCCAATGAGATTTAATTACAGAGTCATCTGGAGTTCTGGGAGGCATGTAAATATTTAAATTATTATCCAAACTATGCTTTAGTAAGTTAATCGCTTTATAGCTATCTGTATGTTTATTAATTTTCACATTCCATCTATTATTAGGTTTTTTATCCATATCTCCTTTTAGAACCTCAACCAACGCTTTAACCGTTAAGTTATCACAGGTTTCAACAAAATCAAACTCAGTGCAATCCTGATCATAATTAAACGTTTTGACTTTAAGTATATCCCCAGAATCTATACGTTCATCTATTTTCATTATAGAAATACCCCACGACCCGCTGTTTAACATTCTTCCCCAGACCAAAGATGCCCCACCCTGCACATAGGGTAAAACAGCTCCATGATTTCCTATTACATAAAATGAAGAAGTTATACTTTTAGGCACTATTCTTGATTCGCCTATACTAATTATTATATCAACAAGATTGTCTTTACAAAATTTTTTAAAATTATTCCAATCAACAGACCTAGTATAGGGAGTACTCTCACCACTTTCAGTAAGACCCGTCTTAAATAGACGAATATTTTTCGAGGCACAATACTCATCTAAATTAAAATAACTGGTCTTGTGTTTACATTGTTCTTGGGATAAGCCAAACACAGCAGATACTTCTAGAAACTCTGCAACTGCTTTTATGCATTTATAAGTTAATTTAGTATTGCCAGTAAACGCTACCCTAGAGACAGTATTTTCTTTGACCATATATTTGCAACCTTGTTATAACCTTCATGAGTAAAATGTACGCCATCAATTAAATGTTCTTCTAAATTATTCATATAACATACTTTAATATTTGTTTCTTTTGCGATTTCAACTATAGTGTTATTATAGCTTGCTATATATTCTCGATTTTGTGCATAGTATGGGCTAAATTTTAGCGTTGGAAGAGTTGCTATAATAGGCATCATCCCATTAGCTTTAATAGAGTTTATGATCTGTTTAAGATTATCATAATATATTTCGGTTGGGTTTGGTATTTTCGTATCATTTGTTCCTATCCAAAGTAAACAAATTTTAGCAGTGTTTTTATTAGACTTCAAATTTGACCAAGACCTTCGCAAGAGATCTGAACTTGTTTCTCCATTAATACCATAGTTATGACAGATATAAAACTCTCCTGTTTGCTCACTGAGAATCTTACCCAATTCTGCTGGATATGATCTTCCGTATCTATCTCTGGCGCCAAAAGTCAGAGAGTCTCCTAAACAAACAATTTCATTCCAAATCATTATAATTGCTCCTAAAATATTTCCCGAATAGATTGTGGAAGAAGATTTGAACTTTGATCTAATTCTATAATATTAAATTTAACGTTTTCATCAAAAGGATACGTTTTATTATCTATAGCATTCTGCAATAAATTTTTATTAGCACAAAAGCGATATCGAGGATGGCTATAAGTATCTAACTTATGCACCATCTCATCAACATTCATGCACCAAGAAAAATGACACCCTACATATTCTTGTGTTATAGCTCTTCCAATATCTCTCCAGTTATTAGGAAATTTCGGGTTTATACTTTTGTAATAAGTTGCAATAGGCGATACAAAATCCTTGTCGGACCATAAGTAATTTTTTTTATAAAAGAATTGTCTTAATTTTAACTGTACCGTATGGTACATCTCTACTTGCTGTACTATATGTTCAATACTATCTCCATAAATTATTTCATCAGCGTCTACGGATATTATTATATCCAAAGGATCAAAATCATATAGCTTAGTAAAATAACTGCGCATAACCGGTTCGTTTATATTGTGAATTAAATCTTCACGCTCATAAGCTCTTGCGGTTATGTCAAAAACCTCACAAGCATGATAATCTAACTTATCACGTAGATGCGACGGAACCTTTTCTTTTAGATCTGTATGTTCAAAATCTCTCTTAACCCCAGTGTGATTAATATCAAACTCACATACAATCATTTTTTCTATATACGGATAACACTCCTTTAAATTTGCTATAATGAAATCTATTTCATGAGGTGTATAGCAATATGTTTTAAGATATATCATATGTGTATTTCCTTTACTGGGGAAAGCCTAAAACCCAAGGCTTTACTGTGGTCTGGCTAAGATCATATTCTTTATTTTCATAAGAATATTTTTCATCACCCATTTCTACATTAATAGAATCTTCCCATTGCAATTCTAAAACGAAGCTAGAACGAAAAAATGGATAAAGAAGATTTAACTCTGGAATTGTAACATTTTTTCGTACTATGTGTTTTCGAGGTCTAATAATAATTTGGGCACTTGGATCATCATAATAAAGCCACCACTTGTGACCGTAGGGATCAAGTTGATCATCGCCAGAAACTAAGTTATCAATCATTGGCGATGGAACTTCTATATATCCTGCTTTGGAAATTCTAACAACTTCTTTTAGAAATGCTAAAGGATCAACTATATGTTCTAGTATATGACTACTGAAAGAAAAATCAAATTCTTTATCTTGAAAAGGTAGCGGCAATTCATTGAGATCGTGAACAACAAATTTTTGCTCTGGAAAATTAGCTGACCAATCAGCTCGGTCTACCAAAACATTGGAAAATGCACACGACCCATGGTTGCCAGAGCCTAAATCCACAACGTTTAGATCGGGATTATTCTCAAGATAATTTAAAACATGGTATCTGTTTGTTCTTTTAATCATATAAGTCTCCATACTGAATAATTCTCATTACCACCGTTTAGAAGATCTTTCCAAAACTTGTCATTTTTTTTAGCTCTGTCTTGTACCCATTTATTAGAGTGAATAATTCGCTTGTTTTTTCCAATAAAACCAGCACATATACAATAAGTAGATGGACTAGAAATTATAGTATCACACTCGGTCATTAGCGCAAAATCGCTTATGTAGTTTGTTCTATCGCTAGTGTTTTCACCTTCCGAATAGCTTAAACCCTGAGATTCAAGTTTATCTTTAATTTTTTTATATGCTTTAAGATTCTTGTCGTCGGAAAATAAAATATAGTCCTGTGTATCGTCCTTAATACTATCTAAGCTTTCTTCATAATAATTATAGTCCAAAACAGCATCTGGGTTCCATGAGTGAAAATCCGTCCCTCTAAAATGAATTGCACAAGTATTATCTTTAACTACTGGTTTATTTTTAAGTTTAAAAACTTCTCGCGTAGAAAGGTTACTATAATTATAAAATTTTTCACCTAATGCTAGACCTGCTAGATCGTATGCTTGCCGTACTGGATATTTACCTAATATATTACCTTCAAAACAATCATAACCATCCCACGGAGCGGCAAAAAAATCACACCTTTCGACATGCGACTGTTGTCTAAGATTGTAGTAGTACAACATTCTGTTACCAAAACCACAATGTGGCATTTGAACAATTCCTAAAAGCATTATATCATTTCCTATGGTTTAAAGGCTATTAATCTAATTTGGAATACTCCTGTTGTCTTAGAATGGGCAACACACCTGTCATGATAATCTGGCTGTATATATGAAGTTTGCCAATCAGGAGTCCAAGTGTGTTGTAATATTTCACAACTTACTACCGAAAAATTATTTGCTTTGAAGAGATTGGCTAAGCTTTGTGGACACCACGTATACACATGCTGGTTTTGATCATTCGGTTTGTAGGAAAACTCATTTTGACCCGCTTGTTCACACGGAACTACAATAACTAGCGTGCCTTGTGATTTCGCCTTCTTGTGTAATTGTTGTAAAACTTCAACGGGATTTAATACGTGTTCAAGTGCATGATTAGAAATTATTTTATCTATTGAGTTATCATCTATGCTATCCCAATTATCTGTAACTTCTAGTCCAACAGATGTTGCACGTTCTCTTGCGTGCGAACTAATTTCAAATCCAATTTTTTTTGCACAATTTATTTTTTCTAATAAGAAACCACCACCACACCCAAAATCTAAAACCGTGTCTTTTTCTTCAATATACTGTTCAAATTTAAAAAGATTAAGAGTGCCTCCTATCTTGCCTATTTCGCTTTGATAGTCCCAATATTCTTTACCGTATTCAATTGCACCGCTCATAATTCTCCTCTATAATCCTTACCGTTGTTTCAAAAGAACCTTTTCTTGAACAGTTTTTATTCCACCAAGCAATACAATTATCTGACATTATTTTCCATTCAGCTTCACTTTGTTCAGATATTATCTGCTGTGCATGTTCGGGAGACGACACTCTGAAATAATGCACGCCTTCTTGTGGACTATCATAATAGTTCATATCGACTTCTGGTGCAACCAAAGGCACTGTTCCTAGCCCCATACACTCAGTCTCTCGATTGCATTTATTACCATATCCCGCTAAACATAAGCCGTATTTTGAGCGTCCAAGTAGTTGTAAATATTCTCGTTGTGAGTATTTATGATTAGGTCCATTGGTCATAGCAAACAAGCCGATAACTGAAGGCCAGTCTTGTTTGGTTCTGTTATTTTTTTGAATAATATTTTCATAGTTTCCTACAAAAATTGAATTTATATCCCTATCCTGACACTCCAATAACCCTTCTTTAATTTTCTCCTCTAATACTCTGGGTCGTCTAGCCCAAAAAATCCAATGCAAGCCCCAAGATTCAGGTTTATAGTTACCAAAAAGCCCTAATTTGACATCTTCTTGGGCCGGAACTTGTACATGAGGTTCTTGATTAAACTCATAAAGTAAAACATCTCCTTGTTTATTCCACCAAGACAGTGTGCTTTCGCAATCAAGTAGTTTGCAATATCCTGACTCGTCCCACATTGATAAAAGCTCTCGGGATGTATCTCCCTTGTGTGAGTTTGGATTGCGATATATAATTGGCTGGTCTAACATTTGTATTTCTATTATGATAAATAAAAGTCTCTCAATAATTTATCTTCCTCAATAGCCTTTCTTTGCTTATCAAACTTAGTCAATATATTTTGAGTATAGACACCTCTGGCATCTATGGGTTCTCCAGCCCAAACATCCAAGCCATTTGATTTTAACGTATCAAACAATATTTGCTTTTCAGGTTCGACCTTGATAGACTTTAGATCACTTTCTGTACATATCTGACATGGAAAATCCTGTTTGTTCTTTTGTCTGTAAGCCATACAATCATAAAAGAAATCTTGGGTATACGCTGGAGTATTTGTAAAGCTCGATATTAACAGGTCTTGATCACAGCCATATTGATAGTGACCTTTCTTAAAGTACTCAACAAAAGATGGTCCCTTAATACTTGGTGGAATCTCATTGGGTTTAAAACTAGATAGCCCACCCAACATCCTACACCCTTTACCGTAATGGTTTTGATGGGTTCTTATTGTTCCAATAGTACATGAGCTTTGTTCAAAACATCTTAAATACCTATACTCAGTTTCCGTTGGAACAGAATCTAAATCTCTAGTATGAAATATATCAGTAGGTTCCCATAGAGGCACCATACGCAATACCATAGGTTCTGTAAGTGAATACTTTAAATCAATCTCGGCCAATTCTAAAGTATCATCTTCAAAAATTTTAAAAATTTTAGCTAAAGGGTTCTCGTATATATTTGGAGTTACAAATATCAAAGTTTTATAATCAGGGTATAGAACTTTATTGGTTAATAAAACCGCAGGAATATTATAATAGTACCTATCTTCTTTATCCCAATCCTTATCCCATGTTCTATTGTTGGGCAATACCAATGGTTTAAAAAAACAGTAAGATAGTAACTTAGTCATTTAACCGTTCCGATTGTGTTAACATTGTATATTTACTTCTAATGTCTTGAACTTCTTGTAGATTTCTTTCCATATTTTCATCCTTAGTAGACATACCTTCTGGGTTGTTATAGTATACTCCTAAGACTTCTGGAATTAACTTCATTTTTATACCACCGATAGCGCATTTCAGAAAGAAATCCCAATCACTTGCCGATACATAGTCTTCTGTATTATAATATCCAAACTCTTCGTGCAGAGACCTTCTCCACACAGGATGGTTATGAGGAAGATTAGCTTTGATCATATTATCTATAGAAAATTCTGCTGTTGTAAAAAGACGGTGTTGACCATTCAACATTAACGGTTCAACATTAGGCACCGTTGATTCAATATTGTAACAATAAGCAACATCAATATCTTTATTATTATCTAAAACAGATATGTGCCTTTCTATAGCAGATGGAAATAGACGATCATCTACATTAGCGTTTGTAATATATTCGCTATCAGTTTGTTGTATAGCTAGATTCCAGCAGCCGTAGATGCCGGGATCTTTAGATAGTTTTTGATAAATGATATTAGAGTATTGACGAACAAACGGTCGAACGATTTCATACTCATTTTGTGGACTATTACCATTCATCAAATACAAACAACAGTCAGAAAAAATTGTTTGTGATGTTATATTTTTGAGAAAATGAGCAAGGTACTTCTCAGCCTTATATAGAGAAGTGATAATTGCAACTTTATACCGCATTAAAGTCCTCTGGTTAATTTCCTCGGCCATTTCCAGTTACTCCTACAACGACCATTTCAAACGGAACCCCTGAACCTGAATCTTCAAGATATAACATATGTTGGTTTGGATATGAGTCGTGTGTGTCGGCAAATGCACTTGCTCCTCTAATATTTGTAAAACCCCATGAACTATTCGGAAACACAGGTAGATTACCTGAGCCATCACCAAAGGCATATGTTGTAGTTTGACCTCCAAAAAGACCTGAAAAACCAGCAGTTCCGGTCGCTTTAATTGTAAAGAATGGTAATTGATGATACGCAAGATAGTCAGTTCCAGTTCCGCTTATTCCATTGTATTTATTAGTTATTAATATTTCTCTTACAGAAGGTCCGCTACCATTTGGATAGGTAGAGGCAACATGACGACTGAACTGGTATGGAACATTACCTCCGAGAATAGTTTTGTTAATACCGCTAAAATCGATTGCTAAGGTGCCTCCTGATGGAAGATTGCCGGTTACTGTAACGCCCGCATTAACTTGTCCTACTCCGGTTCCATTCTCAAAAACAAAAGTTGTACTTCCAACAGAAGAGGTTTCCGCAATAGTATTCAAGTTAGAAGTATCGCTCATTGTGTAGCTAATGGATAATGACGGTGTTGAAGTTGTGCTAAGTGACATTACGTATTCTCCTTAGTATTTTATTTTATATTAATTTTAACAATTCTATGAGGTTGTCTATGTATATTTAGTTTTTCAGAATAATTAGATTCACCCATATACACAAACTCGTATCTACAGGAACCAAACTTGGAAACACTCCAAGCGTCAATTCCAGTGCCCGTAATCTCCTTGACTATATATTGGCCTTTGGCACCCATAAATAATCTATCGCCAGCCTGACCCTGCCCACAGTCTTCATTTAAAACATAGTAGGGACCAGTACCATTGACTACTCTAAATGCCTCTCCCGGCTCTAAACTTTTCCAGTCTTTAATCTCGTTTTTAATTGGCCTATTTTTGATTTGAAATGTTTTGCCGCACTTGATACAAACACGTTGCCTCGCAGCATTAATATGTCTGCATCTCTTGCATCTCTTTTGTCCACGCTTTAATTTCATTACTAGTTCCTTTATAGGGACAATGTAGTGTGTGTTGTTGTAGTTTTTTGTCGAGGGTTTTTGGATCTAGCTTATTGTATTCTCCATTCTTCCAACACTTCCATCCGGTTTCATCATGCGTCATGCACTTACAGGCAAAAACCACATGAATGCTATCTTGATTAATTTGCACAACCTGTGCAATAGACCAAGGATATCAGTCAAATGGTTCGTTGCCTGCTAGAGGATGGTCGGTTCTTTGTACCCAATCATTAATTTTAATATTCATTAATATGTTTGCATTCCAAAACGAATACTATGAGAACGATAAATACCGTAATCTAAACCCATACTACTTCCATAGCCTCTTACGGAGTGTTTACCAATATAAATATGTGGTACAAAGTGCATTCCTCTATACTGAGGATAATAGGGCACCTTTTGAAACTCCATACTTTGAGGGCGTGTTGTGCGTGGAGTATATGGGACAATGACTTGATAGGTTGATATTCTTGAGATATCTATGTTGTTGGCAGCGCTAGCCTTAACTGCCATAAACAATACAGCTAATACTGTAGTTATAAAAACTAACTTCTTCATCTTACTTCTTTCCCTTCTTACACTCGCAAACCGTCTTGCCATTGCAAGTGATACTAACTAATTGTTTTTCACTCAAATCTATGAGCTTTTGTAGTCGAAATCCAAGCAACGGAGTTGGCTTACCTGCTTTAATTCTATTAATAAGTTTACATAAAGGAGTTCCATCCTTAACTCCCTCAAGTGTGATCGTTACTGTTTTAAGCGCTGACTTTTCAGGCTTTGTCTCTTCTTCGGCACGCATCGTGGAGGCAAAAAGCAAAACAGACAAAACGCCAATACTAAAGATAATCTTCTTCATAACCTAACTCCTTTGTTAAAAAATAAAAAAACTTACGATTCCTTGTTTGTCAATTTTCGTTTTAATTTGTTGA
>TARA_R110000824_G_scaffold40490_1_pt1 | contig 27986 bp, 25 predicted proteins | sample TARA_R110000824 | Tara Oceans TARA_R110000824 (sample SAMEA4397747) | marine metagenome | biome: Polar Biome; feature: [MES] marine water layer (ENVO:01000295) within the mesopelagic zone...; material: water (ENVO:00002006), including particulate matter (ENVO:01000060) such as......
GTTTCGCTGTCCTGGTTACTGTGAAAGCAACCTGGCGAGCCGTTGACCTGGCTTGCCTCAGCGAGGAAGGCGTATTCTACGCATTTCCTGGTGGTTGTCAAGGGCGTTGTTTCCGATGCAAACCTGACCACATCCAAAACCGCTAACTACCTGACAAACCGAAGGTTTTCACCTTCATTCACCGCTGGTAACGCTTCGCGTCCCCGGCAGCGGATGCGTACTATACGATCTCACTGACGGGTTGGCAATGGGGTTGTTGAAAAATAAGCACAGAAAGTTCAAACAAGTGTCACACGGGCGTAACGTTTCTTACCCGCCTGAATCACGTAGCTCTTACCTGTTGCCAACATGGTGTCTTTGGCAACGACGTCGCCGTCGACCTTGACCCGGCCATTACCCAGCATATCTTTGGCTTGGGCACTGTTGTTCGCAAGCTCTGCTCTATTAAGCACTGCCGCAATGGGCGCTTGCTCGCTGCCTTCGAAATCGACCGTGACTTCCGGCAGATCTTCTGGGAGTTCGCCATCGGCCAGCTGATTACCCGCAGACTTGTGCGCATTGGCTGCTGCTTCATCGCCGTGGTAACGGGCAATCAGCTCCCGGGCGAGCTCCATTTTGATGTCCCGCGGGTTCGCGCCCTGCTCAACGTTCTGTTTAAGCGCGTCGATCTCTTCGTTCGATTTCAAAGAGAGCAACTCAAAGTAGCGCCACATTAAGCTATCCGGCATGGAGACCAGTTTGTTGAACATCGAACCTGGCGCCTCATCGACACCAATGTAGTTGCCCAAGGACTTCGACATCTTCTGCACGCCGTCTAAACCTTCCAACAGCGGCATGGTAATGACTACCTGGGGTTCCTGGCCAAAGTGCTTTTGAATCTCACGCCCCATCAGCAGGTTGAACTTCTGGTCGGTGCCGCCCAGTTCCACGTCCGCCTCAAGCGCTACCGAGTCGTAGCCTTGTACCAGCGGGTAGAGAAATTCGTGGATTGCAATGGACTGATTGGCTTTATAACGCTTTTCAAAGTCGTCCCGTTCCAGCATACGGGCAACGGTGCTTTGAGCAGCCAGCTCAATCATTTTGGCGGCGGAGAGCTCGCTAAACCACTCGGCGTTAAAACGTACCTCGGTCTTTTCAGGGTCGAGGATTTTAAACACCTGCTCTTTGTAGGTTTCGGCGTTGGCTTTCACGTCCTCTTCGGTGAGCGGTTTGCGCGTCACGTTCTTACCTGTGGGGTCACCAATACGACCGGTGAAATCGCCGATCAAAAAGATAACCGTATGGCCTAAGTCTTGAAACTGGCGCATTTTGGTTAATAGCACGCTGTGTCCCAGATGCAGGTCAGGGGCCGTGGGATCAAAACCCGCTTTAATACGCAGTTTGCGGCCGGAGGCCAGCTTCTTTTTTAACTCATCCTCAACCAGGATTTCATGCGTACCGCGCGATAACAGCGCTAAAGCCTGATCCACCTCACTCATTGCCTCTCTCCACTATAAAGAACCGCCCATACCGGGCTCAGGTGATAAATAACCGACGATGTTACCATGCTCGCTCGCCTTGGTTGAGCCTCAGTCCCGCTTTGTACGAGTTCATTTATGAAAACACCTAACGCTTCGCCGCTTTACTATATTGGCCTAATGTCCGGCACTAGTCTGGACGGTATTGATGCGGCACTTATCGCCATCGAAAATGACTCGCCGCCGCGCCTATTGGCCACCCATGCCGAACCCATGCCAGATGACTTGCATCGCCAGCTGCTCACGCTGTGTCATGCAGAACAGGTGAGCTTTGCCCAACTCGCAGTCGCGGAGCACGCGTTCTGTCAATGCCAAGCCCGCGCCGTACAGCACTTATTAGCCCCCCTTTCAGTGGGCGTAGAACAGATCAGCGCCATCGGTAGCCACGGCCAAACCATTGAACACGCTCCCGCAGGCCACAACGGTGGGCCGGCGTATACGCTTCAGTTGGATAATCCAAGCCTGCTGGCAGAACTCACCGGCTGCACAGTAGTGGCCGATTTCCGACGCCGCGACCTTGCTGCAGGGGGTCAGGCCGCCCCGCTGGCCCCGGCCTTTCATCAGGCGCTGTTTGGGCGATCAGACGCGCATCAATTAGTGCTTAACCTGGGCGGCTTTGCCAACCTCACCTGGCTTTCTAGCCAGCCGACCGATCCAGTGATCGGTTTTGATACCGGGCCCGCGAATGTGTTGCTGGATGGCTGGTTTGCCTTGCATCAGGGCGGCCGCTTTGATCAGAACGGCGATTGGGCCGCGAGCGGAGAGGTAGATCAGGAGCTGTTAGCTCGATTGTTATCCGAACCGTTTTTCCAGCAGCCACCGCCAAGAAGCACGGGGCGTGAGCTATTTCATCTGGATTGGCTACGAAAACATCTTAGCGGCCAAGAAGCCGCCGCCGATGTGCAGGCGACGTTAGCTGAACTTACGGCAGTGAGTGTCGCCCAGGGGATTGAACAACTGCGGGCCGATGACGGCCCGCTCACGCTGATCACCGCTGGCGGCGGCGCTCACAACGGCTACTTAATGCAGCGCCTTGCACATCACCTACCTCGCGCCACGCTGACTTCGCCAGCGGCTTACGGCTGGCCTGAAGACTGGATAGAAGCCGGCGCCTTTGCCTGGCTGGCTCACCAGCGATTGAATCATCTGCCTGGCAACTTGCCTTCGGTCACCGGTGCGCAGGGCCTAAGAGTGCTGGGCGGTATTTATGCTGCATAGCTTTTGCTGAATTGCTTATGCTGCATAGCTTTTTGCTGCGTTGCTAACACTTAGTAATCATCGCCATCGCGCAGGCTTAAATGACTCGGCACCTGTTCATCTAGCGAGAGGTTACGCCCCTTGGCGTCACTAATGTTGAGCAGCATACGCAGGTCGTTAGCCGAGTCGGCGTGGGCCATGGCCACCTCTCTACTGATATGCCCCGCCTGATGCAGGTCATGCAGCGCCTGATCAAAGGTCTGCATGCCGGCATCGCGAGACTTGGCCATCGCTGCTTTTATCTCGGCGGCCTCCCCTTTACGGATCAAGTCGGCAATGCGCGGCGACTGCAGCATGATCTCAATAGCCGCACAGCGTCCACCCGCAAGCGTGGGCAGCAGTTGCTGGGCGACGACCGCACGCAGATTCAGCGACAAGTCCATCCATATCTGCTCATGACGCTCATGAGGGAAGAAGTGAATGATGCGCTCTAGCGCCTGATTGGCGTTATTGGCATGTAGGGTGGCTAAACAGAGGTGGCCGGTTTCGGCGAAGGTGAGTGCGTGCTCCATGGTTTCCCGGGTGCGGATTTCACCAATCAGAATCACATCCGGCGCCTGGCGCAAGGTATTTTTGAGCGCCACCTCAAATGATTCAGTATCGATCCCCACCTCACGCTGATTAACGATAGCGCGCTTGTGCGGGTGCAGGTACTCAATCGGGTCTTCGATGCTGATGATATGACCGCCGATGGTCTCGTTGCGCTGCTGAATCATCGCCGCCAGGGTCGTCGATTTACCCGTTCCGGTACCGCCCACCACCAGCACCAGCCCGCGTTTGGCCTGAGCTAATTCAGCCAACTGCTCCGGCACGCCTAGCGCCTCCAGGCGAGGAATTTCAATCGCGATGCTGCGTACCACCATCGCCATCTGGTTGCGCTGCTGAAACGCGCTGACCCGAAAACGCCCTTTGCCCTCGCGACTCAGCGCGAAGTTCGCTTCATGCTCGCTGGCAAACCGTTCGCGCAACCCTTTCGGCAGCGTGTGGGTAACCAGTTCGTTGACCTGATGGGCAGTTAAACGCTGCTGACCCAACGGCACCAGTCCATCGGGCATTTTTAGGCTTGGCGGCGCGCCCACTGAAATCAGCAGGTCAGAGGCGTTTTGCTCAACCATAATATCGAGTAGTTGATGCAGCCACTGGGTGGGCGAAAGCTGAGCATCTTGACTCATAAGTTCCTTATTCATCCTTCATCGACAACGTTCCCTTCGCACTCAGCTGCGCTTCTTCCAAACTTACCGTACCTTCTTTCACTAACCGAGAAAGCGCGGCATCCAGCGTTTGCATGCCGAGACTGCCGCCGGTTTGAATGGACGAATACATCTGCGCCACCTTGTCTTCACGAATCAGGTTGCGTACTGCCGAAGTAGCGATGAGGATTTCATGTGCCGCCACGCGGCCTCCGCCCTGACGTTTAAGCAGCGACTGCGATACCACCGCCTGGAGCGATTCGGACAGCATCGAACGCACCATGGCTTTCTCTTCGCCGGGAAAGACATCAATAATCCGGTCAACGGTTTTAGCGGCCGACGTGGTGTGTAGCGTGCCCAGTACCAAGTGCCCCGTCTCGGCAGCGGTCAGTGCCAGGCGGATAGTTTCAAGATCACGCAGCTCACCGACTAGAATGACATCCGGGTCTTCACGCAGCGCGCTACGCAGCGCATCGGCAAAGCTATGGGTATCGCGGTGCACTTCGCGCTGATTGATCAAACAACGCTTGCTGGCATGCACAAACTCCACGGGGTCTTCAATGGTGAGAATATGCTCGTAACGATGGTCGTTTATATAATCGATCATCGCAGCCAGGGTGGTGCTTTTGCCCGAGCCCGTTGGCCCCGTCACCAGCACCAAGCCCCGCGGCAACATCGCCAAACGCTCAAATACTTCACCTAGCCCCAGGGTTTGCATGGAGAGTACTTGGTTGGGAATGGTGCGAAAGACCGCTCCCGCCCCGCGCGCTTGGGTAAAAACGTTGACGCGAAAACGCGCCACACCTGGCAACTCAAAGGAAAAATCAATTTCCAGATGCTCTTCGTAGTCGCGCCGCTGTCGATCATTCATGATGTCGTAGATCAATTTGCGCACATCGTTATTATCGATAGCGGGCACATTGAGCCGACGAATGTCGCCATCAACACGTATCATGGGCGGCAAACCGGCCGAAAGGTGCAAGTCAGAGGCATTCTGCTTTGCCGAGAATGCTAGCAGTTCGGTAATATCCATCTCTCTTCCCAGCTGCGGTAAGGTGCTTGAGTATGACAGACATCGCGCTTAACGAGTCACTTGACTATTCATACGGTCAGGCACGTGAACGCCTGCGTAAAGCGCTAGAGAATGCAGGGCGCACTCAGGATGACGCCAAACTACTGGCAGTCAGCAAAACCAAACCAGCGGCAATGATTCGTCAGGCTTGGCAGTTAGGCCAACGTGAATTTGGTGAAAACTATTTGCAAGAAGCGCTAGAGAAGCAGGCTGAGCTTGCTGATCTTGACGACATTGTATGGCATTTCATTGGGCCGCTGCAGTCCAACAAGACCCGCGCGGTCGCCGAGCACTTTGATTGGGTACACAGCGTTGATCGTCTAAAAATTGCTAAGCGCCTCAGCGAACAGCGACCCACGCACCTTGCGCCACTGAATATCTGCCTGCAGGTTAATATCAGCCGCGAAGAGAGCAAAGCCGGTGTGCTGCCGGAAGAGCTAGAGGAGTTGGCCAAAGAAGTCGCCACACTGCCCAACCTGCACTTGCGCGGCTTAATGGCGATTCCCGCCCCAGCGCAAGGCGTAGATGCTCAGCGCCAGCCATTGGCAGCGCTGCGCGAGGCGTTAGCCTCCCTACAGAGCAGCTTGCCGAATGCCCCCCTTGATACACTTTCAATGGGCATGAGCGACGATTTAGAAGCGGCGGTACTGGAAGGTGCCACGCTGGTAAGGTTAGGCACCGCGATTTTCGGCGCCCGCCAATCGGCCTAGGCGTTCAGTCGCCTACCTTTACACTGAACATATTTTTACTTAAGGACACCTGGTATGGCGAATAAAATTACCTTCATTGGGGCTGGCAATATGGCCAGCGCCATTATCGGCGGCCTCATCGACAGCGGCGTCGCGCCTTCTACTATTACCGCCACCGCGCCGAATGACAGTGAACTGGCATCGATTAAACAACGCTTGGGCATCAATACCGACACCGACAACAATGCGGCGGTGGCTGAGGCCGATGTGGTGGTACTGGCGGTAAAACCACAAATCATGCGCAACGTCTGCGAAGCGCTGCGTGACAGCGTTCGGCACCAGCAGCCGTTGGTTATCTCGATTGCTGCCGGTCTGGATGCCGATACGATTGATCAATGGCTAGGTGGCAATAACGCCATGGTGCGCTGCATGCCCAATACGCCCTCGCTAGTGGGCTATGGCGCCAGCGGTCTTTACGCCAACGCCAAGGTTAGCGACGCCCAGCGCGATGTGGCCACCCAGCTAATGGAAGCGGTCGGCATTGTGGAGTGGGTCGAAGAAGAAGCACTGTTAGATGCAGTGACCGCCGTTTCCGGCAGCGCACCGGCTTACTTCTTTCTGATGTTCGAAGCCATGGAGGAAGCCGCGGTCAAACTCGGCCTGCCTGCCCCCACCGCGCGGCGCCTTGCCATTCAAACCGCACTGGGCGCCGCCACCATGGCCCAGCAAAGCGATAAAGACCCGGCCACGCTGAAACAGAACGTCATGTCGCCGGGCGGCACCACGGAACGTGCCATTCAACACATGGAAGAGGCACAATTGCGCACCACGATTGCCGACGCCATGCAGGCATGTGCCGATCGCGCCCAGGCAATGGCTAAGGAACTGAGCGGAGAGTGACATAACAGTACTGAAATAACGGTTCAGTAACGCCAACGCTTCGCAACGAATCATCAAGGAGACATAATAATGGGCAATGAATTGGGCAGTGCAGGGTTAATGCTGGTAAATACCCTCATCAATATTTACCTTTTTTTACTGATGCTGCGCTTTCTGCTGCAAGCGTCGCGGGCGGATTACTACAACCCGTTAAGCCAGTCAGTAGTCAAAATCACCCAGCCGGTAGTAGGTCTGTTTCAGGGCTTTTTAGGTCCCGTTGCTGGTCGTTTTGATCTCGCCACGTTGGCGGCAGGCTTTGTCTTGAAAGTCGTCAGCATTGTCGCCATTTTCATGGTCATCGGCGTTGGCATGCCACCCATTCCTGGCCTGCTGATCGCGGGCGTGGCGGCCTTGGCGAATGCGATTTTAAAAATCTACTTCTTCGCCATGATTGTCATGATCATATTGAGCTGGGTAGCGCCTAACGCCAGCCATCCAGGTGCGCTGCTGGTAATGCAACTGGTAGAGCCAATTATGGCCCCGGTGCGCAAAGTGGTTCCATCGCTAGGCATGATCGATCTTTCGCCTATCGTGGTGTTTATTGCCATTAACCTGATTGATGGTTTGGTGGTCGGCTCAATGATTCGTGCGGCGGGCATTTCCGGCGCGCTGGTTGGGTTGTGATGGCAGCCAGTGCCTATTTAGCAAGATTCACTCAGTCGCAAACCTTCAGCAGGACTAGCGCCTTCAATGCCTGATTCAGACACTCTTGCCTTTGCAGACCGGCCGACGACATCCGTCGGCCTCGTCACTCCGCACGTAGCACGCTTCGACACGCCCCTCGCACTTGCGTGTGGCAAAGTGCTGCCTGCCTATGAGCTGATTTACGAAACTTACGGCACGCTGAACGCAGAGCGTAGCAACGCCGTGCTGATTTGCCACGCACTTTCAGGCCACCACCACGCGGCGGGCTACCATAGCGAGGACGATCGCAAGCCCGGCTGGTGGGATGCCCATATTGGCCCCGGCAAAGCGATCGATACCAATCGCTTTTTTGTGGTCTCGCTGAATAACCTAGGCGGCTGCCACGGCAGCACTGGGCCAGTTAGCCACAACCCCGAGACCGGTCGCCAGTGGGGGCCGGAATTCCCCATGGTGACAGTGAGCGATTGGGTAGCCAGCCAAGCGCGGCTTGCCGACCAACTGGGCATTGAGCGCTGGGCTGCAGCCGTCGGTGGCAGCCTTGGTGGCATGCAAGTCATGCAGTGGACCATGACTTATCCAGAGCGGGTCGCCAATGCAGTGGTGATTGCAGCAACGCCCCGGCTCTCGGCACAGAATATTGCCTTTAACGAAGTGGCTCGCCAAGCGATTCGCTCAGATCCAGAGTTTTTTGATGGCTGGTACGCTGAGCACGACACCGTCCCCAAACGAGGGCTTAAGCTGGCGCGCATGGTAGGCCATATCACCTATCTGTCAGAAGACGCCATGGGTAGCAAGTTTGGCCGCGACCTGCGCAGCGACGACCTTAATTTTGGCTTCGATGTGGAGTTTCAAGTGGAGTCCTATCTGCGTTATCAGGGCGACACATTTTCCACCGCTTTTGATGCCAACACCTACCTGCTGATGACCAAAGCACTGGACTACTTTGACCCAGCGGCCACTCAGGGCGGCGACCTTGCCCAGGCGCTGGCGCCAGCCCAGTGTCCATTTTTGATTGTTAGCTTTACCACCGACTGGCGCTTTCCACCCTCACGCTCGCGAGAGCTGGTCGATGCTCTCACCCGTGCAGGCAAGTCGGTGAGCTACGCCAACATTGAGTCGCCCCACGGGCACGATGCTTTCTTACTCTCAGAGCCACGCTACGACGCTATCGTCAGCGCCTTTATGAACCGCGCAGCCCGCGAGCTCAATCTACCTGAAACGGGCTCAGAGGAGACGCCATGATGCGCGCCGATCTTGAACTGATTTATGACTGGGTGCCTAAAGGGGCGCACGTGCTCGATCTTGCCTGCGGCGATGGGGAACTGTTGGAGTCCCTGGCACGCAATAAAGGCGTGACAGGCTATGGCCTGGAGATCGACCATGACGGTATTAATGCCTGCGTGGAACGTGGTGTGAGTGTGATTGAGCATAACCTGGACGACGGCTTAAGCAGCTTTTGCGACAACAGCTATGATCAAGTGATCATGACCCAGGCACTACAGGCGCTGCGCCGCCCCGATAAGATGCTGGATGAAATGCTACGGGTCGCCGAAGAGGGCATTATCACCTTCCCCAACTTCGCCTACTGGCGCCACCGTGTTCATTTAGGTCTGCGCGGCTATATGCCGGTCTCCAAGTCGCTGCCTCACGCCTGGTACGACACGCCCAACATCCACCTGTCGACATTCAATGACTTTGAGCATCTATGCCGTGAGAAGGGTCTGATGATTGTTGATCGCGCGGTGGGCGTAGGGGATCATCAAGGCCACTGGAAATCACGCTTATGGCCCAATCTGTTTGGTGAAATTGCCATTTTCCGCGTTCGCCGACGTTAGATTTTCATGGCGTTTAAACGTAACCCAAGGAGCCACGACATGTTCCGCAGATTAATGATCAGTGCCGCGCTTGTCGGCACGCTCTTCGCCACTATTTTTGCCACGACGGCTGCCTACGCGGAACAGTTCGCCCGGGTGGGCGACTACGAGATTCACTACAGCGCGGTGAACAGCAGCTTTTTGACGCCTGAAGTAGCGCAAGCGAACAACCTCCAGCGCAGCGTCAACCGCGGTTTGGTCAATGTTAGCGTGCGTGAGCGCCAGGAGGATGGCAGTACTCGCGCCGTCAATGCCAGCGTTCAGGGTCACGTGAGCGGCTTAACCGGGGTTCAGGAATCCCTCAGCTTTCGCACCGTTCATGACGGCGATGCCACTTACCATCTTGCACCTTTCACAATGCGTGAAGATGAAAGCATGCGCTTCGAGTTAAGCGTGCGCTACGACCGCAACGCCGCCCCTGAACCGGTGAACTTTATTCAGCGTTTTTATATTGATCGCTAAGCCACACCTGTATAAATCTCGAAAGGGGCCGTGAATAGATTGACGCAAGGGCGCTGTAGACCCGTCCTTGGGCGCTACTTTCGCCATCCATGGCGAAAGACCCTTGCTTACAACTACCCACGGCCGCTGGTCATACACCAAACTTACTCTATCTACAGCCGCACAGATAGTTGACGGGCTAACCGTACACCCGTAGGGGTTCCCTGCTCTCGCTCCACGACAATTCCATAGGCCAGCACTTCCACACCGCTGGCCGCGGCCTCCGACAGAGCCGCTGCGTACGTCGCATCAATATGCGCAGCGGCGGCGACGTCAGCAATGCCTTCATGGGCAACACAAAATAGCAATACCGCCCGTTCACCCTGCTCCGCCAGTAAACGCAGCGAATGCAAATGCTTGGTGCCGCGCACGCTTACCGAGTCCGGAAAGTAGCCGTGGCCATCCTCCTCTTTCAGGGTGACCTGCTTCACCTCAATATACGCCCGCCCCCGTTCTGGATCATCCAGTCTAAAATCGAGGCGGGCACCGGCTACTTTCACTTCCCGGCGCAAGGTGGCATAGCCTGCTAACGGCGCCAAAGCCCCCGCCTCCAGCGCCGCTTCAACAATGCGATTGGCCCGGCCGGTATGCACCGAGGCGAGCGCCACCTGCCCATCAGCTTGCGGGAGTTCGATAAACTCCCAGGTCCAGGCCAACTTGCGCTTAGGGTTATCGCTAGGTGACAGCCACACTCGGCATCCTGGCACGTTCACTGCTTTCATCGAACCGGTATTGGGGCAGTGCGCGACCACCTCGCGGCCATCATCTAACAGGACATCGGCAAGAAATCGCTTATAGCGCTTGAGCAGTATGCCCGGCACAAGCGCTGGATAGCCCAGCATCACAGCCTGCCCACAAAGCGGGCAATCCGCGCCACCGCCTCTTCCAGACGGGCCACATCATTGGTGAAGGCAATGCGCACATGGTGTTCGCCGCCACGTACGGCAAAATCAATACCCGGGGTAATCGCCACGTTCTCTTCCAGCAGCAGGCGCTCACAGAAAGATTGGCTATCGCGGCTGTAGCGGGAGATATCCAGCCATAAATAGAACGCCCCTTGTGGCGGCAGATCCGGCGCCAGCCCTAAGTTAGCCAAGCCCCTCAATAGCACCTGACGGCGCTCTTTCAGAGTTTCACGGCGCTGTTCGAGAATCCCGCGGCATTCCGGCGTAAATGCTGCCAGCGCGGCATGCTGAGAAGGCGTTGGCGCGGCAAGGAACATATTCTGCGCCAGTCGGGTTAATGGCTCTACCGCATGCTCGGGCGCCACCAACCAGCCCAGGCGCCAACCGGTCATGCCGAAATATTTTGAGAAGCTATTCACCACAAAAGCACTGTCTGAGAGCGAAGTCGCCGAGAGCGGCGCATCGTCGTAGTTAAGGCCCTGATAAATCTCATCGACGATGACCTCGCCTTCGCGCTCAGCGACGGCCGCCAGAACTGCCGAAAGCTGTGGCGCGCTCAACGTATGGCCGGTGGGGTTAGAGGGCGATGCCAGCATCGCCAGGCTCGTCTTCTCACGCCAATGCTGCGCCACCAAGGCGGCATCCAATTGCCAGCCACTATCACGCCCCACGGATACCGCATCGATTTCAGCGCCAGCTAACGCCATAAAGTGACGGTTGCAGGGATAGTTAGGGTCGGCCATCAGCACCCGCGAGCCCGTTTCAACTAATAGCTGGCTCGCCAGCAGCAATGCGCCTGACGCACCGGGTGTTACCAAAATACGCGCTGGATCTACCGTGGCATTAAAGTGCTCAGCGTAGTGCCCGGCAATTGCTTCACGCAGTGCGGGTATCCCTGCCGCGGGGGTATAACGAGTATGACCACTGGCCAGCGCCTGCTGCCCGGCGGCTATAATCGGCTCTGGGGTAGCAAAATCCGGCTCACCGACTTCTAAATGAATCACATCGTGGCCGGCGGCTTCCCGCGCCTGGGCCATTTCCAGCAAATGCATGACCCGAAAAGGGGCAACGTGATCGACACGTGAATTCCAGGCCATAACGGCTCCTTCATCTAATCATTTTTGAAACTGAACAAATATTGAAAAGCTAACTAAAACATGGCGCTAGTCATATTCAAGGTCAAACAATCGTAGAAAGCTCACCATTATGCTTGCAAACCAGCCATTTTTCAGCTAAACAAGCATCCCTTTGGCGTGAGATCGTGACATACGCTCATGGTCGATCAGTAGTCACATATGTAAGGGGCAGTCCCATGCCAGTAGCAGAAAAGAAAACGGAAGCGTCCAAGTCCTTCACCCCGTATGAGCCAGCGCCGGGTGAAGAGTATATGAACGAGCAGCAGCTAGCGCACTTCCGTCAGCTGCTGCTGGATTGGAAACAGGATCTCATGGAAGAGGTGGATCGTACCGTACGCCACCTGCAGGAAGATGCGAATAATTACGCCGACCCCGCCGACCGCGCTACCCAGGAAGAGGGCTTTAGTCTGGAACTGCGTACCCGGGATCGCGAGCGTAAGCTGCTCAAGAAAATTAATGAGACGTTGGATAACATCGATGATGACGATTACGGTTTCTGCGAAGCCTGCGGCGTGGAAATCGGTATCCGTCGTTTAGAAGCTCGTCCCACCGCTACGCTCTGCGTGGATTGCAAAACCTTGGCAGAACTGAAAGAAAAACAGCTTGGCGGCTGAGCGCTAAAAGAACGTTCTATTCGAACGCGGGCACCTTAGGGTGCCCGTTTTTGTTAATGACTTTTTTGCATGACGAAAGCTTCCTACAACGACGCTACTATGAAGAATTCTGCTCGCTATCGTGGCCGCTTTGCGCCTACGCCCTCTGGCCCGCTGCACTTTGGCTCACTGGTTGCCGCCCTAGGCAGCTATCTAGATGCCCGCGCGGCCGATGGGCAGTGGCTGGTGCGTATTGAAGATATTGACCCACCCCGCTGCCCTGAAGGTGCAGCGAGCACCATTTTGCGCCAGCTGGAAACCTTTGGTCTTGAGTGGGACGAGGAGGTCATGTGGCAGCACACCCGTGGCGATGCGTATCAACACGCTTTAGATCGGCTGATACAGCTAGATCTTGCCTACCCTTGCAGTTGTTCGCGTAAGCAGTGGCAGGCGTTTGATATCTACCCTGGCTGGTGCCGTAATGGCGTTTGCGATGCGGATAAACCGGTGGCCTGGCGGCTGCGCAGCGACCTTGGCGAGCGCCCTATCCGCTGGCAAGACCGGCTGTTCGGCGAACAGCAGTTTGACCCCGCTGAACTGGGCGATGTGGTATTAAAGCGCAAAGATGGTCTATGGGCGTATCAGCTCGCCGTCGTAGTGGATGACGCCGAGCAGCAGATTACCGATGTGGTACGCGGGCTCGATTTGCTCGATAACACCCCTTGGCAGCGCCAACTACAGAACGCGCTTCAACTGCCGCAGCCGCGCTACCTACACTTACCGCTCATCGTCACTGCTGAAGGACAAAAGCTCTCAAAGCAAAACCTGGCCCCGCCCCTGGCAGAAGACGAGCAGGAAGTGCGCCAGCAGCTCTTTCAAGCGTTGGAAGCACTTGATCAAACGCCACCCCAGGAACTTGCCTCAGAGCCCCCGGCGACTCAGTTACACTGGGCGGTAGCAAACTGGTCATTGGCGCGGCTACGGCCTACGGCACACCGCTTAACTCCCTCTTTACGTTCAGCAGGAGATTGATATGTATGTCTATCGCATCATGCTGTTTTTGGTGTTTGGCGGCTACCTGCTCTCGCCACTGCTGATGAATGGCTGGAGCGACCCTGAGTCTGCCTGGTACCGGCCATTTGCGATATGGGGCGGCTTGATTGCCCTCACCCTCTGGCTGGAGCAGAAGAGGAAGCTTGATGAACGTTGAGATGCACGTTGAGATAGTCGGCGTCTTATTGCTTGGGCTGGGCTATCTGGCGCTGCTGTTTGGCTGCGGTTTTGCGGTAGAGCGTGGCTGGGTGCCAGTGCATATTACTCGCCACCCGGTTGTTTACACCCTTGCTCTGGGCGTTTATGCCAGCGCCTGGGCAATCTATGGCAGCGTGGAGATGGCTGCCAACGCGGGGTTTGGCTACCTTGCCTACTACCTGGGCGCGGCGGGTGCTTTTTTGCTGGCGCCCGTACTGCTGGTGCCGATCCAGCGCATCACCCGTACCTATCAATTAACGTCGCTGGCAGACCTGTTTGCCTTTCGCTTTCGCTCGCGGTGGGCGGGCACGCTGGTCACTCTTGTTAGTCTACTGGCGGTGCTGCCGCTACTGGGTATTCAAGTAAAAACCCTGAGCGAAGCCGTCAATATCATTACCGCTAGCCAAGCGGGCAGCAGCGTGGCCCTACTTTTTTGCGCGGTTATTGCTGCCTTTGCGGTCATTTTCGGTGCCCGCCGTAGCCAGTCTCATGGGCGCCACGACACGCTGCTTAGCGCCATTGCGTTTGAATCTATCGTCAAGCTGCTGACCATGCTAGGACTCGGAGCGGTGGCACTATGGGTGGTGTTTGACGGCCCGGGTGATCTTCAGCTGTGGTTGGAAGGCCCCGGCGCAGCGCTGCAACAGCAGACCCCTAAGTTTGACCCCGCCCAATGGCGCACCCTACTGCTACTGTTCTTCGCCGCTGCGTTTATGATGCCGCACCTGTTTCATATCAGCTTTGCGGAAAGCCTGTCGCGGCATACTTTGCTCCAAGCGAGTTGGGCGCTGCCGCTTTTTTTACTGCTAATGGCGCTGCCCGTGCCAGTGATCTGGTGGGCCGCTCAGTCAGTTAATCCTGACATACCCATCGCTGCCTATGCCGCTTACCTGATGACCGAACACTGGTGGGTGGGCGCGCTGGCATTTATCGGCGGACTAGCCGCTGCCAGTGGCACCATGATTATGATTGCGCTGGCGCTCTCCGGCATGGTGTTGAATCACATTGTACTGGTAGCAAGACCGCCTGAAGCACGTAGTGACCTCTATGGTTGGCTACTATGGTTACGCCGAGGCTTGGTCGTTGCTGTGATTATCGGTGGCTGGCTGTTTTACCAAGGGGTGGGCCGTCACCACAGCTTAATCGGCCTGGGGTTAGCGGCCTTTGTAGGTATGGCCCAGTGTCTGCCCGGTATGCTGGCGCTGCTCTATTGGCCGGGCGCTAACCGTAAAGGCATGATTGTGGGCTTGAGCGCAGGCGTTAGCGTATGGCTGTGGGGGCTATGGCTCCCCCTTATGCTCTCACTCCCAGCCCCGGCGCTCCCCTTTACACCACTCACTGCCGCCGATGCACCACTGTGGTACAACGTCACGCTGCTGTCGTTAGCCGTCAACATCTTGCTCTTGATTGTGATCTCACTGTTTACGCGCATCTCTGAAGGGGAGCAATCCGCCGCGGAGGCGTGCTCGGTCGATGCGGTGATTCGCTCCAAACGCTTCCCCTTAGAAGCCGCGACAGCCAGTGATTTCTCCACCCACTTAGCCCAGGCACTTGGCGATGAAGCCGCCAGCCGTGAAGTCGCCCGCGCCTTGAAAGCGCTCAACTTAACGCCCCAAGAGCGCCGCCCCTACGCGCTGCGCCGCTTACGTGACCGTATTCAGGCCAATCTTTCTGGGTTGATGGGGCCTTCTGTGGCGCGGGATATCGTTGACCGTTATCTGCCCTACCGTCACGACGACACTCCAGAAACCGACGACATTCACTTTGTCGAGAGCCGCTTGGAAGCTTACCGCTCACGGCTAACAGGGTTAGCCCGTGAACTCGACGGCTTGCGCCGCCACCACCGCCAGACGTTGGCCTATTTACCGGTGGGGCTGTGCGTGTTGGGCGATGATGATGAGCTGCTGATGTGGAATCAGGCGCTCTCGCAGCTTTCAGGTATTAGCGGTGAAAGCGTGATCGGCTCACGCCGTGACAGCCTACCCGCCCCGTGGCCAAGTTTGCTGGGCAGCGTGCTAGATGCCACGTCAACGCCACTCTACAAACAGGCTGTCACGTTACACGGCAAGGACTACTTTCTGACCCTGCACAAAGCCATTCTCAGCGGCCATGATAGCCGTGGTGGCAGCGTCATTTTGATTGAAGACCATACCGAGATGAAGTGGCTGGAAGATGAGCTGGTGCATGCGGCGCGGCTCGCCTCGATTGGTCAATTAGCCGCTGGGGTCGCCCATGAAATCGGCAACCCAATTACCGGTATCTCATCACTGGCGCAGAACCTTCGCTACGACACCAATGATCCAGCCCTGCTGGAGACTGCCGATCAGATTCAGCAGCTGACCCAGCGGGTGACCAAAATCGTCAACTCGTTGGTCGGTTTTGCCCACGGCAGGCGTCAATCGGTGCCGCTCCCTACCTCGCCGGTCGCGCTCGCATCGATCAGCGACGATGCGTTGCACTTGATCCACCTCGCCCGCTCGGGAGAGGATGTTATTTTAACCAATGATACGCCCGACGACTTGGTGGTTCGCGGCGATGCTCAGCGATTAACCCAGGTCATGGTCAATCTACTCAGCAACGCCCGGGATGCCTGTGGCCAAGGCGGGCAAGTGCACATTGACGCCGGGTGCGATGACCAGCTCGCCTGGTGGCGGATTACGGACAACGGCCAGGGGATTGATCCTCGGGTGCGCGACCACTTATTTGAGCCCTTTACTACCACTAAGCCAGCTGGCGAAGGCACCGGCCTGGGTCTTTCGTTGGCTTATCAAATTATCAATGAGCATCAGGGTAAAATAGACGTGGCCTCGCCACCGCCCGGACAGCCTCGCGGCACTGCCATTACGTTATGGCTGCCGCTTTACCAACAGGATAATCAGCCAGCTCATGCCAAGGATTCTGATTGTTGAAGATGAAGCGATTATTCGCAGCGCGCTAAAGCGACTACTGGAACGCAACGACTATACGGTCAGCGAAGCAGGCAGTGCTGAGGAGGCCTGCCAGCTTGAACTCACAGGGTTTGATCTCATCATCAGCGACTTGCGCTTGCCGGGCGAGCCAGGCACTTCCTTGATTGCTGTTGCGGCGCCCGTGCCAGTACTGATCATGACCAGCTACGCCAGCATGCGCTCTGCAGTGGAGGCGCTCAAACTGGGCGCCGTGGACTACGTTGCTAAGCCGTTTGACCACGCCGAGCTACTGGAAACCGTTGAGCGGATCCTGCACAAGCAGTCAAACCAGCAGAGTCCGCCGCCGGATATCACTGACGCAGGTGGTGGACGTCAAACCATGATCGGCAACTGCGTTGCCATGCAGCAGGTTTACACCCGCATTCGTAAAACCGCACCAGCAGATGTCACCGTCTTGATCCTAGGCGAGTCGGGCACCGGCAAAGAGCTCGTGGCACGTGCTATTCACCAACAAAGCAAGCGGGCCAAAGCGCCGCTCATCAGCGTGAACTGTGCGGCAATCCCCGAAACGCTGATTGAATCCGAGTTGTTCGGGCACGAAAAAGGCGCCTTTACCGGCGCCAGCGCGGCGCGCACCGGCCTGGTGGAAGCTGCCGATGGCGGCACACTGTTCCTTGATGAGATTGGCGAGCTACCGCTAGATGCTCAGGCGCGTCTGTTACGCGTGCTGCAAGAGGGTGAAATCCGTAAAATTGGCTCGGTAGAAACCCGCCACGTTAACGTCCGCTTGATTGCCGCTACCCACCGGGACCTGCGCGCACTGTCAAAAACCGGCGAGTTCCGCCTCGACCTTTACTACCGCTTGAACGTGATGCAAATCGAGCTGCCGCCGCTACGTGAGCGTGAAGATGACGTGCTGGAGATCGCCGATATTCTGCTCGATAAGGCGTGTAAGCGTCACGAACGCACAGGGCTGCGCCTATCCCGTGCAGCCCGCCAAGACCTGCGTGATTACCCATGGCCGGGCAATGTACGTGAGCTGGAGAACGCCTTGGAACGTGGGGTGATTCTTGCGGAAGGACACTTGATACACCCGGATGACTTGGGCCTGGCGCCCATTACGGCTCGCCCTCATGCGCCATCCACTAACGCCTCGGCTACCGGTGGCAGCCCAGAAAAAATCACTGAAGAGAATGAAGATGACCTCTCCTTAGAGGATTATTTTCAGCATTTTGTGCTCGAACATCAGGATCAAATGAGTGAAACCGAGCTGGCCCAAAAACTTGGTATCAGCCGGAAAAACCTTTGGGAACGGCGCCAGCGGCTTGGTATACCGCGTAAAAAAACCGCTCGTCGCCCAGGCTAAAGGCTTAGGTAACGGCTTCAAACACCCACCTAAGACTATCGTCTAATACACTGATTTAAATAAGAAATCATCTATTCGCGGCGACGCCGGTACTGTTACCTTCCCACACAACAACATGCACAAACGACCGCAAAAGGGGTAACACTTATCGAGCTGCAAAGTTCCTCTTTATTATAAAAAACGCCAACCTTTTGAAATTTATAATTTATCCGTTAGATGGCACACCGCCTGCAGTATTACTAGGTAAGAAAAACAAACTGGGCATAGCGGTAGGTCACCAACAAAAACAACACGACCTCGCCCTAACCTGAGCCAAAACAAAAACAACAGGGCCAGGTAGAGATAAAGGTACTAACAAGAATAATAGGCTTGAATCTCATTACTTGCTGGCGCAAGCAACACAGGCGCTGACAACAACAATAATGTAGTAAGTAGCCCGAAAGGACGCGACGTACACAACAATTTGCATCCTAACAACAACAAAAGCAGTCAGTGTGTACACCCCGGCGCCAATAATAATTCCCCGGGGGAGAATAGTTCGCGGTTGGATTATTGTTTTGAATACGAGGCGGTCGGAACTATCGTGATCCTTACGCCTACCGACTGCGGTGCGTATTCAGGGCGATGTGCCATCATGAAGAAAAACAGCAGCATGGACGCTGATTAATTGCTTAATAGGGGAGGCTCTCTTAGCCTCCCTTTTCCGTGTCTGAGTCTTGAGTTTACACACGTTAGCGTCAAGTGCTTTGCAAGCCACTCTTTGCAAGCCATCAAGGGTCGGCTACACTCAGCCACTAATTGTTTATGTTCAGTACTCGCTTGAAGTACTTACTAATGGCTATCTTTTCGTACCCTGCGAGTTGAAATTATCGCATGTTTAAAGGATTTACCCGTTTACTACACAGCCCGGGGGAGCAATTGAAAACCTTGCTCGATCCCCAAGAGAGCACCACCACCGTCCTCTCTCCACGTAATATCCCACGCTCCGAGCACCCTGTTTCTCGCCAGCATATTAGTGATGCCGCGTTAAAAGTGCTTTACCGCCTTAGCGGCGCAGGGTTCGATGCCTATTTGGTGGGTGGCTGCATTCGTGACGCGCTGCTGGGCAAGATGCCCAAGGATTTCGACGTTGCGACAAATGCCACTCCCGAGCAGGTTCGCGATTTATTTCGCAACTCGCGTCTGATCGGTCGCCGTTTTCGGATTGTCCACGTGCGCTTTGGCCGTGAGGTTATTGAGGTCACCACCTTTCGTGGCAAACCCCAAGACGAGCATGGCGATCATATTGCCCACCAGTCCGATGAAGGGTTACTGCTGCGCGACAACGTATGGGGCAACATCGAAGAGGATGCGCTGCGGCGCGACTTCACCGTTAACGCGCTCTACTACAATATCGCTGACTTCAGCATTACCGATTTTGCCAATGGTGCCCGGGATATCGAAACCCGCACCCTGCGCTTGATTGGCGACCCGGCGACGCGTTACCGCGAAGACCCGGTACGGATGCTACGCGCGGTGCGCTTTGCGGCTAAGCTCGATTTCACGCTAGACCCCGCCACCGAAGCGCCAATGTACGATCAGGCGCCGCTGCTGCTGCAAATTCCCCCGGCGCGGCTATTCGATGAAGTGCTCAAGCTGTTTATGTCGGGTCATGGCTTAGTCACGTTTCGTCTACTCAGCCACTACGGTCTGTTTGGGATGCTGTTCCCCGAAGCCGAAGAAGCCATGGCTGATGCCGCCTGGGCTGAAGAATTGATTGAGCAAGCGCTGACCAACACCGATAAGCGCATTGCCGAAGAGCGCCCCGTCACCCCGGCCTTCCTGCTGGCAGCATTCTTGTGGGCACCAGTCAAACAGCGCCAGGAAGTGCTGGAGCAAGAGGGCATGCCGCCGATACCCGCGCTTCAAGCAGCCGCTCAACAGGTGGTGTCCCGCCAGTTAGAGTTCACGTCGATACCTAAGCGCTTTGGTATTCCCATGCGGGAAATCTGGGAGTTACAGCAGCGACTGCCCCAGCGACGCGGTAAAAAAGCCTTTCAAACCCGTGAGCACCCACGCTTCCGAGCGGGCTACGACCTGCTCCTGTTGCGCGAACAGGCGGGTGAAATTCCGCGCGGTTTAGGCGACTGGTGGACCGCGTTTCAGCGTGGTGATGAACACGAACAGCGTCGCTTGCTGCAAAAAGTCGGCGGCGATCCGGCTAGCCAAGGTGATGGTCGGCGCAAACGGCGGCGTAAGCCGCGGGCAACAGAGTAGCGAGACTGGGCGTGAGTACCTCTCCTCAACTCGCCTATGTTGGCCTCGGCAGCAATCTTGAGTCGCCCGTAGAGCAGCTTCGCGAGGCGCTTAAAGAGCTGGCCACGCTGCCACTCAGCCGTTTGTTGGCGGCGTCATCACTGTATGCCAGCCGCCCCGTGGGGCCACAAGACCAGCCGGACTTTATCAATGCCGTGGCAGCGCTGGAAACATGCCTTTCTCCATTGGCCTTGCTCGACCAGCTGCAGGCGCTGGAACAACAGCATCGCCGCCGTCGCCAGCGCCACTGGGGGCCCCGCACGCTTGATCTTGACCTGCTGCTCTACGCCAACAACGCTATCGACGTGCCACGCTTACAAGTCCCCCACCCGCAAATGACCGCCCGAGCCTTTGTACTGCTACCGCTCGCAGAGATCGCGCCCTCACTCAACCTCTTCCAACAGCCGCTATCAGCATGGCTTAAACGCGTTGAAGACCAAGGTTTGGAACGACTCCCCGACGCCTAGCGTGCACTCAATGCTACCATCTGACACATATCTCGACACCGACACCCCATTCAGGTAACAATTGCCGGTTACGCCACTTCGCGCATGCAGGGATGCAGCGTCAATAATGGCCGCTGCCTATGTCGCAGTGGCCTTGTATAAAGAGAGCACTCCATGAAAACCGTCACTCTAAGCACGCTGCAGGCCTACAAGCAGGCTGGCGAGACGTTCAGTTGCCTGACCGCTTACGATGCTTCCTTTGCCCACGCGGCAAGCCAAGCAGGCATTGATGTACTGCTGGTCGGTGATTCGCTAGGCATGGTATTACAAGGCCATAACAGCACCTTACCTGTCACTATTGAGGACATCGTTTACCACACTCGCTGTGCAGCGCGCGGTAAAGGCCACAGCCTGTTGATGGTTGATTTGCCGTTTATGAGCAACGCCACTACTGAGCGTCTGCTGGAAGATGCAGCCGCCGTCATGCGTGCGGGTGCGGAATTGGTCAAACTGGAAGGCGAAGCCTGGATGGCCGATGGAATTCGTGAACTGACTCGCCGCGGCGTACCGGTCTGCGCCCACCTTGGCTTAACCCCACAAACCGTGCACCAGCTAGGCGGTTACAAAGTGCAGGGCCGCGATGCCGCTCACGCTGAGCGGATCATTAATGATGCCAAAGTCCTCGTTGAGGCAGGCGCCTCGGTGATTCTGCTTGAGTGCGTTCCCGCGAGTCTGGGCAAAGCGGTAACCGAAGCGCTGGATGTTCCAGTCATCGGTATTGGTGCAGGGCCCGATACCGACGGTCAGATCCTGGTGATGCACGATGTACTCGGTGTTACCCATGGCCGTACACCGCGCTTCGTGAAAAACTTTATGGTTGACGCTGACAGTATTCAAACAGCCTTCCAGCATTACCACGAAGCGGTCAAATCGCGCACGTTCCCGGCCCCAGAGCACTGTTTTTAAATACCGTTTTTGAAAACCGCTTTTAGAAGAAGACACCTCGATTATGCGCACTTTGCGAGACATTGATCAGCTACGCAGTACGCTGCAGGAATACCGTCAGCACGGCCAGCGTATTGCCCTGGTGCCCACGATGGGCAACCTGCATGCGGGGCATTTAGCGCTGGTGGCCTGCGCGCGCCAGCACGCCGATATCGTGGTCTCAAGCCTGTTTGTCAACCCGATGCAGTTCGGCCCAGGGGAAGATTTAGACGGCTATCCGCGGACCTTTAACGCCGACCAGGCGCAGTTGGTTGAGGCTGGCTGTGACGTGCTGTTTGCACCTGCGGTGAGCTCACTTTATCCAAACGGCTTGGATGCTCAAACCCGTGTTCATGTACCCGTCGTCGGCGAGGGGTTGTGCGGTGGCTCGCGTCCCGGCCACTTCGACGGGGTTTCTACCGTCGTCAGCATGCTGTTCAACCTCGTCCAGCCAGACATTGCCTGCTTCGGCGAAAAGGATTACCAACAGCTTGCCGTCATTCGCAAGCTGGTGCGGGATCTGCACATGCCCATCGAGATTATCGGTGTGCCGATCGTGCGTGCCGAGGATGGCTTGGCGCTGTCATCGCGAAATGGTTATTTAAGCAGCGAGGAGCGTGCGAAAGCGCCCGCGCTATATCGCACGCTGTGTACGCTACGCGATAGCCTTGAACACGGCGCGGCTATCGAAACAGCCCTTAAGCAAGGCAAAACCGCGCTCTATGAAGCGGGCTTTACGCCGGACTATCTGGAACTACGTGAGACCACGCTCGCGCCAGTGAGTCCCACCACTCGCCAAGCGATACTGCTGGCCGCCGCCAAGCTAGGCCCAGCGCGATTGATCGACAACGTGACGGTACAACTCCCAGGCAGCACTACCAGCTCTGCCAGCCAATAAACTAACAACCGGTCATAGAGGAACTCCCATGCATACCATTATGCTCAAAGCCAAACTGCACATGGCACGCGTTACTCATGCAGTGCTCAATTACGAAGGCTCCTGTGCCATCGATGGCGATCTGCTGGATATGGCGGGTATTCGCGAAAACGAGCAGATTCAGATTTATAACGTCGAAAACGGCGAGCGTTTTACCACATATGCTATCCGCGGTGAGGAAGGCTCTCGGCTGATCTCGATCAATGGCGCCGCTGCTCACCTCGCCGCCCCTGGTCATCGCATTATTATCTGCAGCTACGCCCACTACTCAGAAGCCGAACTGGAAAAACACCAGCCCGCGCTGGTGTATCTCCAGGAAGGTAACCACGTCAGCCACACCAGTAATATTATTCCGGTGCAGTTAGCGTAGAGGTAGAACACTTCACACTTTTCTAAAACGGGCCATTCTGTGGCCCGTTTTAATTTGCTTATAAAAGCGTATTGCCGCAATGCACACCCTTCCCCTATGCTGAAGAGACGGCTGACAGAGCACGTCTAAAAGAGTACGGCTGACAGAGTACGCCAACCGGGCATCTGGAATCAGACTGCCTGCATTTAACTCCAGGAGTCAATCTTATGAAAGAAGTAGTCATTGTTGCGGCGCGCCGCACCGCTGTTGGTGCCTTTGGTGGTTCACTGGCTGCCATCCCGGCAAGTGACCTTGGCGCTTTAGTCATTAAAGATATCCTCTCATCAACCGGTGTAGCCCCCGACCAAGTTGATGAAGTACTGCTAGGCCAGGTGTTGACCGCAGGCGTCGGCCAAAACCCAGCTCGCCAAGCATCGATCAAAGGCGGCCTACCGGCCTCGGTGCCTGCCATGACCATCAACAAAGTATGTGGCTCGGGTCTGAAAGCGATTCACCTCGCCACGCAGGCAATTCTCTGCGGCGATGCCGACCTGATTCTGGCTGGCGGCCAGGAGAATATGTCAGCGTCTCCCCACGTCCTGCCCAATTCCCGCAATGGTCAGCGTATGGGCGATTGGAAGGCCATCGATACCATGGTGCATGACGGCCTGTGGGACGCGTTCAACGACTACCACATGGGCATTACCGCTGAGAACTTAGCCGAGAAGTACGGTATTACCCGCGAAGAGATGGATAAATTTGCTGCTCAATCTCAGCAGAACGCTGCGAACGCTATTAAAGAGGGCAAATTCAAAAGCCAAATCGTGCCGGTAGAAATTCCTCAGCGTAAAGGCGACCCAATCGTCTTTGATACCGACGAAAACCCGCGCGAAGTCACCGTCGAAAAACTGGCGGGCATGAAGCCAGCGTTTAAAAAAGATGGCACCGTTACGGCAGGTAACGCCTCTTCATTAAACGATGGTGCGGCCGTGGTGATGATTTGCTCCGCTGAAAAAGCCAAAGAACTTGGCCTGGAGCCGCTAGCGCGTATTGCCGCTTACGCCAACGCCGCTGTTGACCCGGCTATTATGGGGATCGGTCCTGCGCCTGCTACTCGCCGCTGTCTAGAGAAAGCTGGCTGGAGCTTGGATGATCTAGATTTAGCAGAAGCCAACGAGGCGTTCGCAGCACAAGCGTTATCCGTCAATAAAGAGCTTGGCTGGGATGTCAGCAAGGTGAACGTTAACGGCGGCGCTATCGCCCTGGGTCACCCAATCGGTGCTTCCGGTTGCCGCGTACTGGTATCACTACTGCACGAAATGATCGCTCGTGATGCTAAGAAAGGTCTCGCGACGCTGTGTATCGGCGGTGGTCAGGGTGTAGCGCTGGCCATTGAGCGCCCTTAAATGACTCGCTGGTAATCGCTAATCCCTAATGTCATGCCCCCACCGCTGCTGGGGGCATTTTTTTGGCGCTTATAGGGTCAGCGCGATTTCACACCGACCACCCTGGCTGGCGTACTAATCACCAATAGTGCCCCCAGCAGGAATAGCCCCGAAGCCGCCCACATGGCAATGGGTAAGCTAGTACCATCGACAATACGCCCACCCAGCATGGCCCCAAGGCCAATGGACATATTGAAAGTGAAAGCCATCAAAGCCGTGGCGGCTTCGGTATTGGGCGCGGTGCGTAAAATCCAGGTCTGGATGCTGACCGATACGCTGCCAAATACCGCCCCCCACGCCATCAACAACATAACACCACTGCTCGGCTGCACACCCAGCACGGGGAACACAGCCACAACAAGCAGCAACAGGCTGGGAATCGCCAGCACGGCGCGGTAAGGGTGACGACCGGCAAACATGCCTGCCGCAATATTGCCCACAATGCCTGCCGCCCCATAAAGCAATAGCAAGCTCCCCACATGCCGTTGGGAAATACCGCTGATCTCTTGCAGAATGGGGCTAATAAAGGTGTAGGCAGCAAAGTGACCAACCACCACAAAGCCCGTGGTTAATACCGCCACTCGCACACCGCGATTGCTGAATTGCTGCGCCAATACCCGCAGGCGCACCGGCTCCCTTGGTGGTAATGGCGGCAGCCAGCACCACAGCGCAATCGTCGTTAGTAGGCTAAAAACGCCCAGCGCGCCAAAGGCGACGCGCCAGTTGCTGAGATCTCCCAGTAGCGTGCCTAGTGGCACCCCCAGCACGGAGGCTGCCGCCACGCCCCCAAAAATCATCGTCATCGCTTTTGGTACCTGAGCTTGCGGCACAAGCCGTGGGGCAATGCTGCCTGCCACCGCCCAAAAACCCCCAATACTCAGGCCGACCAATACGCGGGCGGCCAACAGCAGGGAAAAGCTGCTCGCCAGGGCCGACAGCACACTCCCGGCGACCATGACCAGCATCAATACCGTTAACATAATGCGCCTGTCCAAGCGCCCTACAGCGACCGGTAGCAGCGGGGCTGAAAAGGCAGCCACCACGCCCGGCACGGTGACCATCAAACCCGCCATACCTGGCGTAACACCCATTGAAGCGGCCACTTGAGAGAGCAGCCCAATCGGCAACTGTTCAGCGGTCACCAATAAAAAAATGCCGATCATTACGGCCACCACCGCCCACCAGCGTGGCGCTTGTTCCTGCTCCATTAACTGCTCCCTAACGCTCTCTAAGTACCCGCTTAAAAACCTTTACCGAACAATTCTTTATCGAACAAAACCAATCCTAATAAAACAAACTCTAATAAAACTAATCCTAACCAAAAAATAACGCCCCCGCAGCCAGAGGCTACGAGGGCGATAACAAAAACCTAACTAGCGATTTAAATCGAACTGATTAAATCGTGGCTTCGGCTTCCGTTGCTTCTGCGGCAAAAGCAGCTTTCTCTTCTTCGGTGATCTCTTTCATCGACAGCTTCACGCGGTTGCGGTTGTCGATATCCAGCACCTTAACAATCACGTCGTCGCCTTCGTTCAAGAAGTCACGCACGTTATTAACGCGCTCAGCAACGATCTGCGAGATGTGCACCAGGCCATCGGTCCCCGGCATGATGTTAACAAACGCACCAAAGTCGGCAATACGAACTACCTTACCGTTGTACAGCTTGCCAATTTCCGCTTCTGCGGTAATCGCCAGCACGGTATCGATGGCGCGTTTCGCAGCGGCTTTATCTTCCGCGTAGATACGTACGGTGCCATCGTCGTCGAGATCAATAGATGCACCGGTGTCTTCGCAAATTTTGCGAATCGTCGCGCCGCCTTTACCGATAACGTCACGGATTTTGTCAGGATCGATTTTGATGGTAGCCATCGACGGTGCGTTGTCGGAGACATCGCTACGGCTCTGGCTAATCACTACATTCATTTGCTCGAGAATACTCAGACGCGCGGTCAGTGCTTGTTGCAGCGCGAGCTCCATAATCTCTTCGTTGATGCCTTCGATCTTGATGTCCATCTGCAGGGCGGTGATGCCCTCTTCCGAACCGGCCACTTTAAAGTCCATATCGCCAAGGTGATCTTCGTCACCCAGGATATCGGTCAAGACGGCAAAGCCATCGGCGTCTTTCACCAAGCCCATGGCAATACCAGCGACCGGTGCTTTCAACGGCACACCCGCGTCCATCAAGGCCAGCGAAGAGCCACATACAGAGGCCATCGAGCTTGAACCGTTAGACTCGGTGATTTCAGACACTACACGAATGGTATACGGGAAAGCGTCTTCGGCAGGCAGCATGGCCTGCACGCCACGACGCGCCAGGCGACCGTGACCGATTTCACGACGCTTCGGGCCACCCATGAAGCCAGCTTCGCCCACTGAGTAAGGGGGGAAGTTGTAGTGCAGCATGAAGCGATCTTTACGCTCACCTTCCAACGACTCGATTAGCTGAGAGTCACGCAGCGTGCCTAGCGTCGCCACGGCAATCGCCTGGGTCTCACCGCGCGTAAAGATGGCAGAACCGTGCGCTTTTGGCAGCACACCAACTTCGATGGCCAAGGGGCGCACGGTTTGGTTATCACGACCGTCAATACGCGGCTCGCCTTTTACAACGCGTGAACGGACAACGCGTTTTTCCAAACCAGCAAAGGCACTTTTCACGTCATCTTTACTGAACTTGTCATTAACCGGTTCGCCTTCATCGGCTGCCAGCTGCTCAATGGCTTGAGCTTTCAGCTCAGCTAACGCATCTTGGCGCTGCATCTTGTCGGTGATGCGGTAGGCGTCGCCCACTTTAGCTTCAAAGGCATCGGCCATGGCGGCTTTGAGCGCCACATTTTCTTCAGCGGCCTGCCATTCCCAGCGCGGCTTGCCCGCTTCGGCGACCAGCTCGTTGATCGCACTGATAGCGACCTGCATCTCCTGGTGACCGAACAGTACGGCACCCAGCATCTCGTCTTCAAGCAGCTCTTTGGCTTCGGACTCAACCATCAGCACGGCTTTTTCAGTACCGGCGACGACCATGTCGAGCTCAGAGGTGGCCAGTTCTTCAACCGTCGGGTTGAGGAAGTAACCCTGTTCTTCGTTAAAGCCAACGCGGGCTGCGCCAATCGGGCCACTAAAGGGTACGCCAGAGATGCTCAACGCGGCGGAGGTGCCAAGCAAAGCGGCGATATCCGGATCATGGTTACGATCGGTAGAGAGAACGGTACAGACAACCTGCACTTCGTTCATAAAACCTTTGGGGAATAGCGGGCGAATAGGGCGATCAATCAGGCGCGAGGTTAGCGTCTCTTTTTCAGTGGGGCGCCCTTCGCGCTTAAAGAAGCCGCCAGGAATTTTGCCCACTGCGTAGGTTTTCTCTTGGTAGTGTACCGAGAGGGGGAAAAAGGGCTGGCTCGGGTTAGCTTCTTTTCGAGCAACCACGGTACACAGTACGACGGTGTCATCCATTGTTACCATGACAGCGCCGGTAGCTTGGCGAGCAATACGCCCGGTTTCGAGCGTGACGGTGCTACGACCGTACTGGAACGTTTTCTTTACCGGATTCACAGCGACTTCCTTCAGCATTATCAATATCTACTTGTCTATTCGTTTAGGTCGTTTTGACTCGTTACCATTCTAGGCGCTGGAGAGCGTTAGGGCTACCTGTTCCCTCTCGTCGTCAACTCGAAACATAAAAAAACGGGCAG
>TARA_R110000824_G_scaffold11585_4_pt1 | contig 27942 bp, 30 predicted proteins | sample TARA_R110000824 | Tara Oceans TARA_R110000824 (sample SAMEA4397747) | marine metagenome | biome: Polar Biome; feature: [MES] marine water layer (ENVO:01000295) within the mesopelagic zone...; material: water (ENVO:00002006), including particulate matter (ENVO:01000060) such as......
GGATCATCGACTTCGATCACGGCGCTTTTCTGGCCCGGGAGCATGACGATGTCCGGCAGATAATATTCACCCGCTGCATTATCATTGCTTATCTTGTCCAGCAGGATGAACAAATCGGTCGAGCGAGCCGCCATCAGACCGCTGTTGCACAGGTTCACATGACGTTCCTGATCACTGGCGTCCTTAAACTCTACCATTTTCTCGATTTCGCCCTGATCATCGGCAATGATCCGGCCATAAGCGCCAGCATCATCGGGACGGAAACCGAGCACGACGGCCCGCGGATCGGAGCCATTATTCAAGCGATAGATCATGTCGCGCATCGTGTCGGCGCTGACCATCGGAACATCGCCGTAGAGGATCAGGACATCTCCGGCGAAGCCTTTGAGCGCATCGTGCGCCTGCGCGACCGCATGACCTGTGCCGAGCTGATCTTCCTGTACCGCAATCGCGACATTGCGGCCTTGGACACTCGCTTCAATCTGCTCCCGCCGCGCGCCAACAACGATGACGGTGCGCTCAACGCCGATGGAATCGACCGTATCCAGCAGATGATGGAGCATCGGCTTGCCGGCAATCGGGTGGAGCACCTTGTGTGTTTCCGACTTCATTCTTGTGCCTTGGCCGGCGGCCAAAATGATTGCGGCTAGCGGGCGATCTGTCATCGGTAGTCTCCGGAACAAGTTGGTCAATCAGGGCCTTATCTCGGCCAATTGCAGCGGCTAATGCCACGCAAAGCGGGCTTAAGCCAGTCCGATTATCGCTGTTCTGCTGGCTTCATTTTGTCGGTTTTCCGCTCTTGCGCCATTTTATCCACAAATGAAGCGCAAGCATCATTGGCGGCATCCGCAGCCAGTGAGAGCGGACATAGAATGCGAAGCGCGTTAATTTTCTGGTTTCGCGGCCATAGCCATCGCGGGCTAGCAATCGGCGGATATAACACCAGTCGGTCAATCTGGACCGGCTAGCGGATGGATCATCCACCGGCGTTGCGTAAAGAGTGGCAGCAAGCCGCAACGCCCTCTTCAATTCATTGCCCAGTCCATGGACTTTCGCTCGGCTATGAAGTTCCTCCCAGAATATTGTATCCGCTGCGGAAAATTCGCGCACCAGATGATTGATATCCCAGAGATTCCGCAAGCCACCAGCCAGATCGCCATCAGCGAACAAATGGGCAATGGAATGCAGCACCATATCCGCAGGAGCCATCACGTAGAGCCCATCATCCAACCGAACCGCACTCTCCAGAATCGCAACTGCATCAGGCACAGGACGAGCGGTCAGGGGCAATATTGTATGATGGACATCAATCATCCGGTCGCGGTCGCGATGAATCAGCGGCGGCAGTTCGTGCATATGATCGCGATAATATCGGTCGTCGTAGGGATCGGACTTCACCCATTCCCACCCGGCATCGAGCAATGCGGCTTCGACAAACGGCAAGTCTTGCCGAGCGACCATGATATCGAGATCGCCGATGCTGCGGCCCACGCCAGCTGCAAGATTTGCTGCAACATAAGCGGTGCCCTTCATCAAGACGATTTTTCCGGGATAATCGCGGAGCGCTCTCTTGGCACAATCGGCTTCCCACAATGCCTGCTGCCGCGCCAGATCATGCGCCTCGATGGCGTCCTGCAATACGGCTCGCACGCGATCGGGCACGGGCACGTGCTTCAGCCGATGGGCAAGCGAACCGACAAGCGATTCTGCTCGCGCTATGCTTATCAAGTCGGTCCACTGGCTGCTATCGAGCGCTTCGATGCTTGCTGGCTCCCGCAGCGCACGGACCAAGGGACGCGCGTCACGCATCATGATAATTGGCTCCACAGGCTTTCAATCATTGTTTCAGCCTGTTCACCCGATTGATAATCCATCGCCTTGACCGGAACCTGATCGACAAAACCGGTAAGCGCTCGAAAACCAGCCTCTCCCAGAGCAACATAGTTGGTGGAAGCCTGAGTCAATCGAACAAAAATTTCCGACTGTCCCATTTCGCGCAATTCGGGTGCATGGCCAAAGCGCGGAAAGAGCAGCAATGCCGGCTTCGCGGGCCGGTCCATCCTGGCAATTGCATTTTTCGGGGGGACAAGATGCCTTATATCTCCCTTCGGAGTGGCCTTCATTTCCGGACCGAAGCGGCTTTCGGGGACGACCTCCTGCATCGCTTCTATGGACTTGTTTTTTAGACTGATCAGACGCGGGAAAGCGGTGATTTCACCGGAATCGAGACTGAGCAAGGCAAATTCATCGCCCATGAAGCGCCAGCCCCTCTCGGCCAGCATCGCTGATAATGTCGATTTTCCCGATCCCGACAGTCCGGTCATGATCAGCGCCTTGCCATCCTTCTCGACGCTACTGGCATGGAGCAGCAAATGCCTCCGCCAGCCAAGCGCCATTTGCAGGTTCATCCCCATTTCGGCAGCCAGCAGCCCCTGTGAGAGCGGCAAAGGCGCAGCATCGGGTAGCCAGAAGTCCCCGCCGATATGGACCGACGGACGGATATAGCGTCGCCAGGGTTTTTCGGGCTCGAGACGAACCGTAAAATCCACGCTCTGATCGGCCGGTTCCGGATAATCTCTGTAAAGATCCGCCATTTGATCCAGCGGCTGTCGCCAGGTCGAGACAAGCCGGAAAGCCGCCGGACCTATTTTCAGCAATATCTCGTGCATCTCTCCCATCAACCGGGGACCCGTGATACCAAACCCAGTCCCCGGAGCTCTTCCAGACGGGCAAGAATGATATTTTCTGCGTCAACACCTGGTTCGATGTCAAAATTGGCGGTCAGTCTTGAGGAAATTTCTTCAGCTGTAATGGCAGCATCGGCCATCGCCTCGATTATCGCCGGCGCAGGGTCGGCCAGCATATGGGTGATCCCCGACGGTCGATGAAATAACAGCGTCATGCTGTCCAGATCATGCCAGATCAGATCATCTCTAGCCGCAGCCCGATATTTCTGAGTCATGATGGATTACCTGCAATTTTGGTACGACATACCATTTTGATAACAGGCAAATGTTAAAATTAATCCGAAATATCAGCGGGGCATTTGCAGCGAAGCATAGCAGGTAAATCCGCTCTGCCCGGATTGCAGTCTTCGGATATAATTTACATAGGCTTGCGACTGATCATAAGATGTGCCCGGCAACGTTCTACCGTTCATCGCGCGACGGACTTCTTCACCGGTAAAATTTCGGCCTGCTGGCGGATAGGCGCCTGGCGTGTCGGCGGTTACAACCGCACCATCTGCAGCAATATATCCACCCGCGGCATGATTGCCGGGAACCGGAATTTCACAATTGAGTACTGAGCCCGCGGTTTGCGCCAATGCCGGCTTGATGCTGACGACAGCCGATGCCGTAACTGCACCCATCATCAAGGCGCGTCGGCGTGTGACGATTCCATTTTTCTGGTCGTTTCCTCCCGACTGTTCAGATGGAAGGTCATCTTTCATCGATTTTCTATCCATGATATTCCTAGGTTCAGATATCCGTGCATAAGCAGAAATCGGTTAAAAAGCGAGTTAACAGTCCACCGCTTTAAAACGAGTCTATATTCGGGACATAGACACGAAAATTGTTAACATGGCCTCTATATTTTCAAAGGCGGTTTTCGATCTTTAAACATTAGCATTGCCGACATTGCATAGCACCGCCTAAATGGCAGATATGAAAATGTCAGAATCGGCCAGATGACCTCGGTGTCTCCCTTCCGTTTGCTTGTTGCGCTGACATTCATTCTGGGCGGCGCCATATTGGCGAGCCAATTGCCGCAATCCGGACAACAGTTCATTGTCGTCGTCGCTACCGGAGCGATCGCGCTGTTCACGGTTTTGCAGGACCCGCCTGCCCCGCCATTGCCTGACCCTGCTATGCTCGAGCGGCAACGAAAGCGAATATTATATCAGGGCCGCTCAGAAGCCTATCAGGATATCATCGACCCGATTACCGATCCGATATTGCTGGTCCGCAATGCGAAGGTCGCTGCGGCCAATCCAGCAGCGGCTCATGTTCTGGGTGACCATATTGTTGGCGAAGACGTGCGCATTGCCATTCGCCATCCCGCCGCCGCAGATCGTCTCGCCAATCCCGATGCGCAACATAGCGGCGAACCTATTCTGTTGGTCGGAGTGGGCAGCGCTGAGCAACGATGGGAGTTGCGCATTCACACATTGCAAGATGGTCTGAAACTGGTTCAACTGTCCGATCGCAGCAGCCGCTATGCAGCCGAGAGAATGCGCACGGATTTCGTCGCCAACGCCAGCCATGAACTGCGCACGCCGCTTGCTGCGATAAAAGGATTCCTGGAAACTCTGGAAGATCCCAAGGCCGGCAAGGATGATGCGACGCGCGCCCGGTTCCTGAAAATCATGTATGATGAAGCCGATCGCATGCAACGTCTGGTCGAAGACCTGATGTCGCTTTCCCGGATCGAAGCCGAGAAATTCGAACTGCCGTCCGATCAGATCAATTTGCGCGATCTCGTTGAAGAAGCGCGAGATTTTTTCGTAAACACGCGTGGAAAAAAAGAAAAAGAATTCCAGATTGAGTTGCCCGAGAATATCCCCCTGATTCACGGTGATCGAGCGCAACTGGCTCAGGTCTTGAACAATCTGCTCAGCAACGCGTTCAAATATGGAAAAAAAGGCGCGCCGGTTACGATCAGAGTGACCCCCAACAAAGCCGGGACGATGCTAAATCTTGCCATCAGCGATCAGGGAGACGGCATTGCTCCTGAACATATCCCTAGACTCTCGGAACGTTTTTATCGGGTCGACAAAGGTCGTAGCAAGTCCATCGGCGGTACGGGCCTGGGTCTGGCTATCGTCAAACATATCTCCGAACGCCACGGTGGACGGATGGAAATCACCAGCGAAGTGGGCAAAGGCACAACCGTATCCGTTTTGCTGCCTATCGCGAGCAATCCCATAATCCGTGAAGATGGCCAAATTAGTTCGCAATAGAACCAATGCGTCCTGCTGATATTGTTGCGCAAAAACCTGTCACGGCCTGATGTCACATAAACGTAACATATCTGTAATGATCAAGACATTGCGCCTCCCTAGAAGCCACCCCAACAAGTCTGAGGTTCCGGTCCTTGGCAATATTTGCTTTCGACCGGTCGCGGATGAATTAGGGATTTTTGCATGTTAAGAAAACTCGCCTTGTTGGCGATCTCCACTCTTGCCCTCTCAGCCTGTCAGGATCAGGCTTCTGGCGGTCAAGGCGGCACCCGGAGCGAAATCCGGATCGTGGGGTCTTCTACAGTATTTCCTTTCGCCAAGGCCGTAGCTGAACAATTCAGCATCAATGGTGCGAATCCGTCTCCGATATTGGAATCGACAGGAACGGGCGGCGGCATGAATCTTTTCTGCGCTGGAGTCGGAGCGGACACCCCGGATATTGAAAATGCTTCTCGCCGGATCAAGGCTTCCGAATTGGAGCTGTGCCAAAGCAATGGTGTGACCGATGTGGTCGAAGTGCAGATCGGTATCGACGGCATTGCCATTGCCCAGGCGAATAATGGCGCATCATTTTCACTGACACCATTGCAGATATATAAAGCCATCGCAGAACGTCCGTTCGGCAAGGAGAATAGCGCAAAAAAATGGTCGGACATTGACCCCTCGCTACCGAAATTTTCGATTAGCGTATATGGACCGCCATCGACCTCCGGCACTCGTGACGCACTCACCGAACTCATAATGGAAGTCGGCTGCGTTACAGACCCCGCCACCAAGGCATTGAAGAATTCCAACAAAGCGGAATTTGAAGCGATCTGCCATGAAGTGAGAGCGGATGGTGCCTATATCGACGCAGGTGAAAATGATAATCTGATTGTTCAGAAGCTGAAGGCCAATCCCAATAGCGTGGGCATTTTCGGCTATAGTTTTCTGGAAGAGAATCTTGATAGCGTTCGCGGCATTCCGGTGTCGGGCGTCAACCCGACTTATAATGCGATTGCCTCGGGAGAATATCCCGGCGCCCGCCCGCTCTACATCTACGTGAAAAAGCAGCATGTCGGCGTGATACCGGGGCTCCAGGATTATCTGTCGGAATTCATCAAGGCGGGGGCACGGGACGGTTATCTGGTAAAAGCCGGATTGATCGCTGCGCCCGATGATGTGCGAGAGAAGATGACCGAAGTGGTGCGCAATATGACACCGCTTGCCATTAGCGAACTTAAATAAGCGCTCTTAGACGAGCGCTCCTTTTTTGACGATTTTGATGCAGGGGCGGAACCAAATATTGTGACAAGTGCGACGCTTCTTTTTCTCGTCATTGGCCTTGGCCTTGTTGCGTGGTTTTTTGGACGCCTGAAAGCGTCCGGAATGCAAAAACTCGGCAAAAGCTCGCGCTCGGCTCTGCATTCCCTGCCCAATTATCATGGCTGGTATGTCGCCTTATGGGCGATTGTTCCCGCAGCGATTTTCATGGCTGTCTGGAGCTTCGTCAGTCCCGCGCTGATCACCGATGCCGCACTGACCAGTCCGGCTGCGGCCGGCTTGCCGCAGGGCGGATTTGCCCGTGCAGCCATTTTATCGGAAGCGCGCGCTATCGCTTATGGCAATCAGGTCAATGCCTTTAATCCGCTTTCCCAATCGATGGTCGAGCCCTATCGTGATGCAATCTCTTATTATCAGATGATCGGCGCGGTCGCAGCATTGCTCATGGTATTTGCGTGCGGTGTCTTTGCCTGGCTACAGATCAAGCCGGATCTCAGGGCGCGCACAAAAATCGAGCGTGTGACAATGTTCGTGTTGCTGCTCGCATCGCTTATTGCCATCGTTACTACTGTGGGCATTTTCCTCTCGCTGGTTTTTGAATCGGCCAGGTTCTTCTCCATGGTTTCGCCGATCGACTTCCTCTTCGGCACTGAATGGAACCCGAAGGCGGTTGCCGGACCGAGGGGTGAGACCGGTTTTGGCGCGATTCCGCTTTTCTGGGGTACGGTCTTTATCGGCGCGATTATCGCGATGATTGTAGCAATCCCGCTGGGATTGCTGAGCGCAATCTACCTCACCCAATATGCGCCGGCCAAATTCCGCGCCTGGATGAAACCGATACTGGAGGTGCTCGCTGGCGTACCAACGGTGGTATACGGCTATTTCGCGGCCTTGACCGTGGCGCCCGCCCTGCGTGACTTTGCTGTATCGATTGGCATTTCGGGCGCATCATCGGAATCGGCTTTGGCAGCCGGCGTCGTGATGGGCATCATGATCATCCCCTTTGTTTCTTCGATGGCCGACGACAGCATTGCCGCGGTTCCCAGCGCGATGCGCGACGGTTCTCTGGCAATGGGGGCAACCCATAGCGAAACGATCAAGAAGGTGCTGATCCCTGCCGCTTTGCCGGGCGTGGTTGGCGGTGTGCTGTTGGCTGTTAGCCGAGCCATTGGCGAGACGATGATCGTTGTGATGGCCGCCGGTCTTGCTGCCAATATGACCGCCAATCCCTTTTCCAGCGTCACCACCGTTACGACGCAGATCGTCCAGTTGCTGACCGGTGATCAGGAGTTTGACAGCCCCAAGACGCTAGCGGCTTTTGCGCTCGGACTGGTTCTGTTCATCGTAACTTTACTGCTTAACCTCATCGCCTTGCGCGTGGTCAAAAAATACCGGGAAGCTTATGAATAGTCTCACCGAAACGAAGCGTCGCCCGACCGACTGGCAGGGACCTGAAATGCAAAAGCGCATTGCACGGCGCTATGCAGCGGAACGCCGGTTCAAGGCCATGGGCATGGGCGCCATCATGCTCTCTGCCGGTTTTCTGGCCTTTCTGCTGGTAGTGATGGTGGGCAACGGGTTTCTCGGCTTCACCCAGACCGAACTGCCGCTTGAAATAGATTTCCCGGCAGCCACCGGCGGCGCTTCACCCAGCCAGTTTGAAGGGCCCAATGCAAATGCCAATTTGCAGGTGATGGGCTTGCGCGACATCGTCGATAGCAGCATTGAAATCCAATATGGCCAGGACGGCGCCAATCTATTCTCTCCCGGCGGCTGGACCGCGGTAAATTCCATGATCCTGAACGATCCGAAGATAGTGGAACAGAAGGCCACCGTATATCTGCCGGTCAACTCCGATATAGACGTTGCCTATAAGGATGAAGGCAATCCCGAGGCCGAACAGAAGGTCCGCGAATTGGGAGATCAGTTATCGACTGGCTTCAACTGGAACTTCTTGGGCAATTCGGATGCGACCGATCCGATGCAAGTCGGTATCTGGGGAGCGTTTAAAGGCTCGCTGATCACCATGATCGTGACCTTGCTGCTGGCCTTTCCGGTCGGTGTGTTCGCTGCTCTCTATCTAGAGGAATATGCGCCCAAAAATCGCCTGACCGACTTGATCGAGGTGTCTATCAACAATCTGGCTGCCGTACCCTCGATCATCTTTGGCCTGCTTGGACTGGCTGTATTCCTGAACTTTTTCGGCATGCCGCGTTCCGGCGCGCTGGTCGGCGGTTTGACTCTGGCACTGATGACCATGCCGGTAATTGTCATCACCGGTCGCAATGCGGTGAAATCAGTACCACCCTCGATCCGGGAAGCAGCACTGGGCATCGGTGCAAGTCCCTTGCAGGTCGTGTTCCATCATGTTCTGCCACTCGCCCTTCCGGGCATTTTGACCGGGACCATTATCGGGATGGCGCGAGCACTGGGTGAAACGGCGCCTTTGCTGATGATCGGGATGCGCGCCTTTATCGCCACGCCGCCGAGCGGCATAACCGATCCGGCGACAGTATTGCCGGTTCAGATATTCCTGTGGTCGGACGAAGTCGACCGCGGCTTTGTCGAGAAAACATCCGCAGCGATCATTGTGCTATTGCTGTTCCTGCTGACCATGAACGCACTGGCCATCTATTTGCGCAACCGCTTTGAAACCCGCTGGTAGATAGCATGATGACTGACAACCAGAAAATGCAAGAATCGATTGAAAGCATAAATATGACAGATTCGGCCACGACAGCCACGAAGATGGAAACCGGCACCCCGAAAATGACGGCTCGTCATGTCGATGTCTTCTATGGGGACAAGCAGGCGATCAACGACGTATCGATCGATGTGAACATGGATAGCGTCACCGCGTTCATCGGGCCTTCCGGTTGCGGCAAGTCGACTTTCCTGCGCTGTATGAACCGGATGAACGACACCATCCCGATCGCCCGCGTAACCGGTGATATCATGCTCGAAGGCCAGGATATCTATGCGCCGCAAATGGACGTCGTCCAGTTGCGCGCACGGGTCGGCATGGTGTTTCAAAAGCCGAACCCCTTTCCCAAGTCCATCTATGACAATATCGCTTATGGCCCCCGTATTCACGGGCTTGCCACCGGCAAGGAAGAACTCGATAATATCGTCGAATCCTCTCTGCAGCGCGCTGGCCTCTGGGGCGAAGTCAAAGACCGGCTGCAAGATAGCGGCACCGCATTGTCCGGTGGCCAGCAGCAGCGCCTGTGTATCGCTCGGGCAATAGCCGTTGACCCCGAAGTGATCCTGATGGACGAACCCTGCTCGGCGCTCGATCCGATAGCGACCGCCAAGATCGAAGAGCTGATTCATGAATTGCGCGGCAAATATGCTATCGTCATCGTGACTCACAATATGCAGCAAGCCGCGCGTGTATCGCAGAAAACTGCTTTTTTTCACCTCGGCACCCTAGTGGAATATGGTGAGACGACCGATATATTCACCAATCCACGGGAAGAAAAAACCCGGGACTATATCACCGGGCGTTACGGCTGATATCTTGAAGTTTAGGAACATCTAATGGTCAACAGTGGCACAGAACATACCGTCAAAGCCTTCGATTCAGACATTAATGAATTGCGCGGCATGGTTGCGGAAATCGGCGGGCGCAGCGAGCAGGCCATTGCCAAGGCAATGCGCGCACTGGAAAATAGCGATCTCGAGCTGGCGGCGGAAGTTGTCCGAGAAGACAAGCTGATTGACGATCTCGAGAAACGGATCGACGAACTGACATTTCAGACGATTGCGCTGCGGGCACCGATGGCCGACGATCTCCGTGAATTGATTGCCACGTTCAAAATCTCCGGCGTGGTCGAACGCATTGGCGACTATGCAAAAAATATCGCCAAACGGGTGCCGCTTGTCACCCAGACCCACCGGCTGCGCCCAATATCACTGCTACCTTCGATGTCGAAAATTGCCAGCGAACTGGTTAGGGACTCGCTAGACGCCTTTGCCCGTCGCGATGCGGAACTGGCTATGGAAGTGAACCGCCGCGATCAGATCGTCGACGACTTCTACAACAGCATTTTCCGCGCCGTGATCACCCATATGATTGAAAATCCAAAGGATATTGGCGAAGCGGCGCATCTCCTGTTCATCGCCAAAAACCTTGAACGGATTGGCGACCATGCGACCAACGTTGCCGAAATGGTCTATTTCGCAGCGACTGGCGAGCCGATGCCCGAACGCACCCGGGGAGAAAATCCGACGACGCCGTTGGATGACGCACTAAGTGATGGGGCCGACTGATGGTAAATGCTAAATTATTGCTGGTTGAAGATGATGCCGCGCTTGCGGAACTCCTGACCTGGAACTTCAAAAAAGAAGAATATGACGTGATCCACACGCCAGATGGCGAGGAAGCTTTGTTGCTGGTCCAGGAACATCGCCCGGATGTCATATTGCTCGACTGGATGCTGGAAAGCCTGTCCGGAATCGAAGTGTGCCGTCGTCTGCGTCGGTCTTCGGAAACCGCCAATATCCCGATTATCATGCTTACCGCTCGGGGGGAAGAAGAAGACAAGATCCGCGGCCTCGAAACCGGAGCAGACGATTATATCACCAAGCCGTTCAGCCCCCGCGAACTGATTGCTCGAGTGAAAGCGGTCCTGCGCCGGGTTCGTCCCGCTCTGGCAGGTGAAAAACTGACTTTTGGTGATCTGGAAATGGACACCGTCGGCCATAAGGTCAAACGAGATGGAAATACCATACCGCTCGGCCCGACAGAATTTCGCCTGCTTCGCCATTTTCTCGAACATCCCAACTGGGTCTTTTCCCGCGAACGTCTGCTCGACAGCGTCTGGGGCCAGGATAGCGATATCGAATTGCGCACGGTGGATGTCCACATCCGGCGATTGCGCAAGGCGCTCAACGCCGATGGCCGGTCCGATATCATCCGGACGGTGCGGTCGGCGGGCTATGCGCTCGACACCGATGCGGTGGAAGGCTAGTTTTCAGGAAATCCGGTGCGGATCGGCGCCTTATTTTCTTTTCTATTCGGCAACCAGTTTCATGAGTTTGCGCTCAACCGGCGCCAGAACGCCAGCGAGATCGTGACCGCGCTTCAATATCTGCCCCTGCTCTCCGTGTAAGGACCACATACCCTGTCGGTTGCGCTCAGAGGGACGTTTCTCGATCCGTATCTGCGGACGCTCCGATGCTCGGCGGAAGGCCGCAAATATCGCGACATCCCGGCGCATGTCCATGGCATAGTCTTTCCAGTGGCCGGCGGCGACCATGCGGCCATAGAGGCTGAGGATACGCTCCATCTCGCGCCGCTCAAAACCTACCTGAGACGGCGTGCCTCGTTGCGGAAAGGCCGAGACATTGGATCCGCCAGGACGCATCAAGCGCTATCGCGTCCCTTTGTATCGATTTCACTATCGCCTCCGTTCCGCTCTTTGGCGAAAGCCGCGATACGCTTCTGCAATTGCTCCATTTCACATTGCAGAATTTCCAGCTTTTGCGTCGTTGGATCGAATGTCTCGCTGCACGGCGTTCCATAGGGAACAAAATCTTTCTGATAATCTTTTGCTTCGACCAAAGTGGGACGAGCGCGGACACCTACCATTGTAGCGCCTTCCGGAACATTCTGGGTGACAACCGCATTGGCCCCGACTCGCGCTCGTTTCCCGACGACAATCGGGCCGAGCACCTGAGCGCCGGATCCCAATATGACATCATCTTCAATCGAAGGGTGACGCTTGCCGCCAACACCATTGGTAGGGTTGGTGCCACCTAATGTAACACATTGATAGATAGTTACATTATCGCCGATATCTGCGGTTTCTCCGATCACGGTAAAACCATGGTCGATAAACAGATGGCGGCCGATTTTTGCACCGGGATGAATATCGATGGCGGTCAAAAATCGAGAGATATGGTTGACCAGCCTGGCAAAGAAATAGAGTTCGCCCTTGAACAGCCAATGCGCCAGACGATGCATGCCGATGGCCAGCACGCCAGGGTATAACAATACTTCCCAGCGCGATCGCGGAGCCGGATCGCGCGCTTTGATGGAATCCAGATAAGCGCCCAGTTCCCGAAACATATATTTCCTCCGGATGTTGCGAAGACACTAAACTAAGCACGACAAGCCGGTATTTCCAGTCTTTTCTTGCAACCGAATTTATGTTGGCGCTTTCAATATCACCCATAATCATTATATTAGATCAATACCTAACTACTGATCGAAAGCCTCGATAATGTCGACCTACCTCCCCACCCTCAAGCAGCTTCAATATCTGGTGGCGCTCAAGGAACATGGCCATTTCGGCAAAGCGGCGGAATCCTGCTTTGTCACCCAGTCCACATTGTCGGCAGGGATCAAGGAACTGGAAGCCCTGCTCGACATCGTGCTGGTGGAGCGTACGCGCCGTGTTGTCCGTTTTACCGAATTGGGCAACCAGATGGTAGAGAAGGCCTATCGCATCTTGCGCGAGGCAGAAGAGCTTTCCGAAATGGCCCGATCCGCCGGCAAGCCGTTGGCTGGCGATGTCCGGATGAGCGTTATCCCAACAATCGCACCGTTTCTTCTGCCCCGATTGCTCCCGCAATTGCGCAAGGAGCGGCCGGAACTCAAACTCTATCTGAAGGAGGAAACCAGTCAGGCGGCTTGCGATTCCCTGCATCACGGCCATGCCGATTGCGTCTTGCTGGCGCAGCCATTTCCCTGCGGCGATGTTGAGTCCGAAGTCCTGTTCAGCGATGAGATATTTGTCGCTTTCCCGAAAGATGATCCCCGAGATCCTCCTTCCCAGGTTGATCCGGCTACGATAGACGAGACGCAATTGTTGCTGCTCGAGGACGGACATTGTCTGAAAGACCATGCTCTGGCAGCCTGCAATCGCCCAGAATTGAGGGCTTCCGCGCGGATGATGGGAACCTCGCTGCACACTCTGGTCCAGATGGTCGACAATGGCCTTGGCCTGACCCTGCTACCCAAAATGGCGATCGACAGCGGCATATTGAACCATACAAATATCGTTGCAAGACCGCTCAAATCAGATCGGGCGACCCGTGATATTGCGCTGGTATGGCGCAAGAACAGTCCTCGTCGCAGCGAATTTCAACTGTTGGCGGAGATTATGAAGGGTGCGCAGAACTGGGTTTCGAAAAACCAACCATAAGTTTTCAGGCTATTTTCGCCACTTTTCCGACGCTTCGACGTCGGATGCTCGTTCTTCAATCCATTTCGTCGCCCCGTCGGTACGGGTTTCTTTCTTCCAGAACGGCGCCACGGTCTTCAACCGGTCCATGATGAAGGAGCAGGCTTCTATCGCCGCCTCGCGATGGTCAGATCCGGTCACCACCAGTACGATATTATCACCCACCGATAATTTGCCAATCCGGTGTATGATTGTGATTGCATGGAGCGGCCAGTCCGTCTGCACTATCTCGGCAATCTCCCGGAGCGCCTTGTCCGTCATCGCCGGATAATGTTCCAGTTCGAGCGATTCCAGATTCCCGTCATCGCGGACCTGCCCCACGAAGCTGGCAATCGCGCCGCCGCCCTGCCCTGCGACTTCCAAAGTCTCGGCGCCGATGTCAAAATCTGCCGGGCCGACTTCAATCTTTATCATCCGCCGGTTACCGGTGGGAAAATGGCCAGTTCCCGCGACGACCCTATCGATGAATCGAGCGTTCCATAATCCTGATCAAGAGCGAAGCGCAATTTTGCGAGATCCGAGAATATTTCCGCATAAGCATCGCCTCGTTCGGCAAGCATCGTCAAGACATCACCGATCGTCTCGATCGCTTCACCCAGTGAAACTTTCTCATCGTCAATGCCAAGTCGCTCTCGCACCCAGGCGAAATATATCAGGTTGATCGAACGTTCCATCAATCCATGTGCTTCAAACCGACGCGCAAATAATCCCATCCGGTAATCAGGGTCAGGATCGCTGCCGCCCAAAGCGTCCACAAGCCCACCGTTTGGACGATTGGAAAGTTGGGCAAACCACCTGCCAATATCAGGGCGCCGAGGGAAATCATCTGAAATCCGGTTTTCCACTTGGCCAGTTGGGACACAGGCACGCTGACCTGCAAGCCGGCAAGAAATTCGCGCAATCCGGATACGGTAATTTCGCGCAGCAAAATGACGATGGCGGCAATAGCGTGCCATCCATTGATATCTCTTGTGAATATCAGCATCATCACCACTGCCGCGACCATGATCTTGTCGGCGATAGGGTCGAGAAAAATCCCGAGCTTGGAGACCGTACCCTGCGACCGAGCGAGATAGCCGTCGAAATAATCCGTCACGGCCATCAAGCAATAAAGTCCGAAGGCCAGCAAATAGTCGATCGGAAGAGGCTGCGGTCTCAGCACAGCAAAATTCGGCCAGAGCAGAAACACCAGAATAGGCACCGCAAATATCCGCGAGAGTGTCAATATGTTAGGCAAATTCAGCATCGCGGCTTTCGCATAAACGGATTTGTCCGAAATGAAAATTGATTCAACCAATTAAGCTGCACTTTCATCGTGAGCCCCGTCGTCATTCGATTTGACGCAGGGGCCATATGGGTTAAGGATGGAGGAACGCCCATCATTTCGCTCGAAAAGAGATTTTCACTTGATACAAAATACAGCGCATTTGCTGCGGACGAGAAGATTTCTGCCGTTGTTCCTGACGCAGCTTCTCGGGGCGTTTAACGACAATCTGTTCAAATTTTCGATGGTCATATTGGTGACCTATGGAATTTATGACAGCGAATCCGAGGATTTTGTTTTTAACGCCGTCGCGTCCGGGCTTTTTATTCTACCCTTTTTTCTGTTTTCGTCGCTCGCAGGCCAGCTGGCTGATAATTACGACAAGGCACGAATCACGAGATTCGTGAAAACGCTGGAGATATTCATAGCGATTGTTGGCGGAGTCGGTTTGTGGCTGCATTCCATTCCGATCATGCTGACTGCATTGTTCCTGCTCGGCACGCAATCGACCTTCTTTGGTCCCATCAAATATGCAGTGCTGCCGCAGCACTTGCAGAAAGATGAAGTCCTCGCCGGAACCGGACTGGTCGAAGCGGGGACTTATATCGCCATTCTTGCGGGTACCATACTCGGCGGAATCATCATTGATCGAAACGGAAATGGTGTCGAAATTGCCGTCGTCACCGTATTTCTGGTGGCCTTGATCGGTCGTGTTGCCGCTCAGTTCATGCCACCGGCGCCGGCACAAAAAGAAGTCGAGAAAATCGACTTTAATTTTGTCCGTTCTTCCATCCGCCTAATCTCGGCGACCCTGCATGTACGCAGATTATATCTGGCAATCATCGCGATCAGCTTTTTCTGGACGATCGGATCGGTCCTGATCATCCAGTTTCCTCCGCTGGTAGAAAATGTTCTGACGGCGACTCCTCAGGTTGCCAGCCTGTTTCTCGGTGTATTTTCAATCGGAATCGCCATCGGATCGGTCCTCGTCAACCGACTTCTAAAAAGCCAGGTCTCGGCCCGCTTTGCGCCGGTGAGCGTCATTCTAATGGGCGTGTTTGTTCTGATTCTCTATTTCATCGCGCGGGGATGGGATGGGTTGCCCGAGGGTCAACTCTATACGTTCAAAACATTCATCGTCCATGATGGTTCCTGGGCGCTGCTCGGAACGCTTGGCGGGGTATCGATCTTCGGCGGGATGTTTGTCGTCCCTCTATATGCATTCCTGACCACCACCGTCGACATCAGCCAGACAGCGCGCACTATTGCCGCGAATAATGTGGTGAATTCCGGCTGCATGGTATTTGGCGCGCTTGCTGCCCTGGGTCTCAGCATGCTGGGCGTTTCTACTACCGAACAGCTTCTGCTTGTTGCCGCCATGTGCCTAGTAGCCGCGTGGCTCGGTCAGCAACTCCATCGCGCTTGTGACTAAATCGCGCTCGTAACTGACCCAGCCTAAGCCCTAATCAAAAAATGAACATATAAAATGCGGTGAAAAAGGCAAGAAAACTCAGCAGAAACAAGCTGATATCATCTCCCAACCATCTGTCTTTTGCCGTCGTAGCGGCTTTCGAATCATTTTCTTCTCTGGCGATCTCCGCGATCTTGATCGGCAAACTTTGTCGAAAAGGATGCCTAATACATTCTTCACGCAGAACCAGTGGTTTCAAGCTATCTCTGTCCATGCCAATTAATTAACAAGTTGTTATCCATATATTCCAGCCCGAATTTCGGTCCTATAGTTAACGTCTTGAATCGGTACAGTCGCACAAGTCTGCACGTTTCCACAAATTCCGGGTGTGGGAATTGGGTCGGAACCAAACCGCCCAGCTAATCGTGCAAATCTATTGTTCAGATTTAACCTGTGTGATGTTTGCAACGGATTCCTTAAATCACCATTTCAAACAACAAGATGGTTGATTTCAGCAACCTGTTATGCCAATGATCCACCTGTATTAATCGAATGCGAAACCCTAAAGGAGCTAATTATGCGTTTCGGTAAACTTGGAATGGCTGCAGCCGCAGCCGCATCGCTTGTAAGCGCCCCCGTCTTGGCACAGGCTGCACAGCCTGTTGCTTCGGCTGTACGCACAAGTGCAACTGTTGAGAATGATAACGATGTTGAAGGTGGCTCCGGCATCATCATTGCTATCCTCGCGGCAGCAGCAGTTATTGGCGGCATCATTATTGCAGCCGACGGCAGCGAAAACACGCCAACCTCCCCCTGAATCAATTCAGGCATAGAAATTTAAAAATGGCGGCCAACTGGTCGCCATTTTTTTTGATACCTGAAGGACAGAGACTCGCAGCCCCGGTGATTATATCTTTGTCATGCGGCCAAGCTGCAAAGCCTTTGGTTGCACATTTGGGCATGATTACCCATATCTCGTTTCATGACAGAAAATCAGCAACATGGCCTGCAACAATGGCATGGCACGACAATCCTATCCGTCCGTAAAAATGGCAAAGTCGTCGTTGTCGGCGACGGACAGGTCTCCATGGGACAGACCGTGATGAAGCGGAATGCCCGCAAGGTGCGCCAGCTGCATGACGGATCGGTGATTGGCGGTTTTGCCGGCGCGACCGCAGATGCGTTCACCTTGTTCGAACGGTTGGAAGCAAAATTGGAGCGGCACAACGGGCAACTGATGCGCGCGGCCGTTGAGCTTGCAAAGGATTGGCGGACAGACAAATATCTGCGCAATCTGGAAGCGTTGATGATTGTTGCCGACAAGGATATCACCCTCATACTCACCGGCAATGGGGATGTTCTGGAACCGAATGAAGGCATTGCAGCGATAGGATCCGGTGGCAATTTCGCTCTCTCGGCGGCTCGCGCCTTGATGGACTATGAGAAGAACGCGGAAAAACTGGCAAGAAAAGCCATGGAAATTGCTGCTGAAATCTGTGTCTATACCAACGACCAAATCACGATTGAAACGCTCGACAGCGAAAGCTGATTGCAGTCGACCCCATATAATCATGAACGAAGAGAAAATTAGCATGCAGGCGAACCTGACCCCCAAAGCCATCGTCAAGGCGCTGGACGAACATATTATCGGCCAGCAAGACGCCAAGCGCGCTGTTGCGGTGGCGCTACGCAACCGCTGGCGCCGACAAAGGCTTCCGGCTGAGCTACGCGAAGAAGTGACGCCTAAAAACATATTGATGATCGGACCCACCGGTTGCGGCAAGACCGAAATTTCCCGGCGCCTTGCGAAACTCGCTGACGCACCGTTTATCAAGGTTGAAGCCACGAAATTCACTGAAGTCGGCTATGTCGGCCGCGATGTCGAACAGATCGCCCGCGATCTCGCAGAAGAAGCTGTGCGATTGGAACGCGAACGCCGGAGACTGGCTGTGCATGAAGCGGCGGCAGAAGCCGCCATGAACCGGTTGCTGGACGTTTTATGCGGAGAAAATGCCAGCGAAGCCACGCGCGAAAGCTTTCGCCAGCGGGTTGTCGACGACCATATGAACGACACTGAAATCGAAATTGAAGTCGAAGATATTCCCAATACGCCATTGGACATCCCCGGAATGAATGGCCAGGTCGGTATGATCAATCTGTCCGACATGATGGGCAAGGCCTTCAATCAAGCACGCATGAAACGTCGGAAAATGCGCGTAGCAGACGCGTGGGACAAATTGGTTGAAGAAGAATCCGACAAGCGTCTCGATGATGAAGATATTTCACGGGCCGCAATCACCGATGCCGAATCCAACGGCATTGTGTTCCTTGACGAAATCGACAAAATCGCCGTTAGCGATGTGCGCGGCGGCTCAGTCAGCCGGGAAGGTGTCCAGCGCGATCTTCTGCCGCTGATCGAAGGAACGACGGTTGCGACCAAATATGGTCCGATGAAAACCGATCATATCCTGTTCATCGCATCCGGTGCTTTTTCGATATCGAAGCCCAGCGACATGCTTCCCGAATTGCAGGGACGCTTACCAATCCGCGTAGAATTACGAGCCCTGACCGAGGCAGATTTCGTCCGTATATTGACCGAAACCAAGGCCAATTTACCCGAACAATATGTAGCGCTACTCGGAACCGAAGACGTCACCATCAAAATCACCGATGATGCGATAGAGAAGCTTGCCGAAATCGCTGCAAATGTGAACGAGACCGTCGAAAATATCGGTGCGCGTCGGCTCCAGACAGTTATGGAAAAGCTCTTGGAGGAGATTAGCTTTACAGCGGAAGATCGTGCAGGTGAAGAAATCACCATTGATAAAGACTATGTCGAGAAGCAGCTTGCGGAAGTCGCCAAAGATACCGATCTGTCCAAATATGTCTTGTGATGATAACATCTGAGCCCCGTGAGGCACTAATACGCCAGCGGATAAAGATGTAACCTAATTGTCTGGTACCGCGAACTACTGCAGAGATAGTCGGCATAAGGGAGCCTTTCATGAAACGATCCGCCTTATTATTGATCCCGGTTGCAGCTGTTGCCCTGTCGGCATGTTCCGAAGCCACTCCGGACTCAGCATCCGAAGCGACCGGACAGGCGGAAACCAGGCCTGAAACAATTGTGGTACCGATCAGCGAAGCAGATAGCATCGACGCGGGACTGGCAGTCGGTGAAAAAGTGCCGTTAACGGCCAATTTGCTGACTAAAGTGGGCGAAACCAGTCTGGGCACATTATTGGAGAACGGCCCTGCCCTGCTCGTCTTCACGCGCTCGGTGGAATGGTGCCCTTATTGTCAGACTCAATTGAAGTCTATCAACGCGATCGTTGGCGATCTGAAGGACCGCGGCTATAATCTCTATGGTCTCAGCTACGATAGTCCGGAGCAGCAGGACCGCTTCTCGAAAAACCAGATGCTGCAATATCAAATGCTGTCAGACCAGCCATCGGCGGTAATTGATGCTTTTGGATTGCGTGATCCTCAATATAAAGAAGGCCGCGCCGCTGGCGTCCCTTATGCTTCGGTATTCCTGATCGACAAGGACGGCAAGATTGTCGCGAAAACGGTATCGGGCGATTATAAGAAGCGGCCCACCAATGAACAGATATTGGCGCTGGTCGATTCGATCTAGTTGCTAGCGGCTGCTTCGGCGGGCTGCATGACCGGATCGTCATCATTTGCAGCCAAGCGTTTGGTTTCAGGAAGCACGACCAATTTCCACTTTTTACCGTCGTCCAGATATTTGACGGCAAGAGCCTGTATTTCTGCTGGCGTTATCACGGTATAGTCACTGAGCAGACTCTGCAGAGCGACAAATTTCTGCGGGTTGAAGCTCGCACCTTCCAGCTGGCTCATCCAGAAGCTGTTACCGCTGCTGGCGCGCGCGATAAGCTGGCGTAGAGGTTCGACGACCCTCTGCAATTCATCCGCGCTCACCGGCTTTTCCCGGAGATCCTTGGCGATCAATTCCACAACATTGTAAAAACGATCAATATTGTCCGGTGTCAACTGGCTCTGAGCGCCAATATAACCACCCGACTGAAACTCGACGGGCCAGTTGTTGACGACTTGGGGACTATAGCTGGCCCCCTGCTGAGAGCGGAGGATTTCGAACAGCCGGTCATTGAAAATCGATACCAGTATCTCGAGCTTGCGACTTTCCCGGACATTGTCCAGACCACCACCGGTAGGCCAGGCGACCATGGCAGCAGCCCGTTCCTGATCACCTTTATGGACTAATATCTCCGGGCCGGCTTGTGGTGCGGGGAAACGTGGCGATGTTGCATCAGGTTCGACAGCTTGCGGCTTGCGCTTTTTCAAGGCGCCAAAGGTCTTGAGAACAGACTCAACGGCCTGATCACGATCAAAATCCCCGAAGAGCATCAGTTCGATAGGCCCGCTTGCGAGGATCGGCTGCCAGAATTGCTGGAACTTCTCGGCGGTCAACTGAGAGAAATCTTCTTTATCCGGTGTCTTCCAGCGGGGATCCTTGCCATGTACAAGCCATTCCAGATCACGTCCGAGCACCGCCTGCGGCGATGCCGAAAAACTGTCATAGCTTATCAGCGATGCGGCCTTGCTACGGATCACCGGAGCGGCATCCCAGCGCGGAAATGCCAGTTTCGCCGCGATCAAATGGAGTTGATCTTCCAGATCAGACGGCCTGGTATCGGCGGTAATCTCGAAAGCGTCATTGTCGATATCGAAACCCAATCCTATCCGGCGACCGGTGGTGATTTTGTCGAGGCCTTCCTGTCCGAGATCGTCCACGCCGCTCGCCATCAACGCCATGGCTCCGGACCATGCGAGCGATTCCTGATGAGGAGACAGGCCACTATAGCCGTTGCCGAAACGGGCATTAACCATGATCTTATTCTGTTCTGCCGAATTCGGGAAGAGCAACACTCTCACGCCGTTCGCCAGTTCCAGCTGTTCCAAACCAAAACGTTCAATCTTCTTGGTAGTTTTTATCGCGCCCTTTTTGCCAATTTTCTTGAGCGATTCAAAACCGATATCGGATTGGGTTACACGAACATCGTTCGCCGCATCAACGGTGCTACGCAGCGCCTGTGCAAGTCTGACTTTCCCGCCCGCAATGACATCGGGCGAGGTTAGCAAGGCACGCGTGGACACTCCGGTAAACAACTTTCGCGTCGAATCGAGCAACCTTTGCGGCGTGTAAAGATCCCGCATCGCGCGAAAAACATCCAGTGCAACTTGCGGTGTGGCGACGGTTTCGTGGATGTCGACCGCATTGACGATATCATCAGCCTGTTTGCGCGCGGCTTCGGTCTGGTAGCTTTCGACACCAATCGCGAGCGCAGCATCAAATTCGGCGATCTCCCGCGCGATATCAGGTTCCGATGGCGCTATGCTTGTGGCGTCGGCAATAACACCCCGAACATCCGATAGCGCTGCCTCCCAATCCTCGCCGAGCGGGATGATGCTGATAAAAGTTCCGTCAATCGAGCGGCTGACATCATCCTGCCCCACACTAGCCTGCAGATAGCTGCCTCCCGCCCTCGCCCGCGCTTCCAGTCGGCGATTGATCATCTGCAACGCCAGCAAGTCGATCAATATTTGCTGATTATAAACAATCGTATCTTCGACCTGCTCCCAGGGCCGCGCAATAACCATTGAAATGAAGCGGGGTAAAGTCGGCTCGATAACGATCTGGCTGATATCCTTGATGTCCTGCGGCCGTCCAAAGTCCGGAATGCTCCCCGCTTCGCCCTTGCCCTGCCATTGGGAAAAATGCTTTTTCAGCAGTTCCTCGAACAGGGCCGGATCACCATCGCCAGCCATAACAATCACTGCTTGTTCCGGGCGGTACCAGCGCTGGTGAAACAGCTGCAGAATCTTCGGTGTAGCAGCGCTCAACGTCTCGGCTGTGCCGATAGGTGCGCGGTTGGCCAGACGTTGTCCGGCAAAGAATAATTCCCGCGTCGCATTTTGCACTATGGTCTGTGGTCCGGCGCGTTCGCGCAATTCCGCCAGCACCACCGGACGTTCCGCATTGACCGCCGTAATGCTCAGTCCGGGCGAACTCACCATGCCCGCCAATATTTTCAAGCTCTCGTCGAGACTGGTCTTGTTGGCATTGGGCAAGTCCAGTTTGTAGACGGTTTGAGTCGGCGTTGTTTCGGCATTGCTGTCGCTGCCAAATGTCGCGCCCAGACGCTGCCAGACGCGCTTTGCTTCACCATCGGGCACGTGAGTGGATCCACGAAAGGTCAGATGCTCCATGAAATGGGCGAATCCCTGTTCCTGTTCGGTCTCCATCAAAGAGCCGACATCCATCCGCAACCGGATCGACACCTGCCCCGGCGGCACCCCGTTGTGTTTGATTGCATAGCGCAATCCATTATCCAGTTCACCAAAGGTCCAACTCTTGTCGACCGGTACATCGCTGTTTTTGTAAAGCCATGGCAATATATCATCGCCCTTGGTTTCCTGTGCGTTCACGAGGCTAGGCATTGCCAGCAGACTGAACGCAAAAAAGAAAAAGGAAAGATATCGAGCCAGACGGGGGGATGTTGATTTCATGTGTCGGATATAAGCAGGCCCAATCTTACTGGCCAGTGAATATTCCCGATATTCTTGGGCGCTGTCGACGATGACGTGTGTTTAGCCCTTGATCGCTCCGTATATAATCGCCAGATAACAATCATGCTCATTGAAACAGAAAAAACACCGAACCCTTCAACCCTCAAATTCCTGATGGGGCAGCCGGTCATGTCCGATGGAACCCGCGATTTTGCATCGCCGGAAGATGCCGAGATATCACCGCTTGCCGAAGCCTTGTTCACGCTTGGCGATGTCACCGGGGTTTTCTTTGGCTCGGATTTCATTTCGGTAACCTGCGGTCCGGGGGCTGATTGGAGCGACCAGAAACCACAGGTGCTCAGCATCCTGCTCGATCATTTCTCCGCAGGGCTGCCGCTGTTCAAACCGGGTAGCGCGGGAGAAATCAGCGTTCCGCCCGAAGAAGAAGTGCATGACGATCCGGAAGATGCCGATATCGTGGCCCAGATCAAGGAACTGATCGAAACCCGTGTCCGCCCGGCGGTTGCCAATGACGGTGGCGATATCATCTATCGTGGTTTCAACAAGGGCACGGTATTTCTGAAAATGCAGGGAGCCTGCGCCGGATGCCCGTCATCCACGGCGACGCTGAAACATGGCATCGAATCTTTGCTGAAACATTATGTTCCCGAAGTTACCGAGGTCCGGGCCGCTTAAACATTATCAATACAAAGGCAGATCAATGAATTCTCCACTGGATCAGGCAGCGCTGGATCAGCTGTTTCTCGAAGCGCGGACCTATAACGGCTATCATGACAAGACTGTATCGGTGGAGCAGTTGCACGCTATTTGGAACCTGATGAAAATGGGACCGACCAGTGCGAACATGCTACCAGCCCGTCTGATCTGGTGCCATAGCCAGCAATCACGCGATCGGCTGGCCGCCTTGTCATCCGAAGGCAATCAGGACAAAATTCGCAAAGCACCCGCCGCAGTGATCATCGGCATGGATCAGGATTTTCACGAACATCTGCCGGAACTCTTTCCGCACGCCGACGCAAAAAGCTGGTTTGCAGGAGACGCCGAAGCGCGCAAGGTGCATGCCATGCGCAACAGTTCTCTACAGGGCGCCTATTTTATTTTAGCCGCCCGCGCTCTTGGGCTCGACACCGGCCCAATGTCCGGTTTTGACAATGGTGCTGTCGACAAAGAGTTTTTCGCCGACCAACCGAGCGTCAAATCCAACTTTATCTCGACACTGGGCTATGGTGATCCAGCGACTATATTTGATCGCAGCCCGCGCCCAGAATTTGACAAATTCAACAGCTTGATCTGACCGGTTGATGGTCGAGCGTCTTCTCGCGATCGACACGGTCACGATTGCATGTTCTGTAGCATTATTCGAAGATGGTGCCCTGATTGCCTCTGACTATGCCGAAATCGGCAGAGGCCATGCTGAAAAGCTTATCCCGGCGATTGCGAAGCTGCCCGACCGGGGCAGAGCCGATAAAATACTGGTGAATTGCGGCCCGGGCAGCTTCACCGGTGTTCGCATTGGCATTTCTGCCGCGAAAGCCCTGGCTTTGGCCTGGGGCTCGGAGATCCAAGGCTATTGCTGCCTCGATCTGGTTGCAGCGCAGGCTCTACAGAAACTGGATAGACCGCAATCGGTCTGCGTTGCCATGCATGCAGGCCATGGCGAATATTTTCTTCAAGATTTCTCTGACAAAGGAGAACCTCTCGCTCCGTTTGCCGCACTCCCGCCAGAACAAGCTGCAACCAGGTTCATGGGGAGTGTCATTGCCGGATCAGCCGCTGCAGAACTGGCCGCAAAGGTCGGAACTAATATCTTTTTTCCTATATTGCCAAATGCCACACATGTCTCTTTAGTGGCGAGCAAGATGAAAAAATTGCCTCCCAAACCGATCTACGGCCGCAAGCCGGATGCCCAACCAGCGAAAATGGCCTGAGCGTTGGCCAGTCGCCGCAGCTCTTGGGACGAGCATGACTCTGGCCAGATCGATATCACGTCAGGTGACCTGACCAGCCTGAACGACGTGATGCGCGTCATGGAAGGGGCATTTCCTAAAACTTACGGGGAAGGCTGGAACCACCATCAGTGCCGCTCGATGCTTGCGATGCCTAGCGCCAAGCTGTTGCTCGCACATCGGAAAGACGAAATCTGCGGCTTTGTGATCAGCCGTCAGGCAGCGGATGAGGAAGAGCTGCTGATGATCGCAGTGTCTCCCGAATGTCAGGGACAGGGTGTTGGATATGTATTGCTCGAGCATATGCTGCAGGCAGCGCGGATCGAACAGGTCGCAACAGTTTTCCTGGAGATGAGAGCTGATAATCCGGCAGAAAAGCTTTACGCCAAATTCGGTTTCCACCAAATTGGATTGCGTAAGGCCTATTATACCGGTCCGAACATGGAGAAGTTCGACGCAATTACTTATAAAACTATCTTAACTGCTTAACGGAACCGTCGAGGGTCTGTGCAGCTTGTCTATTGCAGACAGCAGCAGTTCGTGTATTTAACATAGCGCAAAAATTGCAAAATAATAATAATGGTCGCACAAAGGTAAAAAATTATGACAGAGGAAGAAATTGCTCTGAATGAGACGTTAATTACGCTCACTTCAGACATTGTTGCTGCACATGTCAGCAACAACAGCGTCGCGGTATCAGATTTACCGCTCATCATCAGCAGTGTTCACGGAGCCCTTGCTGGTCTTTCAGGCAAAGCGGCCGAACAGGCCCGTCCTGATCCTGCCGTTCCAATCAAATCATCGATCAAGCCGGATTATGTTGTCTGTCTGGAAGATGGCAAGAAGCTGAAAATGCTGAAGCGCCACCTGATGACCCATTATGGCATGACCCCGGAAGATTATCGCGCAAAGTGGGGCCTCCCCAACGATTATCCGATGGTCGCACCCAATTATGCAGAAAAGCGCCGGCAACTTGCCAAGGCCATTGGTCTCGGCAAGAAAAAGGGTAAAGCGAAATAATTCTCTTCACCATTCCACCGAAATTAGAAAATTGCGGCAAGATTGCCGCAATTTTCTCTTTGCAATATCCCGCTCCCCGCATAGAGTCTTCACCGGAGTAACGGAAAGGTTCCATGCCACAAAAAATTGATCTTGAAGCATTATGTGCGGAAAAAGGGCTTCGCATCACCGACCAGCGTCGGGTGATCGCTCGTGTCATTTCCGATGCTGAGGACCATCCGGACGTGGAAACCCTGCACGAGCGGGCTTCCGCCGTCGACCCCCGCATTTCAATCGCTACTGTCTACCGCACGGTTCGCCTGTTCGAAGAGGCCGGCATATTGGACCGCCATGATTTCGGAGACGGTCGGGCTCGCTATGAAGCCGTGCCCGAAGCGCATCATGATCATTTGATCGATGTGGAGACCGGCAGAGTTATCGAATTTGTCGACCCGGAGCTGGAAGCTCTGCAAAAACAGATTGCCGAAAAGCTGGGCTACCGGCTGGTTGACCACCGCATGGAGCTATATGGCGTATCTCTCGCCAGAAAAAGCTAACGTGCCTAACCCCGACTTGGATGCACGGCCTTGTGACACTCAGCCCATGGCATATCGGCTTTGGGATGGAGCAACGCCAATGGGCTATGTAAGATTCGCGCTGCGCATGATCCTGCTGTTCACGGCATTGATTATCTGCATCCCGTTTTATTATATTTGGCGGCTGCTCCGGCTATCCAATCCCTGGCCACGGACATTTCTCAAGATCGCTGCTTTCGCTTGCGGCGCGCGAGTCGATATTGTTGGCACCCCGATCAAGCGCGACGTCTTTTTCGTTTCAAATCATTTGTCATGGGTGGATATTGCCATTCTTGGCGGGCATAGCGGCACCGCCTTTGTTTCCAAGGAAGAGATTGGCAATTGGCCTATCATCGGCTGGCTGTGCCGGCTCAATGACACGGTTTTTGTTTCTCGATCGGACCGAATGGGCATCGCGCAGCAGATAAACCAGCTGCGGGCTGCTTTGGAGGAAACCTGGGCCATCACGATCTTTCCCGAAGGCACGACAACCGATGGCTCCACCCTGCTTCCGTTCAAGGCGCCTCTGCTGAAAGTGCTGGAACCTCCGCCACCTGGCATATTGGTACAGCCGATATTTCTGAACTACGGACATAATGCTCATGAAGTCAGCTGGACGGGCGAAGAAAGCGCTCCTTCAAATGCCTGGCGACTACTCACCAGGCGCAGCAGTTTTTTGGTAGAGGTCCATTTTCTCGAGCCCTTCGATCCAGATCATTATTCCTGCCGGAAAGATATCGCAGCCGAGGCGCGTCGTCGGATCGCCGAACCGCTTTCGGCTTCCCTGGGGGGCAAACCCATTGTATAGGCTCGGGCTATGACTCAAGCCGATCTTAAAAAATTCCACATCAAATCCTTTGGCTGCCAAATGAACGTCTATGACGGTGAGCGCATGTCCGAATTGCTCGTCGATCAGGGCATGAGCGCCGCAGAAAATGGCGAAGAAGCCGATCTGGTGGTGCTGAATACTTGCCATATTCGCGAAAAGGCGGTGGACAAGGTCTATTCCGATATTGGACGGTTGCGCCGAAAAGACGGCAGCAGCCCAATGATTGCTGTTGCCGGTTGTGTTGCCCAAGCCGAGGGTAAGGAAATCTCCCGCCGCGCACCTAGCGTCGATATTGTCGTCGGACCGCAGGCCTATCACCGACTGCCGGAGCTTATGGCAACCGCGAAATCGGGCAAAAAGGCGCTCGATACCGATATGCCTGTCATATCAAAATTTGATGTTCTACCGTCGCGCGGGAAACAGGCTCGCCCGACCGCTTTCCTGACGGTTCAGGAAGGTTGCGACAAATTCTGCACATATTGTGTGGTTCCCTACACTCGGGGGGCGGAAATATCTCGCCCGTGGGCTGACCTTGTTGAAGAAGCAAAGGCACTGGTCGATGGCGGAGCGCGCGAAATCACGTTGCTCGGTCAGAATGTCAATGCATGGACCGGAGATGACGACAAGGGCCAGCATCAGGGACTCGATGGTCTGATCCGGGCGCTCGACAAGATTTCCGGCCTGCAACGCATTCGCTATATGACCAGCCATCCCAATGACATGACCGAAGGGCTGATTGCCGCTCACGGCGAGGTGGCCAAGCTGATGCCCTTCCTCCATTTGCCCGTTCAATCGGGCAGCGACCGGATTCTCAAGGCGATGAATCGTTCGCATAGCGCGCAAAGCTATCTCGATATCCTCGAGCAGATGCGAAAAGTGCGGCCGGATATCGCGCTTTCGGGCGACTTCATTGTCGGCTTCCCGGGTGAAAG
>TARA_R110000824_G_scaffold103417_4_pt1 | contig 27881 bp, 53 predicted proteins | sample TARA_R110000824 | Tara Oceans TARA_R110000824 (sample SAMEA4397747) | marine metagenome | biome: Polar Biome; feature: [MES] marine water layer (ENVO:01000295) within the mesopelagic zone...; material: water (ENVO:00002006), including particulate matter (ENVO:01000060) such...
TCTTCCGGAGTGAATGTGTTTAGCTCGAAAATAGGAAAGCCAATCTTCTTTCCGTGTCCGACAAATCCCCTCAAGTCGTGCTGATGCCAAATTTTCAGACATGGGGCGTCGTGGTGGAAGGTAGAGCTAAAGCTGTCAGTGTAGGATTGAATGTTCTTGAACTTTGGTTCTGCGGAGAACTGTCTCTTATCGGGAATACAGTCAGCCCTTAAATCAACGCCAAGCTTAACCAGCTCTTGGAATAGGTAACAGGCGACATATCCGTAGGACACGGTGTTAAACGGGGCTATTAAGTTAAGTTTCATAATGGTTTTCTGACAATAATCTGCCAGCCTTTGTGTATAATTTCACAATCAATGACAGACAAAAATGCGTCTATTCCTATGGCCGGTCTTTTTATAAAATCGCATTTGATTCTTTGTTCATCCCCTACGGCATAATCATCAAAAATAATAATTCCACCAGTCTTTACGATTTTATAACACATTAGTCCATCTAAAAGCACGTCTTTTGCCTCATGAGAACCGTCAATATAGATCAAGTCAGCACTATTATAGCTAATCCTCTGGAGTTCGTTTTCTGAAAACCCAAATTTAATGTCAATGGAAGAACTTCGAGGGTGTTCTGCTACGTTTTGCAACAGTCTCTGTCTATTTTGCAGATTATGAGATGGGTCAATCGTAGTTATTTTAGCATTAACACAATAATCAGCCAACCAGATCGTAGACCTGCCTTCCCAATTGCCAATTTCCACAATACTTTCTATTTTTTCCGGTTCTGTAATAATAGAAATCCAATTAGGAATATTGTGACTGAACCAGTCTTGTTCTGAATCAAATATCATATATTGTATTCCTTGTCCAAATGTTTTACTTCATCATAATTACTAATGACTTCACTGAGGGGTCTTTGAATTGTTTGTTTAGTACGAACTTGTGGTTGAAATACTTTAATATCTAAAAAACTGCAAACATCATTCATATTGTCTTGTAAATTATCTTCATAAGCAATAGTAATTTTATCTAAATTCATATTACAAAAATCCCGACGACGTTTAATAAACAAATCTATACTACGTTCAACCTCAATTGGATCAACCACTACGGTTTCTTCAAAAGTATTTCCGTTGAACCAAATGCCTGTTTTAATAGCGACAATAGCAGAAACTTTTTGAGCTAATAGATTTTTTCTATGTAAATAAATAACCTTAACCCGTGAAAGATATTCTTCAACATCGTTTTTTATATGACATGTCAACAACTTGTATCCGTCGTACATAGTATGGGCGGTCTCGCAATATTTCTTTCGACAAATAAATTTATGAGATTCTTCTGTCAGTAATAATCCATCGTCTCTAAGAACCAAATCCTCTAAATTAAAATCAAACATTTTATTATCTAGATTCGAGTAATCATAATTAAATAGCTCACCACCAGTACTATCAACTATTTTTAGATTTTTGTGTTGAGATAAACAATCCATCATCAAGGATGAACCCGTTCTAGGGTCTGCCAACAAAACAAATTTACCCATTAGATTTTTCCATATAATCTTTAACCGCTTGGATATACTGATTAGTACAGTTCACAAAAATTCTAATAAAATTTCTCTTAGCTTCTTTGCTGGCAAATTTTTTCTTTTCTAGACTATTTTGAAAAATATCAGGAAGCCAATTAGACAATAAGGTCTTTTTTAGAACCGTATTAGTCAGCACAGTCTCTAGATCACTATCTGGAAACATTTGTTTATAACTAGATTCTGTAGTTCTGGAATCCGCTAAACCTTGACCATAATATCTTTTATAAAAATATTCCTCAGTAGTTCTCTCTTCTGGAATTATATGCTCAACAACTGAAGAATTCGTATAGACCACTCTGATCATATTTGAATTTCTACAGTTATTGATTAGAGTAAGCTCATCGTTTGGTGCTAATTCGGTTTTACCAAAATAGCCGTGTCTTTCATCAAAGCCATCCATCATATTAAAAACAACTCTTTTAATGGACATATTGGCAGATACAATATATTTAGCGGGATCATCAGTTATATCTAATATTGTTCCACCAATTAAATTGTCGTTTGTTAAATCTAATTTTGCCAACATAGATTCAAAACTATGACACATCCAGTCAGGAACTGCTGACTCATATTTTAATACTACTTTACCGCCAACCAAAAACTCTCCATATTGATGGACCTTTAAGATATTGTCCAAGCATCCTTCCAGCAGTATACAATCGTCATCAGTAAAATAAAGTATATCGCCAGCCGACATTGACGCCCCAAGATTCCTAGCGTGATTAGCCCCAACAACGTCTGTATATTTATAAAGACATCCCAGAGTCTCAACTGCCGATTTTAAATCTTTAGTAGGATTAGGGCCGTTATCTACGACAATAATCTCAACATCCAAATTACTTTGTTCTGAGCAATCCCATACGGACTGTATTGTATTTGAAATATTATTTAAATCTGGAGCATAAGTAGGAATGACTACCGATATACTATTTTTCATAGTTTGGAATTAGTCCTATTTCGCTTAAGTATAAACAGGTAACCAGCATAATATCATTAGCCGACTTAGTAGGTTTACCATCCAATACCACTTCGTCATAAGGCATCTTAGTCAATATGCTCTCAGCTATAGCATTAGCTTTAACCAAGAAATCCTGGTCATTATCCTTTTCATACTTTCGTATGTAGCTGATATAATGTACAGCCTCAGCTTGAGTATTAGGGTCTTCGTAAAAGTCTAATACTTTTTGAGCATCAGTTTCATGTGGTTGTACCATACACGTAATCCATATCTAAGAACCACCAACGTTTTTGATGGTCCACCTTTTCAGCGGTATTAATAGTTGTGAGATAATCTTTTAATTCATCCCATGAAGAAAACATCATTTCGTGTGGGACTGAGCCGTACCACCAGTCAGGGACACTCGACTTACCCTGTTTGCACATGATCAATACAGGCTTCTTCTGACTAATGGCAACCGCCGCTTCATGATAGGAACCGGCCATGTGTAAATCTGTATCAATATACAGAATCATAAAATTCGAGATATCCACCATTCTCAGATCGAGAGAGCAAATGGGTTTCATAATTGCTCTTAACTCATTATATCTGCCTTGCTCTTTTAATAGCTTCTTCTTTTCTCTTAAATCTTCACTTTCTTCTGACATACTTGTGGCTTTGTCGCATGGGTCTAAAACCCCAACCCCCATAGAATACAAAAAGGGCTTGAGATCATCTCTCCAAGCCCTAGCGTCCTTTTGAAAATTCAAGACTCTGTCCATCGGCCCCGACAAGTACGTTAGCGTACGCTTTAATCTATTCACGTTTATAACATTCCTCACCTGATTGTTAATATTCATTCTCTAACAGCTCACAAAAATTTAAAAATATCAGAGGTTCATATGCTTCAAGACTGTCCAAAACTGGATCACGACATATTTCTAAATAGTCAACTAAATCATAATAGCCTCTAATTTTTAACAATTTAACATTATGATCAACTTCTGTTGTTAAGTTCATGACAAATTTCTTGTGAAGAGAAAATAGCCTCCGTGGTATCCATTACAAAAGGCTGACGGTCCAACGGATAGCCCCGCTGACTAACCACAAAAGACTCACTAATCATTAGATCAGGACTCATGTGCTTCTTCAGCAGGGCAAAGCAGGCTTCTCTATCTGAGTTAGCAGAAATAACATACTTAAGATCACCAGACTGTACATAATATTTATTCATTACGAATTGGTTCCAGTCTTTCCCTATTCTCATATTTCAGTTTGGCGAGTTCCTCTTTTGTCTTACGTTCATCCCTCAGAATCTCCCGCCGTTTCAAAACCTTAGACTTAGCTTTCGCTAACTTAGCCTTCTTCTTTTTCAAGCCCCTTTGTCTCTTACTCATTTATATTCATCCTTCAGATCCCATTTTAACTTAACACCACACTCTTGACAATAACCAGCACTAAGCATAACCATTGTGCAATCGCATTTTGGACATGTAAACCAATGTGTCCAAATATCGTCGTGTTCACAATAGTGCGAATCTGTTATTGTCTTACTCATTGTCAATATCTTCTAGGACATTCCTAATAAGTTCTATCATTTTGGCTAATTGATCTGGAGTATATTCCAAACCTTGTTCGGCAATGTAGTTTCTAACAAAATGAGGTTCTTCATCAAATACATCTACAGCGTGCTGAATTCGTTCTTTGTCTTTATTGACATAGTTCTTAAAATCAATTAACTGTTGATCCATTAGAAAACTCCCTAACTTTTTCCACTTCTATACTTAAAGACCCCATAAGATCTTTTCCTTCGAGTTGCGAGCCTGAAAACTCCCACCAGTCCAGAACCTTATCTACAGCAGTCACCAAATCGTTCATTATTTAATCCTATGATTATAAATTCTTTTAATTAAATCAAAAAACTGTTTTTCAGTTAAACTTCTTTTTGCTAAGTTACAATCTTGACAACATGATCTTACATTTTCTTTTGTGTACCCTTTAGAGCTATCTATCCTATCAACACCAGATAGATACATTGTGCTAATCCCGGCTCTTTTTGCAGCACCTTCTCTAAAATTATTTGGTTCTAACCCACAATAGTAACAGTTGGTAGTCACCAATATTTTAAATTCTGGCTGCGTTAAATCAAAATCCCATTTTTTAGTTCGGGCTTTGGATCTATAGTTGGAAAAAACTATACCTATATTTCTATCTAAATCATTATCATACTTTATTCCCAATGGATTAGTTTTTAAATCATTAATCCTACAAGTTTTACAAGAGATATTTTTAGTTTTCTGTCTTCCTTGAAGAAGTCCAATTCTAGTTCTTAGTTCTGTATTCCCACAGTTACAAGTGCATAAATAAAAGAAATTAAATCTCGCTGTAGATTCTTGGAATTCTTCTTTTATAAATTTAGTGACTGTTAATGATCCAAATTTTTGTCCAATAAAAGCTTCTGTATCTACTCTAGACTTGTGCATAATAGTAATCTTTCGATTTTCTCTTGTTGTGAAAATTGATTCATTACTAGACTATACACCAAAACCACTATAAATCACTAGAAATAATTCCTGAAATTTTCCACGCCTCTAAAGTGTGCTGAAAAGGATTTCCTTCAAGACCTTTTACTATATTTAACATGTCTTCTGCCACGTTCCGTATTTCTATTTGAGAATGCTTAGAATTTCTAAGTTTTTGAAAATTACCAAAACTTCGCATATTGAAAGATATATCACCTTGTATCTGTGAATTATATGTTTTAAAGAACCGTGCTGACTCCTTAGCTCTCTTGCGTCCTAAGACTGGAGTTAGGTCTTCTACACATTGGTGGTATAGTCGATTACCCAACTTTGTGTATTCTTCTAACACATAAGCCCACTCCATCTCTCCCGGACCTTTATGTAGCCTGTCAAACTCATCCACTTCGCCGGGACGTGATACTTTTATCCCGTCCCAATCCTCTGGAATGTAATATTTATCTTCCTTCAACTCTTTGTATCGGGCCGACTCAGCATTCATTGACGAGATACGATGCTTCAACATGTGAATGTGAGAAGCAATTTCCGTATCTACTAAAAAATGAACCATGCCCTTCTCAAACGGCGTTTCATGACCATTAGACCAAAGCTGATGAATCAACTTTGGTATTCGTGCCTTCTTCTCTTCATTGAGATCTCTAGACGTACTAGTCCAAGCACTACAAGCAATTATTTCATCGCTACCGTAGTAACCTAAAAGTTCAACGGTGTTATTCATTCTAAAATCTTATAAAAGACATATCTATTTTCTAGTAAAAGATAAAGGCCAGGATTCGAACCGGGGTTTCCAATCAAGCTACTAGGCTGTAGGATTACCTAGAGGTTTATTGGCGTATTTTCCATATTAGACTACCTTTATCGTGTGTTACTCAGCTACTAAACGTTCTGGCAAATCCTCATGATTCTTTTCTTGTTCGATACCATTATAGTATCCGGCGTGCCAGATTTCCATATAAGCCTTCTTCTCTGCTGGCTCATTAATAGTCAAGAGGCCTTGAGTATGCCCCTGATTCTTTGCCAACTCTAGGTTATCTTCACTCAGACTCTCTAGTAGCTGACCCATAATGTCTTGGATCTGATCTTCATTGATGTTATTACGTTGCTCACTCATCTGCAACTGGTGGTGAACATTCATAGAATAATGAACACCTACACTCAAAATCAATAAAAAAGCTGCGTCAATACACAATTGTGATCTGGTCATTCAGTCAATCCTTTTTCTCAAACGTGTTAGTAAAATGAACATCGTGGGCAATAATGGAGTAGTCTTGATAGGTTCTATCGTCTTTTTTTGTCACCTTCAAAACTAATCGACCGGAGACTTCAACTTTTGTTCCTTTCTTAATATGATCGTAACAAATTTCCGCTAACTTATCAAAAACCTTAACGTCAATATATAAAACCTCATCCTTGTTCCTTCGATAGTTATTAACCACTCGAAAGACACCAAAGGTTTCATTAATTGGCTTATAATCATCGACGGCATTACCGGACAAATTTACACTATTTAGACTCATGTCGTTTTTCCACCATCTCCAAGAGACTTGCTGAGTTTTCCTTCTTAGCCTTTGCCCCTCTTTTCTTTACTGGCTTCTTAGGCTTTTCAGGTTCAAGAACCTCATAGTTCAATTCTATTCTTTTCATGGCGGCAACGACCATGATATCATCTTCATCCTTATCGACTTTTTCACCAGTATAAGATATAGTCTCTACAAAGACAGGGTGACTCGTTAGTTCAGCAACATCTTGGTCAATGACCTTAGCTTTCGCCTTTGCCTCAACTAACGAGTCTGCCCTGACCAAGTATTCAACAGATACAGACTGTATCTCTTTTACGATGTAGTACTTCATGAAAGTCCAAGAGTGCTCAACATTCGTCCACGAACTACTTGAGCATTTCCACGATTGCTAGAGGAAAGAATTGAAGACACAGTAGTGCAACAAAGACCTAAAGCACGAGCAGCCGACTTCGTTCCACGACTAGAATTCAAAAAAGAACCTAATCGTTTAGATCGAGCAAGTGCTGTGATGGGATTGAAACGTGATCCACGATCATGACCGTTTCGGGCAATTCCAATGAGATTGCCATTTTCATAAGTCCACTTGTAACTATTAGTCACTAGTGATAGCTGGCTGAGAAATTCTGTTTGATTCATTCTGTGTTCCTGCTTTAAGAAAGGACAGCCTCTTCTTTTGGGCTTGAGTCCTAGTGGGGAAATTCGGCATTTGTTTGCCTAGAGCATCGGATAAAGATTTGGAAAGGTGAATAAGGCTCTGGGTCTTCATTTTTTTGAGGGATTGCTTTAAATCCGGGTGTGTATCGCCTAGCAAGCCTAGTGCCAATTCCAAGTATTCCGATTTTTCTTCTGTTCTCATTATAGTCAGCCTTCAGTTAGAGTGTCTGGGAAATTCCGCCATTTTGTCGAGAATTCGAGTTTTCGCCGTTCAAGCAAGCCCGATTACCTTCAGCCAATCTAATTCTTGCTTAGTAGGATTCTTTGACCTTTTTGTATGAGGTTCTCCCGTAAAAGGATCACAGTCCTGTGCAGCACGAGATTGATATAGTAGAATCCTATTTTCTCTTGCTGTAAAATAATCCTGATCAAGATCATGCTTTATATTGTCCATCTTCAAGCCCCATCTTTCTAATGCTAATGAGTCGGTTGCTGTAACCTTGACGTAATTTGCCCCATACTTCTGTTGGACTGTCAACCTTCATTGATTTTGTTTTATGTGTGACCCGTCCATCAACCCACATGAAGAATTCAACTTTACATATCATAATGACTCCAGATAAAAATCATCCAAATCAAATTTATCCAAAATAGCTTCTTGATATTCTACTTAAGTTTTAACATCTTTAAAGATATATACTTTAGGACTACAAATTGACTTCAATTCTTGTCTAATCTGTGCCTTAATCTTTTTTAGTTTATTCTGTGAAAGATTATTGGTAGATGATACGACCACATCATACTTATATTTCCCCCCATTATAATCAGCAGCGATTTCCACTCTACAATGAAAAGGAACAAAAGCCTCTAATGCTTTAATATTTTCTTTAAAAGACTCTATACTCTCTTCAAGAGTGTCATGATATTCATTATTAAGTTTAGGGAAAACCATCTTGTCTTCAAAAAGGCAATTAACTAAGTATGTCGCCTCAGTTAAGTCTGATGGTTCAGAATCAAAATCAATCTTCACCCCGTACTCATTACGTAAAGACCAATTCTGATTCACCGTAAAAGCAATATTAACAATCTGTTTTTTTTGATAAGGATGTGCTTTTATATAGGCTTGGGCCTTTTTAAGCACCTTATTTTTTTCTTTTTCTTCCTTGGCCTCTACCAACGCCTCTTCTTCTAACATTTTGTCTCGACGTTCGGAACCAATCTCTTGATAAATTCGAGCCTTCTCCTTTTCTGACAATTTTGATACATCAACTTTACTCATCTTTGAATCCTTAAAACGAAAGAAAGGTCGGCGGAATTCCTCTTGACAGCGACCACCCTAACACATAGTATCGGTGAAGTCTAGGAAAAACTCCAAATAAAGGAACGGTTTTCGGAACTTCCAGGCTATACTAAGACAGTCACGGCTGGTTCGGTGTCGTCCAGCGTACAGAGTTCCCCATTGGAACAACGGAAAACACCACTCTAGCTGACTCCGGAGCGTAATTTCCGAAACAAAGAACTCTGCTGGTCTTTTAGTTTTACCGCTTTCTTCTGCACGGAATCCGTTTCCACATTCTTACTTTTAAGTTATTAAGTAATGGACACTACCGTGGGTATTTGTCTTGTTTATGTAAACTTCGTTTACCAAGCCAAATGTCGTCAGCCTAGTCGGCTTCCTTGATTATGCAATTTCTTGTAAAAGAGAAAGGCTAAAGGTTGACAACAGAGAGTCAGTGTGCTAATCTGTCAATGCTCACTTGTTTGGTCCGAATTGCGTATAATGGATATTTGCCCTAGATGTTGTGTAAATAAATTCACTGAAGAAGACCTGTTGGTAAACAGGTATGCCGTTAGACATTTAAAAGTAGCTTGCTGTGAATGCAGAGAGAAGGCAATCCGGAAATATCATGAAGAAGATAGCATCCCACTTGTCTGTCCGGAATTCTCCCACGAAGAATATTTGGCGATCCCTTATGCCTACAGACGATAGGCCTTCCTCTTTTACTAGACTTGAGCATTGATGATTCTAAAATATGAGACTCTTTCTACTTATTTAGTGGGGTTAGTGCTTGATCATAATGAGGCAATATCTTCTCAGTATACGGGGTGCTATATTCGTAGGACAGTGGATAAAATAAGGCCTGCATCTTTAAATTTTGTCAACCCAATCAGGACATCCTATAATAATGAAGAACCCCATGCTTTTAAGGAGACGTATAATAGTGCTTACTGAAAAGCTTAATGTCGTTATTTGTGGATTAGATTATAATTTACGGATAGGCGAGATAAATAATTTATTGTTTATTGTTATTTATGGTGATTCGTTACATAAAAGGTTAGAACGTGAATATTCTCTTCATAAGTGATACGCACGGTTATCACGACAAGATTGTTATACCTAAAGGTATTGATCTAATCGTTTGCTGTGGTGACGAGGCAAATCATAGCAGCCCGCATATTAATGAGGGGGAATCTCATAAATTCTTTGAGTGGTTCTCGGCTTTAGATGTTGAGCACAAGATCTTTGTTCCTGGTAATCACTCTACCGCAATTCAGGCAGGCTTGATCACTAGGGAAGATTATCCGGGTATCACATTTTTAATCCATCAGCTCACAGCTATTGAGGGTATTAATATTTTTGGTTCACCCTACACTCCTTCTTTTGGTAAAAGTTGGGCTTATATGAAAAAGGCCAACCGGATGCAGCAAGTATGGGAATCTGTTCCTCTCTGTGATATACTCATCACACACGGGCCGCCCAAAGGAATACTTGACATTTGTGAAGACAAAGCCAAAGGGGGTCGGTTTGTTCATGTCGGCTGTAAGAGCCTATTGAACAAGGTACAACAAATCCGTCCCGCTGTTCACGCATTTGGACATATTCACGACGAGCCCGATTGCTACAATCACGGTACGTTACAGCGTGACGGTATGACTTTTATTAATGCTTCTTCGTATGTTAATAAAGATGTCAGGTGTAATCAGGGTGTTGAGTATGTCTACTCCGGTTAGTTCATATTTTTGTGATATGTTATGTAGTAACGGTGGAGATATCGCAGGACTACATGATCAGTTACATAAAGCTTTAGGGATTAGGCTTTATTCACGCATCTTTCCTTTGGTTAAAACCCATATGTCTCATAGGCTTCACTCATCAGTAGAGGCGAAATATAGTTATGATAAGCCTTGATGTTATTGATGATTTAGAAGGCACTTTTTTGTTTTACTACAAGGAAATAAGGTGTTGAGTATGTCTACTCCAGTTAATTCAGATTTTAATGATGTGGCATATAATAACAATGTAGATATGATGAGTGTTAGAGAATCATTACATAAGTCAGCTATGTTGCTAAGTGATATGGCAAGTCAAGAAGAGGTTACAACTTCTATCTCGGATGTTTGTTCCTTGATCAGTGGTAATAAGTTAATGTTTGCGGGAAATGGGGGATCGGCCTCACAAGCAGAGCATATCGCCGGGGAATTTGTAGGCAGGTTTCTGAAGGAGCGTCGTGCGTTACCGGCTATGAGCTTGACCGGACCTTCCTCCTCGATCACTGCAATAGCAAATGATTATGGATATGAGAATGCTATTGTCAGACAGTTAGAAGCTTTTGGAAAACCCGGTGACGTATTGATTGTTTTAAGTACTTCCGGCGAATCTAAGAATTTGATCAAAGCCTGTGAATATGCTAAAAAACATTATATCGATACCGTAGCTTTGGTGGGGGAAAAACCGTCCACTATAAGTAAAATGTGTGGATATACAATCTGTGTACCTTCGACTTCAACTCCTCGTATTCAAGAGGCTCACATTGTGATCGGCCATATTATTGCGGAAAAAGTAGAGGGTTTAATGTCCCATGTTACATAAAAAAATTTGGGCATTTTCACATATTTTATTTGGTCCTTGAGATATAATCAGAGTGATGCAGTACATCAGACGGTCAGAGGATTAATATGGGGTTGCTGAATGAATATCTATGAAGACATTTCGGTTGTTGTACAAGGACCAATCGAAGAAGGTACTGATGAAACTTTAAATTCTTTTGAGGGGTTTTCTGATATAGTTTTGTCTACTTGGGAAGATGAAGACCTTTCTCTTTTAAATAATGTTAAAGTTGATTATAGACTGGTCACTTCAAGTTATCAAGATTGTGGCGATACTTTTTTGGAGAGATTCAATAAAGCCACTGGCCAGCCATATTGTTATTGGATGTACCAAACTAACTATAAAGGTGTTGCTAACGCTAAGAATAAATTTTCTTTAAAATGTAGAACAGATGAGCTTTATCCCGATCTTTCTATTTTTCTAGATAACTTTTCTAAACATCCAGACAGAATTCATACTACTAATAATGGGTTTTGGCGGTATATTCCAGCTATGCTTTCAAACCATTTGTATTTAGGAGAAACAGAAAAACTGGCAAACTGTTTTTCTAACATAAAAAAGTTTCTTTCAAAGGGTGACTTTACAGACAAAAAATTTGATGATCTTTTGTATGCTGAGCAGATATTTGCATACTTCTATATGATTGAAAATTCATTGGACATTTTAGATGGTGACTGGATTGATGCTTTTAGAAAGTATGTTTTTATCACTCCGATGTCGGATCTTCCAAACCATTTGCATTCGGGGGCAAGTAATACTTCAAATCAGGTAAAAAGAGTTCCAAATTTTCCAAGTGGTAGACCAGATATGGAGCCACTTTCTAGAACTATGTATGGTCATATAAATGAATTATAGCAAGCTTTTCGTAGTCGGTCCATCTTTTGATCTTAAGCTTCTTAATTTTAAAGGTCTTGAGAAAATAAGAAATCAAGGATACAAAATATTTTCATACGGAGATTCAATAAAAAGATTCTTTGAGTTGAATTTTGATCCAGATTACTGGACCTTCGTAGACCCAAATACCGTATTACATTTTCAAAACGAAATAAGGTCAGGAAGATTCAGTAATATAGAATTAATCGTTCCAGATCTTTACAGTTTTGGTTGTAAAAACTTCTATGACTGTGGATATACTTCTAACAACTTAGAAAAAAATAAAAATCTTTTTTTTGATCTGGAGTTAAGTTTTGATAAGAATTTTAAAAAGTATGACAAATTAGACTTTCAGACAATCAGAGGCGTTGGAGACCAAGTTGATTATAAAGAAAATCTTTATGTGCATCTAAGAAAAGACGAAGACATTAGATATTTTTTAAATACTTGTAAGTTTTCCTACAATTTGCTTCCTTTAATTTTCTTTGCGTTTAAGAGTTGTAAAAAGTTTGAATTTTTAGCCTTTGGTCAATATAATACTCCAAGATACTTTAACCATACGGTTGGTTGCTATTCCTCTTACATGAAGTGCTACGAGAAAATCAAACCCAAGTTCATTGATTACATCAAAGATAATCAACTAGACTTAAGGTTTTTGGGCAACGAAAGCTATTTTAAGGAACTACAAGCATGACATCATTACATTTCTTAAAAAAGAAAGTCTTAATTACTGGTGGAACAGGATCACTTGGCAAAAGCCTAGTAAATAGGCTAAAGCTTTATGGAGCTTGCCCTATAGTCTACAGCAGAGATGAAGGCAAACAAGCATTATCTTTTGGTCAAGACGAGGCTGTAAAAACTGTGATCGGAGATGTGCGTGATTTTGAAAAATTTAATGTGACCTTGAAGCGTCATAAACCAGATTACATCATACATGCAGCAGCACTAAAAAGAATTGACGACATGGAGTTTCATCCAGATGAGTGTATCAAAACTAACATTAATGGATCTGAAAATGTAGCTAGAGCAGCACTTCAAAATGATATCAAGAAGTGCATCTTGGTATCTACAGACAAAGCCTGTCAACCAGTGAATGTTTATGGATCTTCAAAGTTTATAGCTGAAAGAATTTTTACCAACCATGACTATAATTCAGATTCTACAATCTTTTCTGCTGTTAGATATGGCAATGTCATTGCCTCAAGAGGCTCTTTCATACCATTGTTTTTAGAGAAAATTAAAAAAGGCGAGACGATTAAAATCACCTCAAATGAAATGACTCGCTTTATGTTTACTCTAGAAGATGCGGTTGATGCAGTATTAAGATCTTTGCACCATTCTGCTGGTGGAGAAGTATTTGTTCCTCAAATCAACTCTTACACTCTTCCTTCCTGCGTTTCCGCTATATCGAAATTATCTAAATTAAATGCTAAGACTGAAGAGGTTGGTTTAAGACCGGGAGAAAAACTGCATGAAGATATGCTCTCAGAAACTGAGCTTCCTTTTACCTACAAAGTAGACGATGTAAATCTGCTTCAAGTAAGACCTCAATACACAAATAAAACTTATCAAAACTTTAAAAAGTATGATGGTCCGCATTTTAACTCAAAGCTTTGGGTAAAAGACGATGTTGATCATTTGATGAACTTAATTCAAAGAGGAATGAAAGATGCGTATTAATAGAAAAAGAATACAATGAAAATTTTTTCGACAACAATTAACAGAAATGATTCCAATAAAATCATGTCGGTGTTAGAGTCTGGAGATTTAGGATTTGGGTCTAATGTGAATTTGTTTGAAAATGAGTTTGCAAATTTTTCTAAAAGAGATTACAATATCTCAACCAGTTCCGCTTCGGCTTCTGCTTTTATGATTTTTAGTTATATGAAAGAACTTTATGGTACATGTGATGTGTATACTACTTCTCTAGGGTTTACATCACCAGCATGGGCGGCAAAACATTTTGGTCACAATCTCATATTCGTTGATGTCAATGATGATTTGCAATTCTGTAGTGAACACTATAAATCTATCAGGAAAGAGACCAACAACAAGATAGTACTAATGCCTGTCCTATATGGAGGCGTAAGTACTATACAAGATTTTAATCCTATTGGAGATGAAATAATTGTTGTAGATAGTGCTCACTGCCCCACCCCAACAATAGATTCTGACTACGTGTTCTTCTCTTTTCATCCTTATAAGCCAATATGTTCCTCAGATGGGGGAATGATATCAACAAATGATGAAGATGCCTCAGAATATTTCAAAAAATATAGAAATTTTGGTAGAGAAAATGCGGGTAATTCCTATACAATATCCTCAGAGGGTTTCAAGTTCTATATGAACAACCTGAATTCCACCATCGCTTTGACTCAACTTCAGCATTATGATAAATTGTTAAATCAAAGGATTGATAATTTTAATAAATTGAGTGATAGTTTTACGCTCTTAGATCACGATGATAAATCATCCTACTACTTTGCAACATGTTTAACAGACGAAGCCGATGCAATTATTAGTAAATATAAATTAGCAAGACACTACCCTATGCTTCACCTAATGAAATACTATAGTAATGGACAATCTTTACCCAAGTTAGAAAATATACACAGTAAAATATTGAATTTATCATTACAGCATAACTCATTATAACGATTGATTTAAAATGATAACACTCAGAGACCAATTTAAATTAAAAAATTACAAAACAGATAAAAATTCGATCCATTCTTATATAGAAAATGTGTATGACCAACTTCTATCTGAAAAAAGAAATTCTACTAATATCCTTGAAATAGGGGTTAGTGAAGGTGGGTCTATACTGTTATGGAGAGATTATTTTATAAATGCTACGATTGACGCTATAGATATTAATGATTGTTCAAGATTTATAGATACTAATAGAATTAATCATATTATTGGAGATGCGTATACTAAAGATTTTGTTTGCGGTCTTAAAAACAAATATGATATAATAATTGATGATGGCCCGCACACCTTAGATAGTACGGTATTTTTTGTTAAAAATTACTTAAATCTTCTCAGACATGACGGTATAGCAATAATAGAAGACGTAAAATCAGATACATGGATAGATATTATCAAGGAAAATGTTCCAGACAATTTTACATTGGATGTGATAGATTTGAGAGATATTAAGGGCAGGTTTGATGATTTAGTGCTGATTGTCAGCAGATGTAAGGTTGGGGCTGAGTAATGAAAATATTATTTAGTCGTGGAGGAACAACGGCATCCGTAGGTATGAGAGGGGGTTGGATTTCATATGCTCTGAGTGGATGCTTTAATAAGCATATATTAAAAAATAATAATGTCTATGATCATATAATAGTAGTGCTAAAACAAGATTATAATAATTTAAATCTATTATCAACATTTAAGAAAAGCAACAAATTGATTTTAGATGTCATAGATTTATTAGATGTAGATAAATACGATAAAAATAATAATAAAGTTCAACCAAATTTTTTTCCAAATATACCAAAGTCATACTACGATGGTTATATTGTAAACAATAATAAAATGAAACATTGGTGGAGATCCAATATAGATGGTGATACATCAAAGCCAATATTTGTAATACCACACCACTGGGAAAATAGATTTAAAGATCTACCATGTGTAGATTATAAAAAATACCCTTATTTTTATTATTTGGGATATGAGGGACATGAAAAACAAAATTGTTTACATGTAGAATCTATGTTAAGAGACGGTCTTGTTCTTGAACATAGGAACGGTACTACAAACCCTTATTACAAAGACAAACCATTGCATGGAGTTCAATTCAATGTTAGATTTTTTGAATCTTGGGAATATTGCTTTAAACCAGCAACCAAAATTTCTGTAGCCGCAGCTATGGACTCTTTAATTATTACAACATACGACTGGTCTGTTGAAGATATATTGGATAATGATTATCCCTATATACTAAAAGATTCATCTTATGAGACATTAAAAAATATGGTTGAATATGTTAAGAACACGCACAATACAGAAATTGCAACAAAAGCTAAGGAATGCTTGCAGATCGCTATGAATAGAACCTGTTTGTATAATTCTATTGTTCCAAAATATAAAAATATAGTATCATATTTCTATTAAGGTTTAATATGAATAAATTATATACTAAAATAGTTAATGAATTTGTAAAGTATGGAATACTTAAAACTAATGTATATGAAATATTCAATGAAGAACAATTAAAATACTTCTATGAAGTTCAGCAGCTTTACGAAGATGTATTACAATATCCACGTATTCAAGACAGGATTAAAAGAATAAATTCTGGTAATCCAAATAGAGATCGTACGAAGTGGTATGAGATAACACAATATGAGTTCTTTTTAAGGGGGTTATCACCTTCGGATAGCTTAGTTAAACTATATTTACAACAACCCTTTCTAGATATAGCTAAGATGTTCTATGGAGAGCTTCCTAAAATGAGAAATGTATTAATGTGGGCACATCCAAAGAATGGTATACCTCAATCTATTGCATCTCAGAATTGGCATCGTGATCAAGAAGATTATAAAATTCTAAAAGTATTTATCAACTTTTCTGAAATCAATAATAAAAATGGCCCAACGGAGTTTTGCATCGAAACTCAACATGGTGGCAAATACGATTATGTTTATCCACAGTATTTTTTAGATAAAAAAGCAAATCCTTCAAATTTTAATCCGTCTAAATCTGATTTAGAAATTGTTGATATTTCTGGCCCCATAGGAACTGTTAGTTTTATCAATGCGAATGGTGTTCATAGGGGCGGTCTTGTTAAAGAAGGCATTCGTCTTTTGACTCACTGTAATTACATTATACCGTCAGCACCGTTAATTAAAAATGGAACATTAGGTAGATTTGATTACAATCATGAAATTAATACAGTAAATTTTGAAGACGAATCTTTTACATGCTTAACTCAAGAACAGAAATACTTATTAATATGAAAACATTTGTTATAGCAGAAGCTGGTGCAAATCACGATAGAAACTTTGATCAAGCAACCACATTGATAGATGTAGCCAAAAGATCTGGTGCAAGTGCTGTTAAATTTCAAACGTACTCTTCTGAAACTATGTATTGCAAAAATACGCCAGACTTTGCTGGTTACAAAAATATAAATCAACTTATAAAGGATATAGAACTACCAAGAGAATGGCAAAAGGACTTAAAACAATACTGTGATGAAACTGGTATTGAGTTTATGTCTACACCTTTCGATGAGCAAGCTGTTCAGGAGTTGGTTGACATAGGCGTGAAGCGTTTAAAAATATCAGGATTTGAATCTACAGATATGAGATTTGTGGAGATGGTAGCTTCATCAAAACTGCCACTAATTATATCACTGGGTATTGGATTTACTAATGAGTTGATGAATAAAATTCTAAAGATTAGAGACAAATATGATAATGATATTTCATTACTACATTGCAACAATGCTTACCCAACACCGATGTCGGATGTAGGACTGGTTAGAATGTCACTTCTTAGAGACTGGTGTTATATGAAAGGTGTTTCTAAGATAGGACTTTCCGATCATACAACGTCCACACTAACACCTTCGTTAGCTGTTGCAAAGGGTGCGGATATAATAGAGAAGCACTTTACAATATCTAGATCTTTGAGTGGACCAGATCACAAGTTTGCACTAGAGCCTGATGAGTTGGCAGAAATGGTTGATCTGATAAAACAAACTGAAGAAACCTTGGTTACCCATAATTCTCTTTATTCAGAATCCGAAAAACCTTTTATACACGCAAGAAGATCTGTAGTATCTAAAAGAAAAATTTATGAGGGCGAAAAACTCTCAGAAGAAAATATTACAACAAAGAGACCTTTTTTGAATGGTATGATATCCGCCTCAGAATATCAAGATGTTACTGGATTAAGTACCTTATGTGATATCGAAGAAGATATGCCTATAAAGGAAAATTATGTTAGTAGGTAAAAAATGCCATCTAACAGCAGTTAGTATGGATTCTATAGAACAGATGAGACAGTGGCGTAATAATCCTGATCTACGAAAGTATTTTCGAGAGTATCGTGAGATTAGTGATTATATGCAGGATAAGTGGTATGAAAAAGCCATGTCAGATCCAAACCAAGTTAATTTTGAGATACGAGATCCTAAAGCCGATATTTTAATTGGGCACTGTGGACTTTATTATATAGACTGGATAAGTAGACATGCGGAGTTCGGTATCTATGTGGGACATAATTCATATAAATCTTCTGGTTATGGATCTGATGCTCTGAGGGCATTAATCATATATGGTTTTAATGAACTAAATTTAAATAAAATTTGGTGTGAAGTTTATTCAAATAATGATGCACTAGATATATACAGACATATAGGGTTCAAAGATGAGGGTTATCTCAGAGATAAATACTTCAATGATGGAAGATACTGGGATTCTTATATGTTGGCAATGTTGAAAAAAGATTTTAATACTATGTTATGGTAGGATATTTTTAAAAAGTCAAATAATGATGAAACAAATAAAAGACATATGCGTTATTGTTCAGGCTCGTCTTTCATCTGAAAGATGTCCAAGAAAAATGATTAGACCATTTGCTGGATCTAATCTAGTAGAAATATGTCTTAAAAAACTAAAACAGTCGGAAGTCTTCGATCAGTCAGATATTTATTTATCAGCGTATGATAAAGAGCTTGTAGATGTTGCAGAGAAAAATAATATAAACGTGTTTCATAGATCGGAACATTCTACTAATTGGGATGGTAGACCCGGAGAAAAACTTGGTGATATATATGAGTGGTGGAACAAACTTCCATATAAGTATATTGTCCTCGTTAACGCCTGCAATCCATTATTGAAAATTAAAACTATTGACGGATTTATACTAGATTATTCTAGTTCAGATTCTGATGGTGCATTTGCAGTAATTGAAAATAAAGATTATTTCTGGGATGAAAACTTCAATTTTTTGACGCCAATCAGAGGTGCTGGGATGAATACAAAAGATGTTGTTAAAACATATCAAGCCGCACACTGTCTTTATGCTAGTAAAATGAGTTCAATAGGTGAAAACATTTGGATGGGTAATTTCAATAACCCTGGAGAGATAAATTTGTATCCAATTCCAGAAAATGAAACTTTTGATATAGATTATGAATGGCAATTTAAATCTGTAGAAAGCATATACAAGAATAAGGAAGTTACGTAGGTTATATAATGATTAGACAGATCAAAAAGAGAGACTTGGATAATTACTTCTTCTCTTTACTAGCCCAACTTTCTGGAGAAGTTACATCTTATGACGTGGATCATTTATGGAATGAGTATACAAAAAACTCAAACCATATAACATTCGTTGATGAAATAAAAGAGGTTGGTAAACCAGCCAGTATAATGGCGACTTCTTCTGTGCTTATAGAGGATAAGTTCCTGCACTGTGGTAGTAAGGTGGGTCACATTGAGGATGTGGTTGTGTGCAAAGAAGCTCGTGGGACTGGATTAGGGCAGAAGATAGTTCAGCATTGCATAGACTATGCTCGTGATGCCGGTTGTTATAAAGTCATCCTAGACTGCTCCAATAAGAATGTCCCATTCTACATAAACTGCGGCATGTATCTTAGTGAAAATTCCATGAGGATAGATATTTAAATTCAAAAAAAACGACCGATTTTCCTTGACTATCAGTGTCAAGTATGTTATCATCTGTTTGAAAGGATGGTTATGATGAAGTATAAAGAAGGGGAAGATATGTCATTAGAAATTTATGACCCGTTTCATAATTTGCTGTGTCGTAGGTTCAAACAGTTTGCTGCTGATAGGTCACTATCTATACAGGTTAGATATATTGGTGGGGAATATATAAACCTACCTAGACAGCACGAAAGAGCATTCCATAATATGGATCGTTGTGTGCCTCAATTTGAAAGAGAGTATTTTAGATATGAAGTCTTATCGCCATCCTAGTATAAACAGTCTTCTATGGCAATACGTTGATAGACAGAGAAGAATCTCTGATGATTTAGTCACTGGAAGTTATCTAAGTAAAATTTATGAAAAAAATGAGCCATTAAGAGAGGCCTTATTTGTAATAGAGGGTCAGTTTTATAAGGAAGATGATGGGGGAACCACGGGTGATACAGGGCCAGTCTTTGGGTTTGAACCGTTTCTGTGGAAAGAATAATGCCTTTCTCTTTTAATAGACTTGTGTTTCGTAGCGAATTTTATGGCAGAGTCAGCACCATAAACAGTGTGCTTTTCTTTGGCGTAATTCGACTAGAAGTGAAAGAGTAGCTTATGAAAATTCCTAGCTTTCCCGAATTGGTGATAAAAACTTCCCTTTGGTTAATCGCCGTCTTCATCTTTAGTACCTTTGTTGGCGTAGCCATAGGATTACCCTTGGTTTTACTTTTTAAACAGTTCGGGCTGTAGTGAGTAAGGAGAAAGTGTTATGAGTGACTTTGTTGGATAGGATTGGTTTACTGTCGGGTCTTTTATTTAGGAGCGTCGTATGAATTTTCGGGAGAAGTTGGAAACGGTTATGGTGTTTAGTTTTATTTTAGCTTGTATAGGGGCGATTTTTTATCATGCGTGATTTGACTTTGTACATTGACAATTTAGATAGTGATCTATATGTCGCAATTATAGAACAAAAGAAGCCTCAGATACTACTGTGGGTCTGGCAAGTACCTGGTTATTTAGACCTTTGTGAAGATCAGTACATAGCTCAAGTGGACTAAAGAAAAACCTATAACATCATCACACACCAGTAATATTGCCCCTTGTACTTATACACAGCCGCCCCTATCCGTGTGAGCTTGGGGTTGAGGATATTCCGCCTGTGACCTGGGGAGTCCATCCAGAGCTTCATCACGCCCTTCACGGTAAGTTTGCCCACGGCGACGTTTTCGAACACGCCCCTGTTTGAATGGAATATTCCTTCTTTTCTAGCCATTTCTTGGGCATGGGCATCCGCCCACTCCATTAGTTGACTATCTACAACAAAGGTCCGCAAGTCATAAGATTTGCGGACCTCGTTATGTTCTTGGATAACACTAAAGTACAATAAGAACAGTATCATAATCAGATCTGGTTAATAAAGGCACGACAAAACCATTACTTGTCTTCTAATTGCTCTATCTTCTTAATCAAGGAATTATACATCTGCTGTTGATTGTCAACCTTCTCCTCTACAACCACATTGTCGTTAGTCATAGAGTCAACGACTACACCACCACCCACACTTGTTCCCATTACTGAAGCTATTACAACAGCGATGGTTTTGGGGTTTAACATCTTAATGATCTTCTTAGCAGACTCTACCTCTTCTTGTAAGTCTTCAATAGAAGTAACCCGTGCCCTTAGTTCAGAAATTCTTCCCTTTATCTCATCAAGTTCAACCCTGAGCTTTATAAGATCTTTTTCGTCCCCCTCGTATTTCTCCAATTTATCTTCAAGGTTTCTACAGAAGGTTTGTAGTTTACCAAGTCCTATAGCCAAATTAATAGGATCGGTTGAATCCCCGTTCCATCCGAGTGTTGAACCACTATTCATATTATACTCCAAAGTTTGTCAAAATTAATGGCTAATCAACAGTAAAAACTCTGGCAAATTAATTGTCTTTATCCTTTCTTTTCCACTTGTCATTAAACTTAGGCTTTGTAGAGGACGGAACTTCAACTTCTAACTTAATAGGTTTCGAGGGTTTAACTTCCTTAACTTCCTTAACTTCCTTAACTTCTGGAGTACAAGTTTTACAATTATCGCTGAGATCCGTGAAATCCCCCATAATTTTTCTCTGTCCGCATTTTTTACATACTTTATTCGCCATAATTATCGCCTTCTAATAAGTTGTACTAATAGTGGGTTTAAGCTAGATACGATCTCTAATGCTCCGGTGTCTTCTACATATGGTCCAGAATGAGAAACTGTAAGTACAGGGTCAGTAGATGTCTCAGAAGTATTTGTTTCCCAGCCCGATTGTTTATCCGAAATCCAAGTTGGATCTCCAAAAGTTCCGTTTTCACGGTCATGACTAAGTGCAATAGCCAACTTTGTGATCCCAGTCACATCAATAGCTGCCTTACCGTCAGAATTCAAATCCCAAGTGACTGACTGATCAATGGGCATAGTAAAGATAGGCTTTTCTGTTGAAAACGGTGTTGAGCCTACAGTCGCATGATCTGAAAAACGTAATTGGGTATTAACGTAGGGGTTGGTAGAATATACTTGAGCAGCTAATCCAAGATTGTCGGTATATTTCTGTGTACCCCAAACTAATAGATTGGATGAATCAACTGACTGGTTTGCACTAATAGTTGAGGTGTCAAAAAGAAAATGTGAACGGAAAAGGTTACCCCAAGTTCCTACTGTGGAAGTAGCCATAACCGATGCATCAGCATACGTCAAATTATAAGAAGCGTAAGTAGCTCCTAGAGCTATGGTATCTGTCCAGCTATTCCAATTATCTATGACGCCCGTGAAACCATCTACGGTAGAGGTTTCTGGACTAGCATCTGGACTAAACGTAGCATCTGTATAAAGACTTGAACCTGCCGCAAGGGCCGCTTGAATCAGAGACCGAGGTATACTCTTAATGGCTCTCACAGTATCCGTCTCAATAATATTAAACCGTACAGAAATGGGTGTTATAATCTTATTGCCGTTTTCATAATACCAAGCAACTGGATTACGAAGAATAGCACCTCGAATTTGTGATTCGGCACGGGCAATAAATGCCTCGCCATTATAAATGGTAGCGGTTTCGTTTACACTGCCTGTCCAAGGTCGTACATCGAACATTTCCCCCGTCCAAATTTTGGCTGTCGATGATCGAAGTAGGAATGAGTATTCAATGAACTCCGAACTTCCAGCAGGTTCAGAGTGAATCTCAACCACCTTCTCAACCCTTGTACCTCTCCCTTTCCACACTCCCAGACGTAGATGGGCGGAATCCCAAGCATTGGGATAAAGTATTTGCCAAGGCCTAGATTCGTCAATGTGCCCCGTTATATTGTGTTGAGATTCAACCTGTAATTCTAAGGTAAACTCTGGTTCTGAGTTATTCCCATTTCTCTCATCAATGTGTCGCTTCATTGAGAAAGCACTATCAAAGACCATACTGGTTAGTCCTTGGGAGCTAACCGGAAATTGTACATTACCAGGGAATGCCGTAACACTCAAATCGGATTGGATTTCTGGGGTAATTATACGCCAAGGTTCGCCTGCACCGGGATTTAAGTAGTTCTTCCACCCAATGCTGAACTGAGTTAGCGTCTTTTTTGCGGATAACTTCTCCCTATCAGCATTCCATGTTAATGGTGTCATATTTATTTTCTTTTAATATGTGTTAATATGAACTAATACCAACCCCTATTTAAACAATAGCAAACCAAATGGTCTGGCCGACATCAGAAGCTACTGCATAAATATCGTTTGGATTACGTTCTATAACTAGAAGTTTCTCGCCAGCAGTTAATGGATAGCCGTCATTTTCATCACTAGAGTTTGCTGTGATACTTGAGTTGGTACTAATGTAAATAGTTCCACTATTAGTTGATGCAGCCAGTATCTGAATACCAACATCGGAACGTTCATCTGTTTCAGTAGTGAATATCTTTGCCGCCGAAGTTGTGACGGTTCGTCTGCCTGTTTGCATAATAATCCCCTAAAAAATTATATTTATATAAGATTATACACCGTAAACGAAAAAGGGCGGGCCAAAATTGACCCGCCTTGAGTTTCGCTATTCTTTTTCGAATTTCCGGAACAACTGTGTTTCTAGTTGTATATCTAACATACTTTCCATTTTAGTAAAGTTTTCATGATTTTTATTACCAAAAGCGTTATAAACTAATTCCTTATCTTCATCTGTCATACTAATAATTTTGAAAATATCGAAGATGGAAATCATCCCCAAATCCTTTCAAGTTCGTCAGATACGTTCTGTCTGGATATTAATGTGTAAAACTGAGTGGCTCCAAGTAGGAAACCTTTTATATATTGAGGATCTTTATCTGAATTTACGATAATTTCTAGTAAAGCATAAAGGACAGGGTTGTCGTCCTTTAATTCAGCAATGGCTTTTTTTGAGTATTCTTCTTCGTGTCGTAGTGTGGCTAAGGTCGAATCGAGTGTGACGTTTGTCACTTTAGGTATCTCGTGCATAGTACACCTCCTAAGAGGTATTACACCTTTAGGTTAATATACTCATTCATTATAAACTTCCTCTTTTATTAGTTCATAATTTTGTACCATTGTGTTCCAATAATATCTAATGAATTGTCCGCTTTGAAAGGACTGAAAGGGCAGACTATTGATCAGTTGAATGTCTAGATTACGAATAATATCATTCAGTTGTTCATCAATCTTCATAAGTAACCCCTTCCTTTTGTCGGAATTTTGCCCGACCTATCTTTATTTATCATTAGGACTGTGTCCGGTCATAAGAGTCTTTAAAAAGACGTTGTAGGCTTCGCTGTGCTTGTGTTGCGAAACGTTTATGAAGATGAGATATTCTCAAAGCTGAGGCTTGGGGAAATCTAGTATCATTATTATTTTCATTAACTGTCGTAGAGATTGTTTGCCATAATTGAGTGTCCCACTTATATAGGAGTTCTCGGATATCGACCATTAGACTTCGTCCTTTATATATAAATCATTATTCATACGTTCTACATTTCTTAGAGATGGCGTAAAAATATGATTCAGTTTTATCGTTAGTCCATTTCTTAATTGTTGCTGCGTTCGAATAGATAATCGTCGTCGTCGTTCCCACATAGTATTAGGTAGTTTGTTGTTTATGTTAATTGTCATGATTCGTTTTCTTTCTGACGAACATTTTTGGCGTAGCCGGTGTATAGTATGGTAGAAGGTCATTGCACGACCTTCCACCAGAACACATGTGGCGGTTATTCGTATCCTATTAGTGCAATTGATAGGTCGGCGTTTAGCCGCCATTTTCTTTAGGTCTACTATGAATGATACCAAAATCTGCGGTAAATGCAAGCAGGAACTCCCTCTAACTTCCGAATTTTATCACCGCATGAAGTCCAACTCGGATGGATTCAGAGGCTCCTGTAAGGCTTGTAGGAAGCAGCGGGCAAAACATGTTGCAGAGCATGGAGTTGAAGAAAAAGTCCTAGATGGCACCAAGCAGTGCTGTATGTGTAAGGAGAAGTTTCCCGCTACTTCTGAGCATTTTCATAAACATAAAAGAGACAAGGATTATGGGCTACATAATACGTGTAAACCTTGTACTAAGATCTATCAGAAGCAGTATAGGACAGATAATAAGGAGAAGGTTTCTAAGTGGAATAAAGATTATTTGGCTAGATCTGTAGTTAAAAGGGATAGGTCAGAGTATAACAAAAAATACAATCGAGATAATCGAAAGAGGATAAATGATTTAACAAGGATTAGGAGAAATAGTAACCCTGAAATGCATAAAGAAAGAAGAAGATTGTATGAAAAACATAGATTTGACACAGATCATACTTTTAGACTCACTAGAAACTTACGTAGAAGACTATCTTCAGCTATTAACGGGCAAAACAAATCAGCCTCTACTATGGAATTAATTGGGTGCTCAATCGATGAGTTGATATCTTATCTAGAGGGATTGTTTGAAGATTGGATGGATTGGGATTGTTATGGTAAGTGGCTTGTCGGAGGTCCAAGAACTTGGGTGGTGGATCATATTAAGCCTTGTGCTTCATTTGATATGTCAAAACCAGAGCAGCAAAGAGAATGTTTTAATTATAAGAACCTTCAACCCCTCTGTTCTAGAGAAAATATTGTTAAAGGGGATAAATTGGACTACCCACAAAAAAAGGGCCAGGATTTTACTCCTGACCCTTAATTTATTTGTTCAGAACTGTTTGACTAGTCTTGAACTCGTTTCAATTCGTCCGCATGCATAAGCTGATAGGTCACTTGCCAGATAGTACCTTCTGGCAGAATTTTGTTTCCGTGTTCGACGTGAGTAACTTCCACATCTCCCTTACACTTGAACGCAGGACCGACCAGAACACTACCCATGTTCTTGAAGTTCACGTCCTTGACGATTTCCACATCACCAACGATGATGTGGCGGCTTCCCTGGGTGTTACCAGGAGCGAGCTGACGCTCCTTAGTCTCTGTGCCTTTCGGCATTGCATCCAGACAGACCAGGTAAATGTCACCCTGACGGACGACATCACCACAGGACGGGGCACCGATTCGTTCGGTCTCGGATGAGTTCAGTCCTTCGACAGATGAACGCAATTCAGCCAGATTCTTCTCGAAAGTTTCAACAGGCATTCTTCGTCTCCTCAAAAGTAAAAGTAGTAACGTTACGGTTACATTATAGCAGGTCTTCGACCTGAGTCAAGTTCTTTTCCCCCGGAATCGGGGATTTCTTGGGATTTTTAATCCCTACTGAGTTATCGGCACTCCACTGTCTCTGAATGAACTCAAATTTGCTGGTTTGTGGATTGAATCGGGCAACCCCGGCTGATACAGCGTCTGCTTTATACTGTTTGTACTCTCCAACGATAGGAGAGACAACTATGACTAAGCATATACCAAATCCCATTAGGGTTCCAGATAGAAAAGTAGCAAGAGAGTTATCTTTCATAATACACCTTTCTCATATGCTATAGTTAGTTGATTGGAAAAATTAGCGTAATTAGAGTGACCAAAATCAATTGAATAGCTACCACTAGGCCAATCGGCATATTGCAGCACTCTAAGATAACTTGGTCCTATGGTCTTATAAAGAGGTAAGGCAATCATTCCATCGCCTTCTTTCTAGCAATAGGTTTACCAAAATCTGTTAGTTCTACCTCTAAGGCTTTACCCTTCCAGGTACTGTCTACCACTTTAATTAGATCATGGTCACATAAGGGGTAGATAACGTGATGCCGTAGTGATTTGGGATTGGGAGATACTCCATTATGTAAGGCTATTAGTAAGGTATTTCTTTCTGCTTCAAGCTTACTTGATTTATCCATTACTAAAAGATTCCTTCTGATTCATCATCGTTAAAATATTTCCGGCGTGTATGTCTCTCATACATCTTCATTTGAGGCATAATATTAGGGACTGTGTCAATAAAAAACTGTCCGGTTGGGTTTTTCATTAAACATGTGGGGAAATCTTTAGTGAGTTCGATTAGATAACCTCTCAAGGCATTATCAGTCATCATGATATTCACCCCTGTCCTTTCTTTTAATAGTTGTGTCAAGATTCAGAAAGACTTCATGTCCGAAACGTGCAGGTTCCCAATTTGGATATGCAGTTCGAAAAGATTCATATAGTGGACCCAAGGTATGAATGAAGATGTCGATAGTTGCCATCATTGCCTTAGTCCTTTTCCAGACGATAGAGTCTAGCCAATCCATTACTTACCAACTCGCCTCTTCAGGGATATCAAAGATGATAGGCTCACAACCGACTATACTACTGTATTTGATGATCTTAACAATAGTGTGCCCATTAATCTCATAACAATACCCATCACACAGATTGATTAAGCGGAGATGGTATTTCCGCCTAACTTCTTTGGCCGCATCACTGTTGTTTAAATCGTGGTTAGTGATTACATCGATTAAGAGTTCAAGATCATCGTCTTGATATGTTCCAGACTCTGGACAGTTCTTATCTAATCTTAGCCACATGGTTTAGTCCTTTTTTGGCGTAGCCGGTGTATAATAAGGTGGGTCTGACAACCAAAGAGATATAATCAATAAGACCGTCAAGTGATTAGTGGTAGTCCTGTCAGACCTTGCCATTGATTGCTTGGCGGTTCTTTTCGTAAGGTCTGACAAATGAATTCTACCAAAATCTGTATGGAATGTCAAGAAGCTTTTCCCCGGACCTCTGAGTTTTTCCACAGACATAAGGGACGGTCTG
>TARA_R110000824_G_scaffold213650_4_pt1 | contig 27778 bp, 23 predicted proteins | sample TARA_R110000824 | Tara Oceans TARA_R110000824 (sample SAMEA4397747) | marine metagenome | biome: Polar Biome; feature: [MES] marine water layer (ENVO:01000295) within the mesopelagic zone...; material: water (ENVO:00002006), including particulate matter (ENVO:01000060) such...
CGGACAAACTCAAATCTGGAAAACATCAGCAGTGATGAATAATACAGACAGAGCAACTGTTCTTAAGTATGAAGGTAATGAATGGGCTAGAATATGGAAAGAAAAACTGATTGAACATAAATGGGACATTGAGAATTCTTTATTATTTGGAAATCAAAGTTCTGCTTATGGTACAACTCAAGGTGCTGTTGATTACATTAGCACTTATGGTAATTCTTTCAGCTTACCATTAGCATCTAAAACACAAGATAGTTTCTTAGACGATATGTCTGCTTTATTAGATCCTAGATATAATAATGCAACATCAACTGTATTCTTCTGTTCTACAGCAGTTTACAATTGGCTACATAAAATGTCTGGTTACTTCCAAAACAATATTGAAACCTCTCCGAATTACAGAGCTGATTTCTCTATTGCAGGTAAGAAAAAGGTGTTTGGTATAGATATTACAACTATTTCAACTGTATATGGTGATATGAATGTTGCGAGAAACGTTCACTTAGATGGTACTAATGTTAAAATGTTAGGTATTAACATGAAATATTGTGCTTATCGTCCATTGGTTGGTAATGGTATAAACAGAGACACAGGTGTCTACGTAGGAGTTCAAACTTTAGAGAACTCAGGGGTCGATCGTAGAGTAGACCAAATCCTTACCGAAGCTGGTATGGAATGGTGCTGTCCTGAAACACACGCCCTTTGGGTATAGGAGATAGATCATGGCAAGAATAGGTTCAAAAATAAAGCCACATTTTCAGTCTGGCTCCGTAAAAGACGGTGAGGGGTTAGGAAGTGTAGGTGCATATAGAAAGACTATAGTTATAGAGCTAACTGGTGCAGAGATGGCTGCAATGGCGGATGATGATATTTTATATCAATTTCCTTGCGCAGCATTAGTAGAATCTTGTGTGGTTAAAAACACAGGAAGTACTGCTTTTGTTATAGCTACTACAGCTTTTCTAGATGATAGTTCAGGAGACGATCATCACTTAACAGCAGACATTAAAGTACTAGGTGCAGGTTTATCTAGTGGTTTAGTTGCCTCAAATTCAGGTGCGGCTAATTTCGTATCTGGAGAACAGGTGTTATGGAATTTAGGTGGTGGTAACACAACTGCTAACACTGCTTCTTGCAGAGTTATAATAAACGCTGTCTTCTCTGAAGACATAGACTGGTAAAGGGGGTTAGAATATGGCGACTAAATACTGGGTTGCTGGCAACCCTGATGGCGAAATTACTGATGCCAAAGCACAAAAACTTGCTGAATTATCGGCAAGTAACGTGTCTTTGGCTGAGCTAGAAAAGTCCGCTGATGCTAGTGTTATAGCTCCAGCTAAGCTCACTGCTACTGCTGCAGTTGCTTCAACTGCTAGACGCATTGAGGTAGCACACAATAGTACGCCAGTGTTAATTACTGGAACAAGCGGAGTTGATCTTGCTGGTCAAATACTCTGTATTGTTAATACAAGTGCATCTGGCACTGCAGCTCATGTAGTCACTTTGGCTGACGGAACATATGATGGAACCAATAATACGGCTACATTAGATGCTCCTGCTGAAAGCTTGATTGTGATGTTTGATTCTGCTGGTGTTGGCTGTGTTGTTGTCAATACAGGAAGTGTTGGATTATCATCAGTATAGTGATTAATAGCTAATAAAAATAAGTCCTACCTCTCTCGTGAAGATGGGTTCTTCTCAAGAGGGGTAGGCGATTACTTAAGGGGAATATGGCAACATTTCAAGCACAAATAGAAGGATTAACAGGACTAACAATAGGGACATCTCCTACAACAGCAGAGGCTACTCAGTTTCTAACTGATGGTGCTGTAGAAGTTATAAATAGGATAATAGTATTAAAGCCTGATGAAAGTTCTAAATTCTCTACTACAGAAAATAGTACTACATCTATAACTAAGAGAGGTAAGATAATCTCTGTTATGAGAGAACATGATAGTACATCTGTATTAAGACCTTGTTCTATGATACCTCCTCAGTTCAGAACTGAAGCTGAAGACGTTGAGAGTTTTTATTTTAGATCTAAGTACAGTCCAGGGTTCTATGAAATAGATGGTAAGATCTATGTGGTTCCATCAGCAGGAGGCAGCAGTAATGATATAGTTGTTACTCAAATAGTTTATCCTTCAGTAAGTTTTGCTTACGAGAGTATTGGAACAGCTGGCAAGTTGGAAACTGGAGTTACAGCTACACTAGATACTCCAACCGTACTGACTAAAGCAGGACACAGTTTTGTTAATGGAGATGTTGTTACGCTTTCTAATTTTACAGAAGCTACAGAATTAAATGGAGTAACTGCTATAGTAGAAGGAGTTGCTGGAAATAATTTTCAATTAGATGGAATATATGTGGATGGTTCTGCTGAATCTACAGGAGGTAGAGTAGAGGTTTTAACTGAAAGTTTTGCTGATGAGTATGAATATTTAGTAGTGCTTTATGCATCTATTAAATCTATAGGAAACGCTCTATCTGCTTTTGCTTTACCTGTAGATATAAATATCCCTGTAATGCCAGGCAATATAGATTTAGGCAGTATTACTACGACTCTACCAGTATTTTCTACAGGAGCTGCTTTTATAGCACCTAATTCGTTATCTGAATCAAATGTAGATTTTTCTTCAGTTCCAAGTTTCCCATCTTTTATTGCACCTGTTTATTCAACTCCTGAGTTAGGGAGTATAAGTGCTTTAAGTATGCCTACAAAGCCTTTATCACCTACTATAACTGAAAACAGTGTTAGTATCACAGGAACAGCTCCTATTTATACTGACCCTTCTTTAGTATTAAGCAGTAGACCTACTATAAATGACTTGAATATTACGGTTAATGCTCCAGTTGCACCTACTACATCTATAGTAAAACTTTCGACTTTTGCTACAGTAGCGAAGGTTTTAGCTGGAACTCCTCCAGTATATATAGAACCCATATTAAATTTAGAAGCTTCACCGACAGTAGCTACTTTTACTGTTTCTGAGTCAGAGCCTGTGGCTCCGCCTCCTCCAGTAATATCTAGCCCTACTGTATCAGGTTCAAGTATTTCTTATATTACAAGTGTGCCAAGTTACGTTGGACCTTCTTTAGAATTAGGGGCAAAGCCTGTTGTGTCTGATTTAGTTGTTGGTCTAACACCTCCAACAGCACCGACTATTTCAGGTGGATCTATTTCTTTTAGTACATCGGCTCCTGAATATTTTAAATCATCTCTTACATTAGACTCGGCTCCAGTTATATCAGATTTAAATATTACATCTGTGCAGCCTTCTTCTCCAGTCTTAACTTCATCTAGTGTAGATTTTGCTTCATTAGTAAGGAGCAAGGCACCTACATACTTAGCTCCAACATCACCTGATGCTCCTAGCATAGTAGCTTTAGGAGGATTAACAGGAACTTTCAATATAGATGCAGCTGTTACGCCTCCAGACCCTCCAGTAATGGGTAGTAGTACTATTAGTGAAGGTGGTATAATTAATCCATCTTACGTAGTACCTGTTATGGAGAATTTAGATTTTGACGATACTAATCAATGGATAACTAGTGAAGAAGATATTGAGATGACTCAAGCTAGAGTTATGGAGATAGATGCTAAGATTAAAGACTATCAAACTAGAGTTGAACAAGCTAAACTTGATTTTAACCAACAAAACTCTATACTGGAAAAAGATTTACAGGTAGCTATAAAAAATGCTGAGCTTTCTCAACAAGATGATTCTGAGAGATTACAAAAGTTTCAAATGGAGATCCAAAATTATAGTGCACAGGTTACTAAAGAAGTTCAAGAGAAACAATTTAAGAATAATGAAGAGATACAAAAGTTTAATGTTAATGTTCAGAAAGATATAAATAAGTATCAAGCCGATATTCAGAAATATCAAACTCAAGTACAGAGTGCTCTAAATGAATTCAATAGAAGCAATTCAGAGTATCAAGCTGAAGTAAATAAAGCTACACAGGATGCCGAGATTGATTCTCAAGAAGATATGAGGAAAGTTCAAAAATATCAAGCTGAGATTCAATTATATCAACAAAATGTTGCAAAAGAAGTTAACGAATATGGCCAAAATTTTACTAAAGAACTACAACTATGGCAAACTGGTAGGCAGTCTGATATTCAAAAATATGGTACTGATATTCAAAATAATTTAAATGATTTTAATAAACAGAATTCTGAGTATCAAGCTCAATTACAGGTATCTATTCAAGGTGCTCAATTAGATTCTTCAGAAGACGCTCAAAAAATTCAGAAATATCAAGCTGAAATAGGAGAGTATCAGGCAACTGTTAATCTAAGAGTCCAAGAATTTGGAGCTAATCTAAACAAAGAAATGCAACAATGGCAGATAGAAAGGCAAACTGACTTGCAAAAATATAGTGCTGATATGCAAGATTCTTTACATAGGTACAATGAAAGTAATAATGATTTTCAACAAAAATTACAAGTCAATATACAGAACTCTCAACAAGATACAGCTAAATTTCAACTCCAAGGCAACTTAGACTTGCAAGCTGAAGTTCAAAATTATACAGCGTCTTTACAGAAATATCAAAATGATATACAGAAATTTAATATGGCAGTAAATAAAGAAATAGCTGAGTATAATGCTGATCTAGAGAAGGATATTCAAGTATGGCAAACTAAACGCCAAACAGACGTTCAGAAGTATCAGAATGATATACAGAGCTCTCTAAATAAATTTAACGAGTCTCAAGTTGCCTACAATTCTCGTGTTCAAGCTGATCTAAGTGAACTTGAAATAGCAGGTAAACATGCTGAGGCAAAAAATCAGTTAAATACACAGATGTCAATTGAAGAATTTAAAGGGGAAATGCAAAAACATGCAACCCTTGTAAATGAGTATCAAGCTAATATAAATAAAGAGGTTTCTGTATATCAGCAGAATACGACTAAAGAAATGCAGTTATGGAGTACTGAAAGACAGACTGATATTCAAAAATATCAAATTGATATATCTAATGAATTAAATATATTTAATGATGCTAATATAGAATATCAAGCTAAGTTTCAAAAAGATATGCAAGACGCTCAATTAGGAGATAGTAAAGAAGCTAGGGATCTACAGAAATACTCCCAAGAGATAGCGGCTTATCAAGCAGAAGTAGCTAAAGAAATACAGAGATGGACAGGGGAAGTTTTTAATAAAGAGTTTCAAGAATGGAGCCAAAAATATCAAGGACAATTACAGCAATATAACCAAGACATTCAATCTGAGGTTGCTAGAACTACACATGGAGTACAAGAATATGCAAATAAGGTTTCTCAAAATTTACAACAATATCAAGCTGAATCTGGGTATGATGTTTCAAAGTATCAAGCAGAGTTGCAAAAAGCTGTACAGCAGTTTAATTCAGATCTCACTAAAGATTCAACAGATTTTAATAGCAATTTACAAAAATATAGCGCAGAAGTGCAGAAGATTTCTGTAGACAACCAGTCTAAAATGGCTAAGTATTCAGGAGAAGTTCAAGCATATCAAGTTGAAATTGCAGGGTTAATACAGGAATATTCAGCTAGATTGCAAAAAGTCAACCTAGACTATGGTTGGATGCAAAGCAGACAGCAGGAGTTAAAGGTTCAATATGATCAAGCCTTTCAATTATTAGCTCCTCCTCCTGCAGCTCAAGCAAAAGGAAAGGGAAGATAATGGCTACTAATAAGTTTAGAATGTCAGCAAGCTTTACTCCTATTGTTATTTTACCAGCAGATGCAGATGCAGATACTACTGAAGTAATACATCATGATGTAAAGAAGACTTTAGGGAGTCATGTAGAGGTTGATGATGATGCTTTATCAGGTACTCAAAGATGGTGGTACGGAGTTAAAGATATAGGTGCATCAGACACTGCAACTATAGGCTCTGGCGCTTATACAGATGGTACTGCTTTTAGTACATCAGATAAAATTCAAGTTGTTTATCTACACCATCAAGGAATTGATGACACTGGTGCTGCAACTTCGTCTAAGTTGTATATTGTATCAGATGGAGGGGCTAATCCTACAACGCAAGCAGATGCGTTAGTGCTTAGACCTCATGGTAGTATAGTGTTAAGTTATGAAGAGGTTACAACCGCAAATTTACTAGCAAGATCTAGTAGTGGAGAAATTATGGTAGAAGTTTGTGCTTTGGTTACGGATGTATAATGAGCGATAAGCTTATTGCATCTCTAAATATAGATCCAATAGTCTCTATCGCAGGTACAAGCGATGGGGATGCAACTGATGCTATACATCACGATGTAGGAAAGGCTTTAAATAGCAGATTTACAGTTAATTTTTCAGATATAGATGCTATAGGTGGTACAGGTAAATGGTGGTATAATAATGATTACACTTTATTAGGTGGTTCTCCTTTTTTTAATCCTTCTACGGATAATATAGGAGGAAGTATAACCCCTTCTTATACAGATGGGACAGCTGTAGATTCTAGTGGTACTTCTACGGCTAAGATGTGTTATGTATGGATACATCACAAAGGTGTTGATACAACTGGTGCTGCTGTTAGTCATCATATAGAGGTTTGGAATCTTTTTTCAAGCTATATTGAGCCTGGAGAAACATCTTTTCTGATGTATGGACATAGTGGTGCTCGACATGATCTTTGGAAAATAAGATGTATGACTAGCGATGTCAAGATAGAAATGTTAGCAGTTATGAGGCATAACCCGTAATGAGTGATGAAAGAATTAGATTTAGAGGACTTACTTCAGGTGAAGTAATTATAAATAAGCCTGAGTCTAGTGATGGAGATGAAGCATTAGTGCATGCTAATAATATATCTGATACTAGGAATTTAAGTAAGTATTTTAGTGGAGCTTTAAGTACCAATAATGATACTTCTAATACAAATGGTACTAGAAGGATTATATGGGCTTCTGGAAAAATATTTGGGGCACTTGCAATAAAGGTTGTAGCATCAGGAGATGCTTACGCAGATGGAGCTGCTACTGTTGGAGCTTTAGATAAAATAAAGACTCTGTATATTAAAAATACAGGACAAGACTCAGGATTAAATGCTACTACGGCAGATATTCGTATATATACAAGTCTTGGCGGTGGTGGATGACTTATAAGAGAGTTTCTGGTTGCAGAGACAGGAGAAGGTATAGTTTTAAAGTTTAACCCATCTACTGGAACTAGCCATGTTAATATTACGGCTAAGGCTTCTACGGGGTCATTGAGATGCGATTTTGTAGCAATAATGGATGATGTATAATGAATTTTTTTAAAAAACAAGGAGAATAGATAGATGGCAAATACAAATAAGACAGCCTTTGCTGTATCGGTTACACCAAAAATACTGATGGATGCAACTGATGGTGTAAACCAAGCAATGGATGTAATAAATGAAAATGTAAGAAGATCTCTAGGTGGTTCAGGAGAAGTGACTTCTAATAGTAGTGATATTACTATTGCAGGTGGATGGGCTAATGGGGTAAATACACCTGTAACAAGTGGTGGCTCATTATTAGTAGTAGACGCAAACACAGATATGCTCTATATTAAAAATACAGGGTTTTTATTTGGAACAACTACTGCGGCTGTAGCTGCTGATACAGTTCAAGTAAAATTGGATGCTTCAGCAACGGCAGACCTTTCAGATGATACTATAATTATCTGTGAATTAGCACCTGGCGAAGCAATTATGCTTCCTAGACCAGGATCTACACATGGCTACATATTAGCTAGTGGCTCTGCAGCTGTAGACGTTGAAACTCTAATAGTAGCTACTTAATATGACAGTTAAAGAGATAATGGAAAGGTCTGGGATTACCGAGACAGGAAGAGCTATAGCTTACATAAAAGATGCTCTAGATGAGATGGCTTTAATGGCACCGACTCATGTTAAGCTAGCTAGACTAGATTTAGTTGAAGGTAAGAGATTTTATAGACTTCCTAATGAAGCTGTCAGGGTTTTAGATATTAGGTGTAAAGATCATGACAATGATAGTGGATTATTTAGAAGTATTCCTAGAACTATACACGAACCACTAACAGAGGATACTGATGGCATCTAAAAAATATGCATATTTTAACAAAGGGAATAAGATAGGGATAGTTCAGCAGGATACGACTAACTCCACTTCTAGCGATTACGGAATGTATAAGAGTCCTGTTGACTCTACTACTAAAACTCTAGAAATTGAGTATAGTTATTCCCCTAATTATAGGATATTTTCAGACCCTACTCCTGATGTTAATAAGTTTTACATAAATGCATGGACGGTTGTAGACGGCTACCTTACATTTTTAAGGTCTCTTCCAAATCAAAATATTTGGAATACAGCACCTTATACTAATGTAACAGCAGGTTCTCAAGGTGATGCTGGTGGTCAAGTTAGAGATTATATTGTAGTAGGTGGTACTTCTCAATGGAATGGTGTCCATAGAGTCAAGGCTGCAGGTGCGCAGTATCATGGGAGCCTACAAACATATACTAGAGTAGATAGTAATTACAGATATATAACAGGTAAACAAATAGACTTTACAGCTGCTACAGGAGTCGATGCAGCCGATGAGATTTTTGATGGAGGTTCAGGTGATGTATTTATGGCAAATCTATTCTCCATAGGCCAATATATATTCATCGAAGGCTCAGAAAATGCTTTGAATAATGGATTATTTAGAATTAGTTCTAAGACAGAATCAACTACACCAGCGAGTAGTAAAATTGCGGTAGATAAATACTATTCAGTAGGAGATCCTAGTGAAGACCTTGATGCTTCAGGTAGTCCAGACAGTTATGAAGTAGAACATGAGTTTGCGTCACCAATAAATTCTAGATCTGTTGATACATCTGTAAATATATATGAAGCAAACAGAGACTTTGGATATATCTTAACAGATGTGAAATATATGAATGATGAGTCTTATGACATTGACCTAACTAGATATCAGTCAAATGCTATAGTTCACTATCTAAGGGCAAAAAATGCAGAAGATGTTGGAGATATTGAAAGATATGAGTATTATATGAGGGCTTTTAGAAAACAAACTGAAAAAGGTGATGAGTCTAGAAAATATGGCGTTAGAATGGCTCAAGGTTTTTGGGGGATGCGTAAATGAGCAAGGCTGGGATAAGAAATCTAGTACCTATAGAGAGTACTAACTACTCTATTAATCAAGGCGGGTATATGATATGCAAAATACTGGCAACTCATGATTTTCCTACGAATAATTACGGTTATGAAATTGACTTTACAAATGGCGATTGGATGACTGACGCAAAGGGTAATGTTGGAACTACGATCGTGGGAGTAACGACTCCTTATGAAGATAACGCAGATAATTATATAGTAATAGGAATAATAAGTTTAGATGGACATTCTTGGGTTCAAGCAAGATCTGTACTAGGTTCTGACTTAACTAAGGGACTAGTTATTGGGGATCTTAATAATTATAATAGATATACAGGAACAGGGGCTCTGGAGAGGAATAAAAGATTTTTAAGATTAGCTGCAATGCAGCCTATCTGGGGAAGGTTCGATAAAATAAATATCTATAGAGAAACAGGAGCTAATGGATATTTTAAACTAATACTAGCAAGAAAAGCGAGGAAGATATAAATGGCACAAGTAAAAAAGCACAAAGGTATAAGAAATTATTCAGGAGATGAGGTATCAAATTTAGCGATAGGACAAGCTGGTTTTGATATGATAAGTAACACAACGATGACACCTACTAGTACTGATGCAGGAGGTGAGTTTGATCATTGGATAGCTCTCAAGAATGTATCAGGAGGCACAGTTCTTTTAAAAGCTATGAAGCCTGCTTGGGTACCTGGAGACAATCTAACACAAACTGGGGAGACTGGTGGAGGAACTTTAACTATAGAGGATGGGGATACTATATATGGAGTTTTTGTATCTGTTACAGTACCTACTAGTAAATTTGTCATAGCATATAGGGGGTAATTATGCCTAAAAAAGAGATTGGGGTTAAGAATATAAAGCGCAAAGAGACTGTTAAAGCATTCACTTCTAGAATGAAGGGTATGATTAACAGTCACAATGTCGTAGAACATTACTTAAGATCAAGAAGAAAAAAGGAAGGAACAATAGTTCCTAAACACACAAATGTAATTAAAGGAAAAGGAGGCTAGAATGGCTGAAACAACAAAAAGTGAAGTAAAGCATTTAGGTTTAAAGGGCCTAATAAAAGAAAGTTCTGATGGAAGCTCTGAAGAAAGTTCAAGTAAAAGTGGTGGACATGGTGGTTATGGAGGTGGAAAACCTCAAGATGTAGGTAAAAAAGATAGTAAGCCTAAAGCTACTGATAAAAATGCGGGAAGTTCGAAAGCTTCAAGTTCGAAACCTTCACCAGCATCAAATCAAAGAGCCCAACCTGCAAACAATCAGGTGAAGAAGAAGAAGTAGAGGAGGATAAAAGTAAATGCAAGATACTTTAAAAACTTCGGTTGTAGGTATAGGGGGATCAACTATAGGGTTTTTTAATTGGTTCCCTGAGCTTGTAAGTATTGTTGTAGGTGTCACTACATTGATTTACTTAGTGATAAAAATAAGAAATGAGCTAGATAAATAGGAGGGCTTTATGCCAAGAGAGAGCATTGAAGGTAAGACGGCAATCGTTACGCCTGATAAACACTTTCCTTTGCACGATAAAAAGGCGATTAATATTGTTTGTAAAGCAATTGAGATTGTCAAACCAGATATCTATATTGATTTAGGAGATACTGGGGAGTGGGAATATTTCAGCACTCATTATTGGAAGGGAAGAAATGCTAAGCCTATGGAGGATTTAATGCCTCTATTAGATTTAGATGTTAGATCAGTAAATGCAGGTATGGACTGGATTGATGAGGCTCTAGACAAAGCGGGTACTAAAGAAAGACATTTTGTGCAAGGAAATCATGAGATATGGCTTGATAAGTTTGTTGTAAGACATCCTTATCTTACTCAATACAAGACTCAGAATGCCTTAAGGTTAAAAGAAAGAGGATATAAGTTTCATCCTTATAATAGAAAAAAATGTCTAAAGCTTGGTAAGTTGAACTTTACTCATGGAAAGTACACAACAAAATATCATTCTCAAAAGCATTTAGAGCAATATGGGGAAAGTATAATGTATGGTCATACTCACGATCTTCAAAGGCATACTGCTACGAAAGCAGGAGGCACTATAAGTTCTTGGAGCCTAGGCTGTTTAAAGGATATAGAAGCTGACGAGGACTGGTTAGGAGGTAGACTTACTAATTGGAATCATGCTTTTGCTATAATTAATTGGCTTAAGGGTGGAAATTTTACGGTAGAGGTTGTTGAAATAGTAAAAGGAAATGCCTCACTTTGGGGTAAAAAAATAAATGGATAATTATGGACGAACAATTACAAAGTCAAGCAGAAGGTATCTTGGGAAACTGGGTTTGGTTATTTGTATCTGGAGTTGCTTTATTATTATTTAAGTCTACTATTGAAACAGTTGTAGAAGGATTAAAGGTTTTTTGGGGTAAGGATTTAAATACAGATGATGTTGTTATATTAGATGGTAGACCTGCTAGAGTTATAAGAGTTGGTTTATGGAAAACAACATTCTTTGCTTATGATATTGGAACTGCTAATGGAAAACCTTTTGTTAAAGGTGGAACAAAGCTACAGATACAGAATGATAAGTTGAAAGAGCATGTAATTGAAAGTCCTTTACAAATGCTAGATTTAAGCAAATGGGAAGAAAAATGATAAAAGCAATAATATTTGAGAAGTTCTTTAGAGCTTTAGCTAAAAAATTTAAGTTAAAGAAGATGCTAAAATATGTAGAAGAACCTAATGATGTAGATGAAAGAGTAGATAAATTAGAGACTATACAATTTCAGCAAGGTAGATTAATAGAGTTTCTTTTAGTGGATTCTCATCCTAAGAAAGATTCTGAGTCATGTAATTGTAAAAATAAACAGGAGAAATAAAATGAGTTTTATAAAAGATCAGATTGAAGGAAAGATGAAGGAATTAGAAGACAAGATAGTTGAGGAGCTTCCTAAGAAGCTTGAAGATCCAGCTATAAAGAAAAAAGTTGTTGATAAATTAAATGCTGCAGTTAATATACCTATATTAAATGAATCAGTGGAAGAAAAAATATTTGGAGCAATCTACGATGTAGTTGTTAAAGTAATTGTTAAGGCTCTCTCAAAATAAAAATGAAGACTTTACATATAAAAGTTTCTGATAATTATTGGAAGAGGTCTTATACAGTTCCTCCTAGGTTTGAGAAATCAAACTCCTCTTATACGATGTATTCGCATTATGAGGCTTCTTCCAGTACTTTAGAGGTAAATTATGCCTAAGAAAACATTAAATTTTGTTGACTTTTCAGGAGGCCTTTGTGAAGGAGGTGATCCTAGAGATATTCCTGCTAATTGTTTTTCAGTGTTTAATAATTGTTTTGTTGATGAAAGAGGCGTTATTAAAATGAATAATAGTAGGCCTACTATAGTCGTAAATAGGGATATGGGCTATGGAAATTCAGAAAACACTATTGGTGGTTACGGATTTTTTATATTCAAAAATGATAGACGGGGGCTAGGGCATCTACATTCTAATTATAACGCTGTAAGCAATACAGGTATATGGAATGGCACTCCAGATACTTATACTAGTGATAATTGGCATCCTGCTTATATAAATGAATGCATTACAGCTGGGTCGGTAAATGCTATAAACCTATATGATGCATCTCACGAGAAAGCTTGGATAGATGGTCTTATTGGGTGGAAATGTGTTAATTGGACGCTGCATAGTCCTAAGAGTGGTGATGTTGGGGCTCCATCAGCATATGTCGTACAAACTATAACAGATAATGGGGTAGGAGATCTTACCTTGTCTGCAACCACTACATGGACAGCTGATGATATGGTGGTTATATATGATGCCCCTCTCGGAGATACTGAATACGGGCTTAGAGTGAATCAAACAACAGGTGCGATAATATGTTATACAGACTACTCAGGGATAGCAGCAGGATTATTAGGTTATCCAAGTAGCGCTGCAGAATACTCTGGTAGCTATTTAGGCTATATTATTAATAATTTAGATACTGGTGTGGCAGGCAATGATTTAAAACCTGTATTTTACCAAGCTGATGGAGATGTTAGGATAGGAGATGCTTCTCACAATGATAATGTTCATACTAAATTCGTAGGGTATGTAGACAATAGAAGATCTTGGGGTCTGTATTCTAATCTTTATGGATGTGATGAATTAGGTGGAAAATGGGTATCTTGTCCTTCTATGATACAGCAGCCAAAGGCTCCTAATGCAGGAAATCTTGTTCAAAGCTGGTCTAGAACAGGAGATTACCCGTGGGATGGGATTCAAGGTTACTTTACTATGTCTGGAAATCATAGCACAATCTTAACTATAAACGCTATACATGACCATTACCTTGAAGATAATGTTTTGATAGGTTTAAGATTATGGAATGTAACTGATGGCTCCTATGGGACAATAACTGACAATGACGCTACTACGATAACTGTAGGCAGTCTAACTGGGGGTGATGACAATTCTTTTGACAGTAATGATAAATGCTTTGCTCATTATGATGGGTATGACGGTTCTAGCTCATTTAAAAATGGAGCTGTAGAGTCTAAGCTATCATATTTTCACGAAGTATCAGAATACCATGAGGTACCTGGAGCTGTTGGATTGAAAATTTTTAACAATTTAACCGCATCAGGCGGATGGACTGGGACTCATGATTTTTGGATGTCTTATGTCTATATGGATGACCAAGAAAGTCTTTTGACATTTATAGGTGATGATGAGCATGGAGATATGGATGGAACTACTAATCAGAAAAAGCAAATCGATTTTGTAATTGCTCCTAAAACTTTAGCTTTTGATGAGGATACTTCAGGAGCTACTGCTGGAGTATACAGTCAAGGAGCGAGGATTCAAGGTTCTTATACAGCTCATACTACAGGCTATTCAATTCCTAGAGGCCAAGTATGGATATTTCCTCCTAGAGTAAAAGGATTTAGAATATACTGGAGCGATAAAACAGATCAATCTCGTACTAGTAACGATAAATGGCTCCTATATGACGTTGATATGAATAAAGGATTTCTTAGGGGAGACCAAGATCTAACTAAAAGTGTAAGTTCAGGAATTGAGAGTAGTTGGACAGATATTGAGCCTTGGTCTTATGGTTATACAGGAGTATTTGGAGATAATACAGCTGCTCCTAATTTACGCTACTCTAATGCTTGCTTTTTAAGCGCCTTTCCTCACTCTGGGGATCGAGATATAATTACATTTGACAACCCACCAAAGCTTTATACATATGAGCAAATGAGTGGGCTTAATTATGATGAGGAAAGTATATGTGTTAAAAGTTTTGGAACAGGAGTTATAGCTAATAGACGAGCTTATATAGGGAATATCGTTACTCTTGAAGGTGGGGGAGTTACAAAAACTTATCCTGATAGAATTGTAAAATCTCTTGTAAATAAATTCGATACCTTTCCTGTAAAATATGGAAAGATTGATGTAGCTGTAAATGATGGAGAATCTATAATCCATTTAGAAGAATTTGCTGATAGATTGCTTCAGTTTAAAGAGGACTCTTTGCATATTTTAAATATATCTCAAGATGTAGAATTTTTAGAAGCCTCCTATCAATACAAAGGAGTAACATGTCCATCTGCTGTATGTAAGACAGATGCAGGTGTAGCTTGGGTTAATAAGCATGGATGCTTTTTCTATACTGGAGAGCAATTAGTTAATCTCCACGAGAAGAAAGGTATGAATATGATGGATTTAAAAAATTGGGCTACAAATATAGGGTCGCAGCCTAATATTTGGTTTAATCCTACTGATAAAACAATTGGTATTATGAATGAGTCTAGCCCTGTGGCCTTATCAACTTCGTCTGGACCTAACTCTATAAACTATACATATGATTTAGTTCATCAATGCTGGAGCGATCATAGAGGTGGAACAGGCAATCAGGATAATCCTCCTGCTCAACCTCTCAATCACAGCGATCTTGCAAATACTGACAGTTTCACTAATATTCAAAATTTAACTAGCTTAACTAGTGATACTACAGCAGGTGTTGGAACTCCAGTAGCAATGCAGGATGACAATATGTGGGCAGTAGAAGGATTAACAGCTAGAAGTGATGATGATGGATTGTATATTGCAACAAGAGATTTTGATTTTGGGGAACCAAATGTTAGAAAGAAAATTTATAAGGTGTATATTACATATAGTGTAGGAGCTACGTGTGAAGCAAAGGTTAGGTACTGTACAAATGGTTCTTCTACTGAGAAGCTGTTTACTGGTGTAAGTGGTTATAATCATTCTACTGATGATTTTAGTAGTACAGGTGGAACGTCAGCTATACCAGTATGGTCTCAAGCAGAGCTTAAACCTGCTACTTCAAGCGAAGCTAATAGTGTGTATTCTTTTAAACTGATTATTAGATGGGATGAAGCTGGTGGTGTTGGTACTAGAAAAGTACAGGAAGAATTTATGATAAATGATATAACTATTGTTTATAGAATGAAAGGGATAAAATAATGATACAATCTAACCCAACAAGAGATACAGCAAATTTAGGTGTTACAAAGCAAAATAAGTATCAATTGTCGAAAGGTAGCATTAATCAAGGTCAAATGCAAGAAGGAGTGGTTGAATTTAGAGAAGAAGAAGGTAATGTAGTCCAATATATAAAGTTTGGAAATAATGTCTATCATACTAGATTTAGTTTATTTGATGGCAAAAGCCTTCCTAGTGCTCTAGGGTCTCCCGACTATCAAAGTGACTTAATTACAGTAACTGGATATTATATTACAGGAGTTCATGACTTTATGTCTATACCAAGTTTAATTCAATTAAAGTTTACTCCTGATAATGGAAATACATATTTTAGTGTTCATGGCGAAGCTGGTGAAGCTACCTCAATAGAACTAACAACTACTGAGTGGAAATTACATGGAACATCTGGCAATGAATGGGGTAAATACAATGCTGGAACAGGTACAACTTGGACTAATATTGACAATAGCGGTCACTTTAAATTACTATTATGGAAATAATTAAGGAGAAAAATGGCAACAACACAATATGATATAAGCGATCAAAGATATGCATTGGCTGTTCTTGCTAAAGAAAGAGCAGAGAGAGAGCAGAGAGAAAGAGAAGGTTTAGGTTATAGTGTAAAAGCAGGTGCAAATCTTTTTAAGTCTTGGCAAAATGAACAAAATATTATGATGAAAGAGAAGATTGCTACAGATAAATTTGAGCTGAACCCTGATTACCAAGATAGTAATTTTTTCAAAAGAATGTTTACTCCTTGGGAAGAAAGAGTTAGAGCGATAGAAGATGTAGCTACGGATGGGACATCTACATATTCTCAGGAGGATTCACTGATCCAGCTAGGAGATTCTGATATAGATGCTTCTCCTGTTAGTCTTGAAAGACAGACAGACGTAAGTTCGGAGCTTTTATCGGATAAAAATGCAACTACTTTTGATGATTTTAAAGACATAACTCCCTTTGAGGGCTCTAGTCATGGTCAAGGAACAATAGATTCTTTAAGTGGCTTCAGTAATACAGATAAAGGGTTTATTCCTGGTGTCAGTAAGACTCATCAAGATTTAGTTAATGAAGCTAGAGAATCTTATAATGCTAGTATAGATCCTTTAACTAATACTCCTGCAGGTAGTGACGAATTTTTTAATCTGAGAGAGCAATATTCTCCTGAGCAATTAACAACTCAAAGAAATATTGAGTCTGGAGGAGTCTTTTTTGAAGGCTTAGATAAAAGTGATCCTAGTCAGTATGGATTATCGTCTGGCCCTAGTGGAATGAACTCTAATCTACCTTCCTTAGATGAAATTTATCAAGGCAGTCCAGCTTTATCAGAAGATATAAAGGCAGCAGGAGAGTCAGGGAAATCAATTGAGGATATTCTTTCAGATGTTCAGAAAAAAACTTCAGATGCATATAGGGCTAATTATGATAAGAGGGCTGTAGAGCAGTCTGGACTAAGTTTAGAAGAATTAGAAAGCGGGGAAACTGTTTATTGGGATGAATCTTGGGTTGGACCACAAGATACGTTAGAGCTCCCAGATCATGCATCTGATTTATATAAAGATGGAGGTGGTGCGTCTTTAGAGACCTCTATAGATATACATAATTTAAACGAAACTCTCCCTATTGTTAAAGATAGTAAGCTTGTAAGTAGAGAGCTTGGAGGTAAAAATCTTATAAATAAGGATGCAGCCTTAGGTAAATCTAGTCCTGGTGATTTAATAGTTAATCCAGATGCTCCTCCTCTAAGTTTAAATAATCAGTTTAAGATAGATAGCGAGATAGGGTCACAGTTTAAACCAGGCGGTAAATTTTACTCAGAAGCATCTTCTCTTAGAGAGACAGCTAAAAATGTAGCTAAAGAAGGAGCTGTTATTCCAGGAGTTAAACTAGCCTCCCCTGATAATAGTTATACTAAGACCGATGAATTTAAAAAGATTTTAGAGAAAGTCCCTTCTAAAGAAGTGGTATCAGAAGTGGGAAAAGAAGTTAGCAAGGAAGTAGTTAAAGAAACAGGTAAAGAGGCAGGTAAAGCAACTATTGGTCAGGTTGCAGGAGCAGCAGGGCTAGGTCTCAGTGTTGTTGACGCAGGTAGAAATTGGGATAAAATGAGTAGTCAGAAGAAGGGAGCTAAGGTGGCTGAGATTGGATTGAGTGCTGCTGCTATGGCAGGACTTATAAATCCCTTATGGGGAGTAGGTTTAGCCTTAGGCTCAGGATTATTAGATTAGGAGATATATGAACAATCAATATACAGAAGAAGATTATAAATGGTTAGCTCAATTCGGAAGAAATGGAGACGATCAAATACGAGAGATTGAAGGTGAACCTCAACACGTAAATACTTATGAAGCTTATCTTGTCGATCATTATGGGAAAGAAGGTGAAGCTGCTGTAGATCTAATGGGCTCTGGTACTATAAATCCTGAAACAGGTTTAGAGGAAAACTTTTGGTGGGTTGTTGGAGCAGCACTTGCAGCAGTTGCAGTTAATTATACTTCTCAAAATGATGGCTCACTTTCAGGGTTTAAAATAGGAGATCTATGGAATTATAGTGTAGGAAATCAAGGTATTGGAGGAGAGCTTTTAGGCTATGGCGATAAACAGGATATGAGAAATCAAGCTAGCTCAGTAGTTAATGAGGGTATGGAATCACTTCAGGAACAGGCTAATCAGAATCTTGGAGGAGATGGTGAAAAGGGCTTTATAGATGTAAATGCAGATTTCGCAAGAAGTGAACAGCAATTAGCAGGTAAACAGGCTAATAGAAAAATTGAAAATATGGCAGGGCAAACAGGTCTTGCTAGCTCTGGAACTATAGCACAAGAGCAAAATGATGCTCTAAGAGAACAAACTGATAAGGCTAGGCAGATAAACTTTGATACACATAGAGAGAAGCAAGATTATGTTACAGGGTTGAAAGAAAAGTCAAATCAATTAAAGATGGACTATATGACTGCTACAGGCAAAGCTTGGGGAGGCTCAGAAGATTGGAATGACCTCAATAATATGTTTCAACAATATAATGACTTAACTTATACAGGATAGAGGATTATGGACGAAAATACAAGAAACGCTTTACATGCTTTAGATATATTTGCTGATACTCTTACAGCAGTTCACGGGCAAAATATAGTTGCTAGGGAAGAAGTTTTAAATAGAAAACAACGTGATAAAGAGAGAAAGCAAGATAAGGCCTATCAAGATAAAATAAGAACTGAGGATATTGATATCCAAAAAGACCGATGGGAGATTGAAGACAAAAGATACATTGATGAGCAAGCTTATAAGAAATCGAAAGATAAATCAGAAGATGAGAAATACGTTCAAGGAGTAGACTATGCTATGGGTAGGGACGACGTAAGTGACGCTAGATATGAAAAGGAGGCATTGATAAAAGCAGAAAGCAAGCAAAAAGCAGAGCTCCAGTATAAAAATACTCTTATTAATAGTTATGGAGCAGATAATATATTGCTTGATAGTACAGGATTTCCTACAGTTAAAACCATAGAGGATGGTTTTGATATAAAATCAACACCTGAGTGGCAAATGTATGAGGCTAAGCAAGGTATCGCAGACTCAGAAAAAATCAAAACAGTAAGATTAAATGCTTTATCTAATGAGTTCTATGACTTAAAAGTAAAAAGAGACCAAGAGGCTAAAGATTTACGTACTAAATACCCTAAACTTAATGATGAGCATATAACAAGAGAGTTTACTGATCTAGGTGATTATGTAGAAGATATGGCTATTAATAATAATGCAGCTATACAAGATGATATTGATACTCTTGAGAATGATATAAAAGATTTAAAGCAAATTGGGGTGGACTTTCAAAATCAAAGTACATGGTATTCTGAAAATGTAGATAGCTATGTAGGTGAAAATGCAGTCATAGATCCTGGTGAATTTGAAACTATGCTTCATGATTATACTCAATATATGCAAGATGAAGAAATAGCTCAAATGATAGCAGGAGATACTTCGGGATTGATTCAGACTTATCTAGACAACAAACCATCTACAATGGTTCGTAAAAAAGCAACATATGACGTAAAAGCTGAGTTTGATTTAAATGCTCAATCTGCATATGAAGAACTTCAGAAGACTATAGGTGAATATGATGATATAGATGATCAAGATACAAAGGATGAACTTATGCTATCTTTAGATAGTAGCCCTACTGTTCAAGCTAATATGATGGAAGCAGCACAGATACCTGGTTATGAAGACTTTTGGGACCATCTACAGAAAGAAAGAGATATTGCAATAGAAAATGGTACTACGCCTATGATGGATAAGTTTATAAAATTCCATCCTAAACTCTTAAATGTTATAGTTGAGAATAGGATTAAATCAGAGAAAGTTATGAGCGAATATAACTCTATAACACCAGCAGATAGAGATAGAGTATTCACTAATTTTTCTAGAATCTTAGATAGTATTGAAGGATACGGGGAAGAAAGTATCTCAAAAGCATTCGATGAGTTTGAGGCTGCTAAATCAGGGCTATACCATCATGATAAGGATAATATAAATAAACTATTTGAATCTATAGAAAAACATTTTAATATAGATGACATGGAAGATGCTTACTTAAACCATTTACATAGTAAATACAGCACTCAAATAGATTCTACTAAGCAAGCCACTAATGAAGATTTACTCTCTGAAATGCTTGAAATGCCCTTACCTGAAGGTGGCCCAATGACTGCAAGTTTAGGAGAGTATTCTGATGTTTCTATAGACCCTTTTAGTTCTGGCACACATAACCCTTTAGCTATTAATAAAGCCCAGTCAGAACATCAAGATTTTTTATTAAATCAGAGTTTGTATTCAGCGCTTGGTATAGATCTAGACCAAGGTCAAGCTGATATAATAGGCTTCGCATCAGAGGAAGCATCTTCTGTTTTATGGGATATATCAAGAGGTGGCGATGCATATAACACTGATGAAGGAATAATAAATCAGAGTAAAATAGATAATTGGTATAATAAAGGAGAGACAAGTGAGGATCAGTTTGCTGATTTTTCAGCACGCATGAAGGCAGGATTTGGTTTGAATGATTACCATATAGAGGATTTATGGACTGATCTACAAGATAATACATTTAGGGAGAAAGATTTGACACCGTTTATAGGAAAAGATAGGCCAAAAGCAACTGGCAATATATTCTTACCAGGATATAATGCAGGTGAAATCGAAGAGCTAATAAATCCTAGTCCTTATGGGGAGATGTTATAATGGGATTAAGTCAAAGATATTGGGATAGTAATTTTGTAACGCATAAGCCAGGGGCTAAAAATGCATCAACATTTGATGATGCTGGTCTATATCCAGACTATCAGGCGATTCAAGATGAATACCAGGCTCTAGCATCTGGGCCTCAAGATAGCGGTAGTTTTAGTGACATATTTGGCTCAGCAGCTCATCACTTTGCATCGTCTGCTACAATGGGGCTTGCATTTACAGGTTATAAAGACTGGGAAGATAAAAATCTATACGAAAAAATAGGCGCAAGTATTGGTGAGGCAGCAGGATTCTTCGTTCCTATGGGATGGATTGGAAAAGGTGTTAGAGGGGCTAAAAGTGCTATAGGATTAGGCTCTAAGGCTGTAGCTCGTAGATCAATTGCAGCAGCTACTAAGAGTATCAGCTCACAAACTACAAAGCAAGCATTCCAAAAAGGGTTAGAAGGTAAGTGGTCAGGCGGTATATTGTCTAGATATGGTAAAAGAAACCTTTATAAATATGAATTAGGTGGAAGACAGCTTGCAGATGCTAGCACAAATTTGATGAGAAGTACAGAGGCTAGCTTGAGAAGTGCTTTAAAGAAGGCTAATGTAAAGATTGACGGAGCTATGGAGAAGACAATCAAAACAACTTTACAAGGCATTGATGAAGGACTCAGGGCTGGTAAGCACATTAATACTGTGAGTGCATGGGGAGTTAATGCAGTAAACGCAGGGTTAAAAATGGCTGGAAAGGGACCTGCTACAAGTAAATTAGGAAAATGGCTTACAAAATATACAGGAGAATTTGCTCAAGATGCAGCAGTTTTAAGTATACACGGAGTTCTCCATAATACATTTATGTCTGGAGCTTTGTGGGGAGGCAAGCAATTCGAATGGGCAGGTGTTAAATTTGGAGGTAGAGGGCATGAAATGATGCCTGTTGATGCTGATAAGGATGGTGTTCCTGATGTAGGATCTGATGGAGAGCCTACAATGGAGCAAGTACATAAATTTGACCCTTGGAATGCTGTAAGTCATGCAATTGTTTTGTCTACCGTATTCCCTGCTATCCGTTCTATTAAAGGCGGTGGTGAGCGTAATCTAGGTGAATTATGGCAAATATTGAGAAGAGGCGTAAAAAAGACTAGTTATGATAAAGTTGCTAAAGGATCAAATGGTGCTAAAGATATAAAACAGTTACTAGAAATGATAACTGGAGGAAAAAGAGCTACTTTATTTAAAAAGGTAGAATGGAAAGGGAAGTCAGGTAAGAAGTGGAATATCAATGATTTAATGATGCAAGATTTTAAAAATCCTGCTGTTTTAGATGATGCTGTTCATATTTTAAAACAAATGCAATCAAGTGTTGGCAAATTGAAAATGTCTGCAACATTTGGCAAGGCTTACCTTACAGACACTCTAAAAGTAGGCACAGTAAGCAGAATGGCACTAGGTGCTGTAGCTATGAATCTAGATATGTTTAAAGAAAATATGGCTGGTTTAAGAGGTATGCATCCAGCAGAGACTTTGACACATATGCTTATTGGTGGATTTATGACTAGAGGTAGAGGGGGATGGGCTCACGATCCTGCTTCTAGATCTGGAGGAGTTAAAGCTAGTGAATTAGATAAAATGTATGAAGCAGCTCATTTAATGGGGATAGATCATAGTAGAGTTTCTGACTATCTAAGTGTTAGAAATGTTCGTGAAGAATTTGCTAAAGATAATGCTGCTTTAAAATATGACCATGCAGCTGAGAGTATAAATAAGTTATATAAAGAGTATGAATCAAGAATATTAAATGAAGGAAGAACTTACGAGAAGTCTAACGGAGAAATAAACGATCCTATTCAAGAGTGGGGTCTTATTAGAGCTGCATTAGCTATAGGAGAGAAGGGTGATGCTTATGAAAGCGTTAATTTTAATCTCTTAACTTCAAAGGAGAGAGAGGCTTTTAAGAGTGAACTTCAATCTATTGGTTGGAAAGGAGATAAGACTTTAAAGGAAACTAGTTATCAGGAATTTATGAATGAGTTTAAAACTGGTCAAACAGACGCTATTACCAAACTTCACATGAACTGGTTTGCTCAATTAGGAAAAGAAAGCTCTAAGGATGCAGGTGATATTGTTTTAAATTCCTTCCAAGATGCTCAAGGTAAATTGATTCATGGTGGTATAGAATGGGCTAATGCAACCTCTCACAGGGTTCACGATTTACATAAAATGCTTTTAGTCTTAGGAAAAAATAATTTAGCAGAACATAAGGCTTCTGGACTGGAGAAAGTTGATTTAGCTAATAATCCTAAGGCTATAAAAAGATTAGAGAAGATGGCTGATGATTTTAAGAAAACATTAAATAGGTCTACTTTAGGCGAGACTGGTGATTGGTATTTCGACCTAGGAGATGCAAAAGACAATCCTTACTTATCTCAAATGGTTAATTCCTTTAAAGAAAAAGGTAAAATACGAATGGGCGATATGTTTGTTGGTAAAATCAAACCTGAAAATAGTAGAGATAAGGACTTTATAGATATACTCTACCAAGAGATAGCTGACCCTGATGGGGCTATTATTAGACCAGATAAGTATAAAATAAGAAGAGAGCCAGGCGTTGATGAAGAAAGCCTAGATATAGAGTTAAAGGATAAATTTGACGGTATTACTAATGCTATGTATTCTTCTGGAAGAGCTACTAAACAAGCTCCTGATATTGGTAAAAATAAATGGATAGAAGCTGATATCGCTAAGAGAATTGTAGAACAATTTGATGCATTAGGTATGGCTGTCCCTGCTGAACGTCTTACAGAACATTTAGAATATCTTGCAGGTCGTTCAATTGAAACATTTCCTATAAGACCTGAGAATGTTACAACTATCCAACAATTGGTTGAAGCTAATTTGATTGAAAAGGATGCAGAGGCAGGAAAGTTTTTATTCAATTCAAATGATGCTATACGTGATATGGCTAGTGAACATGGTCTTGATATTAATGAGACTCTGAGAATACATAGTGAGATAAAAGAACTTTTACCAGAATCTACAAGAGAAGTTTCTGATGGAGCTCTTGATTTTACTTTTGAGTCAGGCAGGATTCCTAATATTGAAGCTCTATATAAGATAAGAGAGACTATTCCAGAATTATATGGAAATCATATAAAAAGGCAAATTAATAAAACTTTAGAAAATCCTAAGATTAGAATGGAAAAAGAGCAGATTGAGACAGAGCTAGATCTTACTGTAAGTCATTTAAGAAATGCAGATTATACTGCAGCTCTTAAGTCTGTTGAAAATTTAGAGAATATGTTACCAGGCACTGGTATTGATTTTGCCAAGTTAAGGGGCACTATTGATACTGCAGAGCGAAACGGACTACCTCTTGATTTACATACTTTTGAATTAAGTCAGGGTACAGGTTCTACTTATGACGCTATACAGTCTATTATAGGAATTGAAAGAATGGCTTCTAGAAAGATAGAAGAGCTTATGGCTGAAATGGTGTATAAGGGAACTAATGATAAATTTGGGTTAGTCTTAGAACATAATAAACTTATGGACAATTTAAATGTAGCTATAGGTAATACTGTTGAAAAAACTTCAATGACGCAAGTATTCGAGCAGTACTTAAAATTTAATAGCTATTCATCTTTAGAAGGCATCATGAAAGGGATGCATCAATCTTATTCTAAAGACAAGACCCCAAATACTGTCTCTAATGAGCATTTGGTAGATTCTTATGAGAAACTGATGCAGAACTATACTAATCCTACTAGACATACAAGAATTAGTATTGGAGAAAAATATGGTTTTTTAGATGCTGAGAAACAATTAAAGCCTGATGTTGTGAATATATTAAAAAATGGATCATTCCAAGATTTGCTTTCAAAATATCCAAAGCTATTACAAAAAAATAAAGAAGAATTAGATTCGGATATGGCCTATCTTTCTGAAGTAGTTAAGAATTCCTCAGGTAGAAAAACTATTAAGTTTGGAGAGACTATAATAAATGGAAAGAAAACTATAGTAAGAGAGTTTGTAACTCCTGATAATAATATAGAGACTCTAACTCCTGCTAATAAAGCTATCGATAAAATAAATAGTAAGTACGGAATAGAGCTCATTCCTATATCAAAATCTGGAGTGATAGACGGTAGATTTCAGTCAGAAATATCTACAGTAGATGGAATTAAGGGCAAATTTGAAAGTAAAGCCGTGATAAACAAGGCCGATGAAACTTTTATTACAGATGCTATTAAAACAGGGCAGAAATTAGAGTTTGGAGATATCCAGGCTGCTAAATTTGGTATCCCAGAATTACTTGAGGGAGAAGGATTTAGATATATCGATGTTTCTTTGGGAAGAGCTTTAAGTTTTACGGAAACAGCAACATCTAGACAAGCATTAAACAGAGGTTATAATGATTGGTATAATGCTACAGTTAAAAGATATAGAAACGACCCTACTATGGATTCTAAAAGTATAGATAATTTTGTAAAAGTTTTTGATCCAGCTAAAGTAGTAGATGTCGATAAAAAAATTGCTGCTATGTATCTTACTGAATTAAATACAGTAGCTTTTGATAAGTTATGGTCAGCCGAATCTATTACTGAATTCGAATCTAAAGATGGACATTATGGTTTAGCTATGAAAATGCTAAGTTATACTAAGTTAGCTGAAGGTGGAAGTTTAAGACCTTTACCAAGTGTTGCCGCTATGGAGAATATGGTTAATACATTAACTGATCTACCTGGAAGCCGTAGAAACTCTATAATTGATATAATTAATGAAGAAAAGGCAGGTGGAATAAAGGGGATGTTCTATGCAGACGAAGTTAAAACCTCAACTAATCAGCTTTTAGTCAGGAATAGACATTTAACCCAAGTTGAGTCTACAATAAAGAGTAGTAAGTTAAAAGAAGCTCTCCGTAATAGGTATTCAAATAAAGAAAGATTTGATGATGTAATGGATGTATCTGCCTTTGATGGAGCTGTAGAGGTTAGTAAGAGATTAAGGGATTTGCTATTAACCTCTATAAATGAAAAAGACAATATTAATGGATTTAAAGGTTCAATATCCAAATCTGGTGAATCTGACTATATCCATTTATATGGTAAGGGTCTTTTTATATATAATCCAAGAAGAGCAGCCGCTTTAAAGCAAAGAAATGTTGACTTTTTAATAGGAGAATCTGCAGCTAAAAGCTATAAGGGTTTAAATATTGAAGGAACCTCTATTAAACCCAGAGAGTTAACTCAGTCAAGTCTTTATGAGGATATACTAACTTCAGGTGATAGTCATATAATGAGAGTAGGGTTAGAAGGGTTTAACATTAGGTATGGAGGTCATGTATCTGCTAATGCTACAGTACCACATCCTTATACTCACTATATGCCTAAAGATTTAGTTATAGGTTTTCGAGAGGGGTATCAAAAGCTTACTCAAAAATTTAATGAGATATCTGAATTTAGTTCAGACCTACAAAAATCTGGTAATTTTGAACTAGTTCAAGCTATGATGAAGCATCAAAATGAATCAGGTTTTGCTGAGAGTATAGGTATAGAATCTTTTGGAGAAAAATTACTTAATATAGGGTTTAGTAGCAATAATCCAAACGTAAGAGAAGCTGTTATGAAGGTATGGGAGTCTCAAAGCCTTCCTATGCTTATAAAGCCTAGAAATGCTAAGTTTGCATTCCCTTATATGGCTCCAAATCTAAAGGCAGAGCATCCAGTATCTTTAGACCTATATGCAGCTAAAAACGGAATTAAGACTGGTGATGAACAATTAGGTGGGGTCAGAATTCAGTTAGGAGAAGGTGGATACGGAGTTGATGCTAAACATATTCCTGTGGACAGTGCTACAGAGTTTGCTTTTTCTTTTAGAAAAGGTGATGTTGATTATATAACTAAGTTTGATAAAAAGAGTGGGAAATGGGATACTTATACCCCTCTTACAGAATATGTTGAAAAAGGATATGCAACTGAAGTAGCTGGTTTAATTCCTATAAGTGCTAAAAAGGGACAATCTATAAGTCCAGATGTTCCAAAATCATTAGAAAAGCTGTATAAAGAGCTTAATGATATATTTACAGGAAATCATAAAGTACATGACACATCTTTATTTAGAGATCCTAGTACTGGTGTTATATCTCTATCAGGTGTCCATGGTTATGTAGAAAAATTAGTTAATGGGAAAGTAATTCCTGGACTTACTTCAGATAAAGTTAATATGTTAGCTATGACTGAAAGAGGGCCTAGAAAAGGTAGGTCAGATTTTGTACCTACTAGACTTAGAAATAGATCCCCTGAAGAAATTCGAGATGCTTTAGAGGAAGGTACTATAGCTTATCAAAATAGCTTAGATGCTAGAAGTAATATGCAAGCTGATTGGGATGGAGATAGAATGAGGATGACTCATGACTTTAAATCAATAGATAAAAATACGGCTAAATTTGATATGTTGAAAAAGGCTTATAGGGAAGCGTCTATAAATGAAGAGTATAGAACTATGCCTACTGAGGCTAGAAAAGTTAATATTTTTGGAACAGGTTTTAATAAAGCTGGAGAACTTCTTCATGCAGGTGCTGTAAAAACAAACAGTCTTAGTGAAGTTAAAAAGAGAATGGTATTAGATCAACGAGCTGTAGGTAAGGTTGTGAGTATGCAGGGGGCTCTTGAGACTATGTTTTTAAATGATATATCTATCTCAGGCTCAAAAATTAAAGATAAAATAGGATTTTCGATAAAACATATTATAGAAAATGGTGATATATATAGAAGATTTGATGAAGTGAATCAAACAGCTGTAGATTTTAAGTCGTCTTTACCTATCGAGCTTATTAGGAATACATATGATTTAGTGCTTTATGGTGAAGGTCAGACTAGATACAAAGGAAGAGTATTTCCTTTTGAGAAGAATAGTATAAATCGTGACGTAGCTGCAGAAATAATAGATATATTGAAAGCACCTCA
>TARA_R110000824_G_scaffold401777_1_pt1 | contig 27768 bp, 24 predicted proteins | sample TARA_R110000824 | Tara Oceans TARA_R110000824 (sample SAMEA4397747) | marine metagenome | biome: Polar Biome; feature: [MES] marine water layer (ENVO:01000295) within the mesopelagic zone...; material: water (ENVO:00002006), including particulate matter (ENVO:01000060) such...
TTTTATGCCAAACAGAGACTACGTCGCATTAGTCTGACAGCACCCGCTGAGCAAATCAAGCTACGCATGGCTGTGCTGCGGGTGCCAACTACCGGATACGGTGAGGCGATGTCTGACGTTTCAAAGCGTATCGAAGAAGCAACCGGGGGTGACGTAACAGTTGAAATTTTCGATTCTCTCATACCGGGGGATCAACTCGCCGCAGCAGTGCGTGACGGCCGTATTGATATGATCGGTGGCGTGCATCCTTATTTGAGCGCTGAGGAGCCGCGCTTTGGTATAGGTCATTTGCCGGGTTTAATTCGAAATGCAGTTGAATACAAATTCGTTCTGGACGCCTACATGCAAGATCTTATCACGGAGGCATGGAATGATCGGTATAATGCGACGGCGCTTGCACACGGGCTGTGGTATGAGTCGCCACATTTTTCCAACAAACCCCTAAATGAGCTCTCTGATTTCGAAGGCATGAAAATTCGTAGTCATAACGCAGAGGCGGCTCAGGTTCTGACGGCTATCGGCGCAAAACCTGTACGGATAGCGTTCAGCGAAGCGGGTCCCGCGCTGCAACGCGGTGTGATAGATGGTGTTTCAACAGAGTATGGAACCGCACTTCTGGTAGGACTTTCTGATGTTACTAAATACATGCAAAACTGGGATTTCAGCGTGAATTTGGGTTGGACTGTGGTGATTAGCAATGATGTGTGGGCCAAGATTCCCGATAATTACAAGCAGCAAATCAGAGAAGCCATGGTGCAAATGCAGGAAGATCATTTTACTAACTATTATGCCAACAACCTGAAGAAACGACAGGAATTGATCGACAAGGGGATAGAGTATATCGAAATCTCCGAGGCGAAAAACAAAGCCGTTTTTGTCGACGATATAACACAGGGTGTTTATGACGATTGGTATAAACGTTCTGAAGGGGTTGGATTTGATGGTAAGGCGATAATTGAACGAATTCGCGTAATCCTCGGTCGGCAATAATCATTGGGTAAAGGGCCGCGAATTGAGGAATTCGCGGCCGCTCCCTTCAATTGAAATTACCAACTAAATAAACAGTATAAAAAAGAACGAAGGAACCGCAGTATGGCTACAGGTGTATACGTAGTTGGTCTTGGAAACACACAAATGGGCTGGAACCTTGGTGTTTCTACGGAGCAGCTCTATCTGCAGGCGATAAAGATTGCTCTGAATGATGCGGAACTAACTAAAGAAGATATCGACGGATTCAGTGGAAAATGGACAGCGCCTGGTGGTACGCAGCTTCATCCTGGTTCGGCAGACTGGGGTACGTTGCTCGGTCAGCCATTAAGCTGGATCGGTGATACCTATCCACAAGGCCCGCCGGGATTGATGGATGCAGCGGCGGCTGTTAGTGCCGGAGCTTGCAATGTGGCCGTTGTAGTGAGCGGGCAGGGCGCATTGGGGGACGGCCTTGCGGAATATACTACGCCCAAGAACGAATTCGTCGCTCCTTATGGTGCTTTCACCGCTGCAAATTTTTCGCTCGTTGCGAAACGCTATATGCATGAACTTGGCCCTAAACAAGGTGAAGCCGTTCGCAATGACGTGGCTAAGATTGCGGCAACAATCCGCAATGGAGGCAGCCAGAATCCCGAAGCGGTTCTAAAAAACCGTGGTGAGATAACTCAAGAAATGGTTCTAAAATCGAAACCGGTTGCCTTGCCTCTTCGGCTGTATGATATCTGTTTGGCGAACGAAGGGGCGACGGCAATTATTGTTGCCTCGAAATCAGTCGCCATGGAGTGTCCTGATCCGGTTGAGATACTTGGCGTTGGTTGTGAATGGCAGCGCCAGCAATATACGATGGCACCCCGATTTGAAGAAAATTGGTCAGTTGGCCGGGATGCGGCGGCCAAGGCATTTCGCACAGCTAATTTAAAGCCGGAGGATATAGATGTCCGTTCTTTTTATGACGCGACATCTTTTGAAGTAGCACGCCAATTCGAAATCCTTGGTTATTGCGGTTTAGGTGAAGGGGCGGCGTTCGCTGTTGAGAACGGCATAGACGCAAAGGGTAAATTTCCGACAAACACGGACGGCGGATTGCTTTCATATAGTCATACTGGGTTTGGCGGACCTCACACTCGTGCCTCCTACGCCATTCGGCAAATCCGCGGGACCGCCGGCAGCGGTCAGGTAGATAACGTAAAGACAGCTCTTTCCTGTGGCGCAGGTTCGGGCGCCCAATATCACGGGACTATTATCTTTGGGAGGCCACAATGACGGAAAATAAAAGCGGGATGTTTATCCCGGAGCCTTCCTGGCTAACCCAACCGTTTTGGGATAATGCCAACAAAGGTGTTTTAACCAGACAAAAATGTAAGAATTGCGGATTTGAATTTTTTCCGCCTCAATTTGCTTGTCGTCAATGCCTGGGGACAGAACTGACGTGGGTGCCGAGCAAGGGTCGGGGCCGGATATACAGCTTTTCCGTGCTGCATATGGCCCCAGATGGCCGGCCGCTGGTTAACCCCACAATACTTGCGGATGTCGATCTCGATGAAGGATGGCATATGATGACCAATATCGAAGATTGCCCCGTGGAACAGCTTGAATGCGATATGGAAGTGTCTCTTAAATGGCGACGATTGTCCGATCTAATTAACTTGCCTGTGTTCTCACCCGTTAATAAACGCACCGCAAGTTAATAAATAAAGCGATCTTTTTTAAATATAAAGAAAGACAGTAGGTTAAAGTGAAAATTTGAACGATGGAGATTAATATAACAAACAAAGTTGCTATCGTTACAGGAGGAACGGGTGGTATCGGTCGCGCGATTTGTGAAATATTGGCGACTAACGGTTATGATATCGCCTTCACATTTCATCATAACTTGGAGATGGCTGAAGAACTTGCGGACATTATTGAGGCGACTGGCCGCAAGGTGAAATACGCTTCGGTTTCGCTGGAGGTCATAAGCGAAACCCGTGATTTTGTCGAAAATGTCGTTGCCGATATGGGAGCGGTCAATGCGGTTGTTTACGCTTCCGGACCTGACATACATATAAAGTCTGTCGCGGAAACAAGCGCTGCGGAATGGTCACGCGTGATAGATGTCGATGCTAAGGGAGCTTTTTATCTGGTATCGAATTGTTTGCCGCATCTTCGGGGGCGGGGAGGCGGAGCCATTGTTGCGATTACGACTTCTGCTGTTGGTAGACTGCCTCAAAATGATGTGATGTCGGCGGCTCCCAAGGCCGCTATTGAACTTCTGATGAGAGGTGTTGCAAAGGAAGAAGGAAAGTATGGTGTGCGTGCCAACAGCGTTGGACCAGGTTGGGTTGATGCAGGTTTGGGCGCTCGCTTTTTAAAAGATGCACCTCCCGGTTTTATGAAAAAAACGCAACAATCTATTCCGCTGAGACGCTTCGGAAAGTCAGCGGATATTGCGGAGTTGGTCGCTTTTTTACTCTCAGATAAAGCTGATTATATTACGGGACAGGCAATCGCCGTCGATGGTGGAATGCAAATATAGTATTAAGCTTTGATAAAATTGGAAATACCGATAAAACGTGAACCGGGCTTTCAGGTATATCTGCTATTTGATTTCAATATTATTACATAAAAAAGCAGTCAGGTCCCAATGAGGATTTGTTTGATACGTCTACTCAAATTATTTAAATCCTGCACAATTATGTCGATTTTCTCTTTTTTATGTTGATCGGCAAACATTGTGGCTGTGGCAGCCATAATGGCAATATCATCATTGTCAAGAACAGGGACCGCAATAGAGATTGTCCCCGTTGCGAAATACCCTTCGTCAAGCGACCATCCCTCGACTGCCGTCTTCTGCACCTGATCATAAAATTCAGAATAGTTTAAAGGACGTTTCCATCGCATTTCTTTAAACCTCCGTTGCAATTGTTCATCGGAAAGTTTAGAAAATGCCGCAAAGCACCGTCCAGTCGCTCCAAGAAGTATAGGCAATCTTTGGCCTATCGCCATTTGAATGCGAATGTCGTTTCGTGCCAAGGCACTAAGGATTAATGCCTTGCGGTTTTGCTCAACGGGCTGCCAGAGTGTTAAAGTAACGCCGTTGTCACGCGCTATTCGGTCCATTAAGGGCTGTATGGTGGTTATATCTCTCCCAAGCGCGGTCGCGCCCAAAGCAATGTCCAAAACTCCGAAGCTGATCGCATAAGTTCTCGACTGTGGATCAAAAACAACGAAATCCTCCGCCGCAAGTGTCTTTAAAATATTAAAGCAAGTTGATGCATTGAGATTGGTATCCTTGGCAATGCGTGTAACACCCGCGGGTTCTTTGGCGTCCCGAATATAGCGCAGTATTTTAATCGATTTTGCAACCGCGCCTACGGCTTTTCCGGAAGAAGGTTTAACAATTTGCCGATCTGTAAGGCTATTCATCTCGCCCCCACGCGTAAGCCGGGTTCGCAGCCGTCCGGAGGGGGGTGCGGCATTCATTTTTTTTTCTTTCTTCATTCACCTAACTCGAGAGCGGATCCATAACCAATCTTATTTTATTATGGCGGCATTGTCATGTAGGTACGCTCGGACAATGATGTTTTCGACTATGGATGTGGTGACGGGGGCATTGTCATGTATGGACGGCTCCTGAAATACAAGAGATTTCTGATTTGGTGGCGGGACGGGTTTGCAGTCATGTATCCGGCCTTTTGTTGCGGTGCTTTGACCGCTGGCCCTGATGGAATCCGGAGGAGCGACGCCCAGTCAGAAGATCGAGCTTTGAACTCAGACAATGCCTCGGGTTTGATCGCTCCCGGTAGACCCTGTTTCGCCATCACATCGTGAGTACCCTCGCAATCTGGTCCTGCCCGTTACGCCGATACCGCCTGATAATCGCGCTGATGCCTGAGCAGTGCCCAGGCGACCCGCGCCGTCTTGTTAGCCATCGCAACAAGGACGACATTGGTTGGTCGACGGACCAGAAGTTGATCGGTCCACCCGGTACCTGTTTCCGGCCTCGCGCGGCGCCAACGCAGCACAGTTCGGGCGCCGTGTACAAGCAGACGCCGGATATACCCATCTCCCCGTTTTGATATTCGTCCCAGCCTGGTCTTGCCGCCGCTCGATGGTTGCCGGGGAACAAGACCGAGCCAGGCTGAGAGTTGCCGTCCCGAGTGGAACTGGCTGCCGTCACCGATCGTCGCTACCAGGGCCGTTGCGGTGATCACGCCAACCCCGGGGATCGTTTCCAGTCGTCGACTTGCCTCGTTTAACCGATGCCAAGCTAGAAGCCTTGCTTCCAATGCCTTGACCTGGGCCCGGACTGTAGTGAGTTGCTCAACCAAAAGACCGAGAGCTTCGCGTGCCAGATCGGGAAGACGGGTATCCTCTCGATCATGGATGATGTGTATCAGGTCGGTCACTTTGGAGGCGCCTTGTGCAGAGATCAGCCCGAACTCCGCGCAATGACCCCGAAGCGCGTTGATCAGCATGGTGCGCTGGCGCACCAAAAGTTCTCTTGCCTGGTGTAGCACCAGTACGGATTGCTGCTCAGCGCTCTTGATCGGGGCGAAGTGCATCGTCGGTCGCAGCAGCGCCTCACAGATCGCCTCTGCATCACAGGCATCGTTCTTGTTGGTCTTCACAAATGGTTTTACATATTGCGGCGGAATCAGGCATACATCATGATCAAGTGCCTGCAACTCACGCGCCCAGTAATGCGCACTGCCGCAGGCCTCCAGCCCGACCCGGCACGAGGAGATCCCGGCAAAAAAGCCGAGTACCTGTCCCCGGCGTAGTTTCCTGCGCAGCACCGGCCTGCCATCCTTATCGGCACCGTGAACCTGAAACACTGTCTTTGCCAGATCCAGCTCAATTGTCGTAATATATGTCATAGTCGCCTCCTGTTGACGAAGTTCTGCAACTTCCATTATGGCGCAAACATCGCCCGAACAGGAGGCGTCCATCCCATCAGAAGAAAATGGCTTGTCGCCCAATCTGTTGTTTCTTACTTTCTCTGAATGACAGAACATAATCCATTCCGCTATTTCAAATCATCTCCTGAGATCATCCGCCTTGCGGTGATGATGTACGTCAGGTTTCCACTTTCGCTTCGTAACGTTGAAGATTTACTGCATGAGCGTGGCATTGATATTAGCCATGAAACTGTTCGTTATTGGTGGAACAGATTTGGTCCTCTGTTTGCGCGCGAGATCCGGAAGAGACGACTCCATCCGTTCCTGTGTTATTCCAACTGAAAATGGCATCTTGATGAGGTCTTCGTGAAGATCAATGGCGAAACACATTACCTTTGGCGTGCCGTCGACCAAGAAGGGGAAGTTCTGGAAGCCTATGTTTCTAAACGCCGGGATCGCAAAGCAGCAATGGCTTTGCTCAAGAAAATAATGAAACGGTATGGAAGGCCACATGATGTTGTGACGGACAGATTACATTCTTACCGTGCCGCGATGAGGGTAATTGGCAATGAGACATCGCAAGAAACAGGCCGGTGGAAAAACAATCACTGTGAAAACTCTCATCTCCCATTCCGACGAAGTGAGCAGGCGATGATGAAATTCCGGCGCCTGCGAAGTTTACAGAAATTTGTCTCTATTCACGCATCCGTCCATAACCATTTCAACCATGAACGCCACCTAACCAGCCGAGAAATCTTCAAACTTCACCGAATTGCCATACCGGTCGAGGGGCAGCAACTTAGTGCGGCATAACAGAGACACTGTTGTGCAACACTGAGACGAGTTCACATTTGTCTGACAACCCGTTTTCTAAGAAGTTAATGTGACAATGTTCACCCTTGGCATGGGCTGTGCGCCGCGCACCAGTTTTCCGGGCAGGTGGCCTGTCGGCTCGCCGTTGCGATAGGTCACCTCTCCGGCGACGATGGTGGCTGTATAACCATTCGCCCGCTGAGTGAGACGCCCACCGCCAAGCGGCAAATCGTACTGTATTTCCGGCCGGTAGAGTTTCAGTCGGTCACGGTCGATAACGTTGATGTCGGCCCTGTAGTTTTTTGCGAGCACACCGCGGTCCATCAGATTCATCGCGCGTGCGTTGTCCAAGGTGAGAGATTTGATAATCTGGCCGATGGATATCGATCCCCGACCGCCATCGCCGACCCAATGCTGGAGCATGAAAGTCTGGCCGCTGGCGTCGCAAATGATGCCGACATGGGCGCCGCCATCACCAAGGCCGAAGAGCGTATCCGGATGCTTGAGCATTTCCTCGACCGCATCGAGGTTCTTTTCCGCATAATTCAATGCGGGCGCATAGAAGACATTCTCACCGTTATTTTCAATAAGGAGGTCATAGGCGAGTTCGGCCAGCGGAACGCCGCGTTGTGCGGCGATTGCGGCGAGGCTGTCCTGATCTTTCGGCGCATAATCAAAGCTGTCTGTCATCAGGTAAATATTTTCCAGATCGACGAGCGATCGATTGATCACCGAGTCAGGTACATCGGCCGGAAATTCTGCAATAATTTTACGACGTGTTTCAGGATTGTGCATCGCCGTCAGCCTTTCGTGGGCCGGAAGTTCCTTTATCGCAACGTAACTCGGCGAGAAAAAGAAGAAGTTGTACTGAAGCTTTTGACCGAGTAATAGCCCGATAGGCCGGCAGTAAACCTGCGGCTGAATATTTGTGCCTTCCTTATTTGCCTGTTCCGTGAGCCGAAGGATTGTCCGCCACAACTCCGGCGTATTCGGTCGTTGCGAAAGCGAAAAGGTCATGGGAACGCCGGATTTTTCGGTCACCCGTCGCAGCATTGCAAAATCGGTTTCGGGCTCACTGAACTCCGCAATAAACTGCAACAAGCCGATACCAGCCCTTTTAATGCCGTTGGCAATCGCCATCAGCTCGCTTTCGGACGCGGAAATGCCTGGCATCAGATTCTGTTCACTGGAGCGATGATTGAGGCTGCGGGAGGTGGAGAAGCCGAGCGCACCGGCTTCAATCGCTTCAGAGACGATGCTCGACATCTGTGCAAGGTCCGCGGCGGTTGCAGGTTCGCGATTCAGGCCGCGCTGGCCCATGGTATACACGCGCAATGGTGCATGTGGAATATAGGCGCCAATATCGATATCGTAGTTGCGCTGGCCTAGAAAATCGAGAAACTCCGGAAAGGATTCCCATTTCCAGGGAATGCCTTCGGTCATGACCACGCCGGGAATATCCTCGACCCCTTCCATCAGACGAATGAGATTGTCATGATCTTCTGGCCGACAGGGCGCAAAGCCGACCCCGCAATTTCCCATAACAGCCGTTGTTACGCCGTGGCTGGAAGAAGGCGTGAGGCGGTCCGACCAAGTGGCTTGCGCATCGTAGTGGGTATGTATATCAACAAATCCGGGAGTTACCAGCTTTCCGGCCGCATCAATTTCTTCGTCAGCGGACCCTTCTATCTTTCCGATTTCCGCAATGCAGCCATCCAGAATTCCGATATCGGCCTGATATGGGTCTCCGCCAAGGCCGTCGACAACCGTACCGTTTCTGATAAGAATATCGAACTGCATATAACTATCTCCTTGTTCACTAAGACTAGTTTGTTCAAAAAAGTCAGTTCGGTTCACTGCCAAGAAGAGTTGCGCTGGTTGGCGTCACTGCCGCGGCGGTTACGAGACAGATTTTCGCATCCGCAACCTGTGACGTCGATTCGCCGCGAACCTGCCGGACCCCCTCGACAAGGAGGTTCAGCCCATGCACGTAAGCTTCGGAAAGCAAGCCGCCGGCCGTATTGATGGGAAGGCCACCGTTCGGCCAGTCGAGATTGCCGTCCTCTGCAAAGTCACCTGCTTCCCCACGACCGCAAAAACCAAAAGCCTCAAGTGTCGCAAGAACGCCGCCGCTGAAGGCATCATATATTTGGGCAACATCGACATCTGATCGCTCAATTCCGGCGCGGGTAAATAATTCGTCCGCCAGTCGTTCTTGCGGTCCAATAGAAAAAATCTCTTCCGGCATATTGTAATTACCAAAATTACCTGTACCCCAGCGACCATCACCGCCTTGGCCAACCGCAAGAATATGCGCAGGCTTTCCTCTGAGATCCGCCGCGCGTTCACGGGTCGTCACAATCAATGCGCAGGCACCGTCGGTTTCCAGGCAGCAGTCGTAAATACGGTAAGGTTCTGCGATCATGCGACCGGACATGTATGTTTCCATATCAAGCGGCTTGTCATGCATCACCGCATTCGGGTTCCGATTGGCATTCGCCCGGCAGGCGAGGGATACGCGCGCTAGTTTTTCCTCCGTTAATCCGTAAAGATGCATATAGCGTTGGAACGTAAGCGCGGCTTGGCCAGGCGGAGAAAACAGACCGTAGGGGGACGCAAATTTTTGATGGGCGCTCCATTCATGGAACTGGCCATAGCGAAATTGCTGTCCCTGGCAGAGTGCTCTGAGAACGACAACATAGTTTGCGGTTCCGTTTTCTACGGCCGCGACGGCATGAGACAGGGACGCGCTGGCGCCACCGCCGCCACCGCCCCATACCATCGTCGCCAGACGGAGTTGTTTGATTCCCAAAGTGACTTCTAATCTTGCCGGATCGTTTCTGTCGTCCGAGTGAGCGGAAAATCCGTCTATTTCACTCAAGGGCAATCCGGCATCCTCTGCCGCTGCCATAATTGCCTTACAGGCGAGGCTGAATTCACTCTCCTTGGTCACCGTCCCCCACCGTTTATAAGGGGTCTGGCCAATACCTACGATACAGGCCTGATGTTTTTGACTGGTCATGTAACTCTCCTCATTTTTTGCTTTTCTTTCACTACTGGCCAGGCCAATTGAGTAAGTCATATTGTTCATGGTATGAACAGTTATTTCATCTGTTGACTATACGCGTAATGATATGGAATAATCAACATGTTTGGTGGAGATTCAATCGACCGTCCAATTAATGTGGCAACCAGCAAGGTTAGCCCGCAATAAAAATATAGGGAGAAGCTAGCATGCAAATGTCTAAAACTATTCTCAGTGCAGTGGGGCTTATGGGTGTTATCGCGCTTGGTTCGCCATCTCAAGGCGAAGCAAAAGAAACACTTACATTTGCAACCTATGTCTCTGAAGTTTACTCAACTTCACAAGCCGATATTTGGCTCATGGACGAGATTGAGAAGCGCAGCAATGGCGAAATTACCTTTGAGCGCTACTTCAGCGGTTCCTTGTTGAAGGCGCCGGATTTGTTTCCTGGATTGTCACGGGGTGCCGTGGATATCGTCGCGGGTGTGCCTAGTGCCTATAACCGGAATGATTATCCGTTGTCTAATGTGACATTGCCATTCATTACCGAGAAATCCGATGCCGTCACCAAGGCATTTGGCGAGCTTTATAAGACCAATGCGGATTTGCGAAATGAATATGAAGGGCGGAACGCCAAGCTTCTTTACACACGGGGATACGCAGAAAATACGATCTGGTCGCGCGTGCCGATAACAAAGGCGTCCGATTATAAAGGTCTTAAAATTCGTGCCGTTCTCGCTATTGCCGATGTCGTAGAAGCCCTCGGTGCTACAACTGTTGCCGTCCCTTTCCCCGAAGCAGTTGAAGGCATGGGACGCGGCGTGGTCGATGCGATGACGGCGGCGCCATTTGATTCGGCAATCAAGGGAGGCTTGTCAGAAGTTGGCAAGTTTGGCTCCGACGGTGGCCGGATGGGCGTTTATGCGGCAAATATGCTGGCAATCAATCTTGATCGCTGGAACAGCCTGAGCCCTGAAGATCAAAAACTAATTACAGAAGTCACGGCCGAAGCAGCGGCGCGGTTCGACCAAATGCATGCGGAAGAAGTAAAAAAAGCGGCGGAAAAGCTATGTGCGACCGTTGCAAGTAGCGATCTCAAGATCAATTTATTTACTGATGAAGCTGCGGCGGAAGTTCGTGAAATCGCCTTTAAACCAATTACAGATGCCTGGATCAAATGGGCGTCGGAATCGGCCAATGTGGATGCCAAAAAAGTACTGGATGATTATATCTCTCTTATTCGGAAATATGAACCGGAATCCACCTACAAAACCGGCTTTGAGATTTATACGGAAAAATGCGGGTCCTGATTGAAGTCTGATGGGTGCGCTGGCGAAAGGGGCGTATTGTTCCTTTCGCATCTTCTTTTCCATGCAGGATGTCAGTCATGATCGTAAAAACAATCGAAGTCTTCGAGCGGTTTCTGTTGCGTTTGGGAATTGCCAGCGGCTTTCTGACCTTGTTCACGATGTTCGTCGTCGTGATTGATGTTGCGGGTCGTACATTTCTGAACATGCCGTTGATAGGGGGCAATGAATTCGCTGTGCTGCTTCTGGTCGCGCTGGTTTTTCTCGGCCTGGCCGCCGCACAACAACGGCGGCATAATTTTGCCATAGATCTGGTTACCCGGCTTTTACCGCCGACCGCGTTAAGGTTTGTCAATATCGTCACTTCGCTGATCTCAACAATCCTGCTGGGATTGCTCACCTGGCTGACGGCAGAACTGTCCTGGAGCATGATGCTCAGCGGCGAGTCGAGCTACGGGATTATCGCGTTTCCAATCTGGCCATCGCGTATTCTTATCACCATCGGGCTTGGCTGCCTGACTTTGCAGTTTCTTTTTGATTTCCTGCGGCATATCGGGCTGGTCCCGGAACGCGCAGCGGATGTAGTGGATAATGAGAAGGTGAGTATCTAGAATGGATCCCACACTTATTGGTACCCTGCTGGTCAGCATGATGCTGGTTTTGTTGTTGTCCGGCATTCCCATTGCTGTTGCCCTGGCCACGACGGGCATTACCGGCATTATCGCAATGCGGCCTTGGGGAGCGGTTGAGTATTTGCTCGCCAACTTCCCTTATTCCTATACGGCCACATTTTCTTTTATCGTTTTGCCACTGTTTCTGTTTATGGGCTATATGGCGTTTTCGGCAAATCTATCTCGATATGCCTTTGAGGCTGGTCAACGTTGGCTAGGCCACATCCCGGGCGGATTGGCGATTGCTACGGTTTTTGCCTGTGCAGCCTTTTCTGCCGTTTGCGGTTCCAGCGTTGCAACGGCCTCAACCATGGCTCGCGTAGCGCTGCCGGAAATGCGGCTTCGGGGATACAAGCACTCTCTGGCTGGCGGATGTATTGCTGCGGGGGGAACGCTTGGCGTCTTGATCCCGCCGAGCGGTGTCCTGGTGATTTATTCCTTCATTACCGAGGTGTCGCTGGTGAAACTCTTCATCGCGGCGATATTGCCCGGGATTATGACCGCAGTCATCTATATGATCTGTATCTATGTCATGGTGAAGATCAAGCCGGAACTTGCGGGAATGCAAGAGGGTGTTGTCAAGGCGCCCTGGCGCGAACGGTTTGTTTCGCTGGGCCGTGCCTGGGAAGTCATGCTGCTGTTCAGCGTTGTTATGGGATCCATCTATCTTGGTATTGCTACAGCGACTGAAGCGGCTGCGATTGGGGCGCTACTCGCCCTTGTTATGGTTCTGCGTCGGCCAAATGCCTGGGAAAACTTGAAGGCGGGTCTTTGGGAGACGGGCGCCGGGACATCGTCGATCTTCTTTTTGATCGTTGGGGCTGGGCTGTTCAGCCTGGCGCTCAATATGTCGCAATTGCCGGCTCTCGTAGCGGACAGCATCGTTCATTTTGATCTACCGCCGGTAGCGATATTCGCATTGATCATTGTCATCTATCTTGTTCTCGGCGCGTTGGTGGATGGGATATCGATGATCCTGATTACCATGCCGATCGTTTTCCCGATTATTCTGGAGCTTGGGTATGATCCAATCTGGTTCGGGATTATCGTCGTGAAAGCGGTTGAGCTGGGATGTATTACACCACCTGTTGGATTGAATGTATTCGTTGTGAAAAGCAGCGTTCCGGATGCCCCGCTTGGCGAGATATTCAAGGGGTGCATACCCTTTGTCCTGATGGAAATTCTGATTATTGTGTTGCTGATTGCCTTCCCTCAAATCGCGTTGGTTCTGGTCGGAGATTAGGCGTTGGATATGAAAGGAGTACTTTAAATGCACTATATGCCGGAAGCGGTCCCAGGACCGGATCCCTCTTTTGATGACGCGACATATTGGGCGAATTGCCAGGAGAAAAAGCTGACATTTCAGCGCTGCGGGAAATGTCAAACCTACAGGCATCCTCCAGGCCCGTTTTGCCCGCAGTGTCACTCGGATCAGATTGAATGGGTGGAAGCACCAGAAGAGGGAGAGCTCTTCAGCTTCACCGTGATTCATCATCCTGCACATCAGGCTGTCCGCGAGCGCGTTCCTTATAATGTCGTGCTGGTAAGTTTCCCGACAATGGGGGGCGTCAGGGTAATTTCCAATGTGATCGATGCCGAGCCGGATGAGCTCAAGTTTAGTATGAAGTTGAGGCTGGTGTGGGGGCAGGCTGGAAATGGACAGACAATCCCGTTGTTTAAGAAGGCATAAGAACCTGGCCGTGTGAGTGGATGTTGATTAGCTGTAGTTTTCGCTTATTAGCTTGCCAAGTGTGTCTGCCGTTTCCCGCAATGCAGGAAAGAGCGTCTCTATTCCCTGTTCCAGTGGCATCGCGCTGATCAGGAATGAGGTGCTGAGGCTCGCAAAAACCTCATCATTCTTGAACACCGGAACGCTGAAACCAGTGACCAGACCGGCGCCCGAAGAAGAAGACTGATTAAACTTCACGTCAGGCACCGCGTAGCCCTGCTTGCGGATGGTCGCCAGCAATTTCGCGACTCCTTTGGGGTCGTCCCGGGCGGGAGCATCGACGGAGCGTTTCGACGATGCCAGCATTTTCAATAATTGCTCCTGCCTAGGCGCCTTGCAAAAGGCAAGATAGGCCCGGCCAAGGGAAGTCAGCAACAGGGGCGCGCGGACGCCGGCCTTGTGATTTATGGCCATAATATTGTACTCGCGGCTTGTTTCGATAATCATCATGTCAGTGCCGTCGAGGATCGCGAGATCCGAAGGCCAGCCGATCCGTTCACGCAACGCCAGCATAGTCGGGCTGGCCATTTGGGATAAATGGCGCTTCCCATCAAATCCCTTGCTCAAGAGCAGGGTTTTGCCTGTCGGCATATACATCCCAGATTGTTCGTCGCGCGTGACATAGCCCTCGGATATCAGCGTTTCCAGCATACGGAGAACAGTTGAACGATGAAGTTTAGTCTCCTTGTGGAGCTGCTTTATCGACGCAAATTCAATTTCGTTGACGATCCGGAGCACAGTCAGTGCTCTGACGACCGATGTAACAGGGTCAAACGAGGCCATGGGTTCTCCAATCAGCGGACTTACGGCTGCGAAATTCCCGCACGCCAATGTTAACGCTTGCCAACGCAAAGCACCGAGCCTTTAGCAACTCGATTGCAATCTCTGGGGCAAGTTTTAAAACCATGAACAACATGTCTAGCTCACTCTTTTGGCGGGCGGAGTTTCAAGCCGCAATCCATTGAAAGATTTAATGACATAGCCCATTAACCTATATTTTTCTACAAAAAGCGACAAGCTAGGCATATTGAATTTGTTCAATAGATGAATAATTTTTTCACATATTGACATAATATTATGCCTGTGAAATGATCTTCGGGTAAACGAACGACAACTAAAAAGGGTGCAAAGGCTATTGGCTTAATTGCACTGAAAGGTGAGGTATAGTGGGTGAATCTAAAGGTGCCGAATCTCGCGCTTGTATCGTTGGCATTGGAGAAACAGACTATACACGCCGGGGCGGAATCTCTGACCGTAGTGAATTAGCCTTGGCATGCGCGGCTGTCGCCAATGCTGCGAAAGATGCCGGGCTTGACGTCAACGATATAGACGGTTTGTCCTCCTACGCGAACGATGAAAGCGTTCCCTGGCTGATGCAGGAATCTCTGGGATTACCCAAGCTGCGCTATGCGACGATGGCCTGGGGCGGCGGCGGTGGTGGTTGCTTCGCTGCCATTGCGCAAGCGGCGGCGGCAGTTGAATCCGGTGCGGCGAATTACGTTGCGGTTTTTCGCTCACTTTGCCAGGGGCAGAGAAAGCGCTTCGGGCAGGGATATGGCGTGCCGCATAGCCCGGGTTTTCTTGATCCATTCGGTATGTTCGCACCCCCCTTCATGCTGGCGCCGCTCGCCCAGCGGTACAAGCATGATTACGGCATTCGGGAAGAACAAGTGGCGGAGATCGCGTTGAGTGGGCGGGCCAATGCCGCGCGCAATCCGCGGGCCGTGTTCAAGGATCGTCCGCTCGATCTTGAGACTTATCTGAGCTCTCGAATGGTTGCCGATCCTTTGCGCCTTTATGATTGCTGTCAGGAAAATGATGGTGCCTGCGCCTTGGTCGTCACGACCGAGGAACGCGCGCGCGACCTATCGGGTCCGGTCGTGCGGATCCTGGCTGCGGGGCAGGGGGCGGAACCCGGTTGGGGGTCCGGCGGACTGGGATCGCATAACATGCCCGAGGAAGATTACAAGGCGGGTGGCGGACGGACTCTGGCCAACCGTTTGTATGCCAAGGCAGGTATTGGACCTGAGGATGTGGATACGGCTCAGATCTACGACCACTTCACCTATTTCGTCCTCATGAATCTTGAAAGTTTCGGGTTCTGTGGCCGGGGCGAGGCGGGAGCTTATGTTGCCGACGGCAATATTCGCTGGTCGACTGGAAAACTACCAATTAACACCTCGGGCGGGCATCTGTCTGAAGCCTATATTCATGGGCTTAATCTCGCGGTCGAGGGTGTTCGCCAGATACGCGGAACGTCAACGTCGCAGGTCGCCGACGCCGAGATTTGCCTGCTGGCCAACAGTTCTTCAGCGGCCATTTTGGGGAGAGTGTAATGAACAGATATTTGCCAACACCCTCGCCAAATCCGCCAATGGATGCCGTTCCTTTTTGGGATTGGTGCCGCAAGCGCGAATTGCGGTTTCAACAATGCGGTGCCTGTGGGCGGCATCGCCATCCTCCCGCACCGGTTTGCCGGTTCTGTGGCTCCGATCAGGTCAAATGGGACCCGGCGCCGGATGAAGCGGAGCTTTTCAGCTACACGATTGTACATAACGCCGTCACCGAGGCACTCAAATCATACGTTCCTTACAACATCGCCGTTGTTGGCTTTCCAAGCCTGCAGGTCCGGCTGATCAGCAACATTATCGACATGCCGCCTTCAAGCCTCCGGATTGGAATGCCGCTCCGGCTGACCTGGCAGGAATGCGACGATGGCACGCCGCTGCCCCTGTTTTTAGGAGAGAAGAGTTAATACATGAAACGAATATGTAGTCTGGGTATCCCGTTGGAAGATTTTACAATGGGTCACATCATGCGCCAGAAGGCGGAAAAAAACGGCGATAAAACCTATATGCGCTTTGAGGACCGCAAATATTCCTATAGGGAGTTTCACGAGATCAGCAACCGGCTGGGCCGCGCCCTTCTGGACCTTGGCGTCGAGGCGGGGCAGCATGTTGCCTTCATGATGGAGAACAAGCCGGAGCAGCTCCTGCTTTACTTTGCGCTTGCGAAGATCGGCGCAGTCAGTGTGCCGGTTAATTCAGCGGCAAAAGGTGAGTTGCTTGCCTATTATCTGACCCAGTCGGATTCGACAGTCCTGATTTCAGACAGCGGGCTTGTTGAACGTTTTCAGCTGGTTCAGGACCAGTGCGATGCCGTTCGCCACGTTATAATTCTGGATGAGCGGGGAGTGATTGATCCGGCAACGACACCACAGTTGAATGCCGAGGTTATTGACTATAACAGCTTATTGGATGCGTCGGCGGACGAACTTCCTGAAGACGTGGTCCGCAATCGCGATGTCGCCATGTTGCTTTATACCTCCGGAACTACTGGCCCATCGAAAGGCAACATGGTGCCCCACGGACGGATGATTGGCGGTGCCATCGACCATGTGGAATATTTCGGCTACGGCCCGGATGACGTTCTCTATACCTGCCTGCCGATGTTTCACGGCAATGCATTGAACACCTCCGCCATGCCAGCACTGATGGCTGACGCAACTTTGGTGATCTCCCGCCGCTTTTCGGCGAGCAAGTTCTGGAATGAAATCAGAAGTTATGGCGTGACTGCATTCAGCCTGTTAGGCGCGATGGTGAATATTCTCTGGGCGCAACCACCAAGCCCGCTGGATCGCGAGAACAAGGCGCGCCTGTGCATGATGGTGCCGGTACCCGATTTCGCCCGTGAGTTCGAGAAGCGTTTCGGCCTGAAAGTCACATCGGTCTACGCACTTTCCGATTATGGTTTCATTACATTCCTGAGCCCGGAGCATCCGAAGGAGAAGTGGAAATCCGCCGGAAAACCGCGAAGCGGCATGACTATTAGCATTATGGATGATGATGACAACGCTTTACCGGCAGGGACACCAGGAGAGATATGTGTGCGTTGTGACGTACCGTGGATTACTGCGCGAGGCTACTACAAGATGCCCCAGGCGACCGTCGATGCGAACCGCAATCAGTGGTTCCATACCGGTGACCGCGGCTATCTCGATGAAGACGGTTATATCTACTTTGTCGATCGCAAGAAGGATGCCATCCGTCGCCGTGGTGAGAATATCTCATCTTATGAAGTTGAACAGATCGTCCTCGGCCATCCTGCGGTAGAGGATGTGGCCGCCTACGCGGTGAATTCGGAAATGAGCGAGGATGAAGTCATGGTCAGCGTTACCTGCAAGGAAGGAAAGACGCTGGATCCTGCCGATCTCGTTCGCTACTGCGCCGACAATATGGCCTACTTCATGGTGCCGCGTTTCGTCGAAATCGTTACGGAGTTGCCCAGGACAATGACGGAAAAAATCGAGAAATACAAACTGAAACAAAGTGCTCAGGGGCGTCTGAACGAAATCTGGGATCGCGAGGCGGAAGGCATTGTTGTTAACCGCCATACGAACTAGCCGATAGACGCAGATAGGGAATAAAAATAGGGGAAGTCAGGGCCACACCATGGAAAGATTGCGCGACGTAGAAATTCCAACTGAAAACCGTACGTTGGGAAATATCCTGTGCCATAAGGCGGAGAAAAATGGCGAGCGGATTTTCCTGCGCTTTCTGGACCGCAGTTACTCCTATAAGGCCTTTCATGAAATCAGCAACCGCCTTGCTCATTCGCTCGCCGATCTCGGGATCGAGAAGGGCCAGCATGTTGCCTTCATGATGGATAACAAACCCGAGCTTCTCCTGCTTTACTTCGCGCTTGCAAAGATCGGGGCGGTCAGCGTGCCGGTTAATACAGCGGCGAAAGGTGAGCTGCTTGCCTATTACCTGACCCAGTCTGATTGCACGGCCCTGATTGCCGATAGCGGTCTCGTGGAACGGTTCGTGATCGCGCAGGATCAGTGCACTATCAACAAGGTCATTGTCGTTGATGACGGCAGGCCCCTGGCAAACGAAATAAAGTCTTCAATCAGTACCGGGATCATCGAGTATAACAGCCTGCTTGGTGGATCGGATGAAGATCTTCCCGGAGATATCGTCCGCAACCGCGACCTTGCCTTCCTGCTTTATACTTCAGGCACGACAGGTCCGTCCAAGGGTAATATGGAACCACATGAGATGATGGTGTCGGGCGCGATAGATTACGCAGAATATTTCGGATATCAGCCAGAGGATGTTCTTTATACCTGCTTGCCATTGTTTCATGGCAACGCGCTTAATACCTGCGCACTGCCGGCAATGATGGCTGATGCGACACTTGTTGTCTCTCCACGCTTCTCCGCCCGCGCCTTCTGGCAGGAAGTGCGGGACTATGGTGTTACTCAGTTCAATTTACTGGGCGCGATGGCCAATATTCTCTGGGCGCAACCGAAGAGCCCGCTGGACAGTGAAAACAAGGCGCGAATGTGCATGATGGTGCCGGTACCGGATTTTGCCCGTGAGTTTGAGGAGCGCTATGGGCTGAAAATCACCTCTGTCTATGCGTTGACGGATTTTGGTGGCGCAACCTTCTTGGGGCCAAAACATCCACCGGAAAAATGGAAATCCGCGGGCCAGGTTCGTGAGAACATGACCGTTGCCATCATGGATGACGACGACCGGCTTCAACCAGCGGGTACGCCGGGTGAGATATGCTTGCGTTGTGACGTGCCCTGGATGACGGCGCAGGGTTACTACAAGAAGCCCGAAGCGACGGCCGAGGCGCGGCGTAATTTATGGTTCCATACAGGGGATCGCGGCTATCTCGATAAAGACGGCTTTCTCTATTTCGTCGACCGGAAGAAGGATGCCATCCGGCGGCGGGGGGAGAATATCTCCTCCTATGAGGTGGAGCAGATCATTCTTGGCCACCTCGCGGTGGAGGATGTCGCGGCCTATGCCGTCAGCTCAGAAATGAGTGAAGATGAAGTCATGGTCAGTGTTGAATGCAAGAAGGGCCGCGATCTCAGTCATGAAGAGTTGATCCGTCATTGCGCCTCCAACATGGCTTACTTTATGGTGCCCCGTTATGTGGAGTTCGTCCCCGCCCTGCCAAGGACAATGACTGAAAAGGTCGAGAAATATAAACTCAAGCAAAGTGCGCAGGAACGGCTTGATAATATCTGGGACAGGGAAGCCGCCGGGATCGTGGTCAATCGCCATACAAACTGACCTGCACAGCCTCGTCGACTGTCATGCCGATTGTCGGAGTGAGATACAGCACCATGATAGAGAGACATGTTGAAAACGGGCGCATGCGCATCGTCATCGAGCGAGGAGTTCAAGTCCTTGACCCGGAACTTTATCGACAAGGGCTGATGCCGTCTCCACAAAAATCGGTAACTTTGGAGCAGAAACAACAAGACGATGAAAGGGTAAAACATGAAAGCCTTGTTGATAGGAGGTACCGGCCCGACCGGTCGATATCTCATAAATGGTCTTCTTGAACGCGGTTATGAAGTCGCCATGCTCAACCGTGGAGGTCGGGATGACAGCCATATTCCAGCTGAGGTCGAGCGAATCAAGGCGGATCCGCATTTTAAGGAATCGCTTGCTTCGACCCTGGAGGGGCGGCGATTCGATGTAGTTATCGGCGCCTATGGCCGGATAAAAATCGTCTCCGATGTTTTGGCGCCCTTGACCAGACGTCTGATCACAATCGGTGGCATGGCGATTTTTCGTGGTTTTGCAGATCCCAAATCCGTCTTTCCGACCGGCTGTACCGTTCCGCTCGGCGAGACAACGCCGTTGCTGCGATCGCCCGAGGATCATGTCTTCGGCTACAAGATGCTCGACGCCGAGCGGCATGTCATGTCGCATCACGGAAAGGACTGCAATGTCAGCCACTTCCGCTATCCGCTGATTTACGGTGCGGGACAGGTTATGCCCATTCGTTTCTGGTGGTTTATCCAACGCGCCCTCGACAAGCGCAAGCGCGTGGCGATGCCGGACGGAGGGCTGACGATTATCAGCAACGGATATGCGGAAAACATGGCCCATGCCGTCCTTCTGGGCGTCGACAAACCGGAGGCGGCCGCGGGTAAGGTTTATAACTGCGCCGATCAGCGCCAGTTTACGCTCGCTCAGCTTGGAGAGGTACTCTTTGAGGCAATGGGGGAAAAGCTAGAGATCGTTTCAATCCCCGATGCCGTGGCGTCCCACGCTCGGGTCTTGCAAGTGTTCAATGATGAAGATTTTCATCGGATGTTCGATATTTTCCCGCTTCAGCGTGATCTGGGTTATCGGGATGTCGTGGATCCGATCGACGGATCGCGTCAGACTGTCCGCTGGTATCAGGAAAATCCACCCGCAGACAGTCTGGCCGAGGAGGTGCGCGCGCAATACGCCATTGAGGATGCCCTGATCACCCTTCAGGATGAGGCGCTTGAGAAGATGGCGAGGCTGGACCATAACGAACCTGAATATTTTCATGGGTATGCACATCCCAAGAAAATGGGGGAGACGCGCGACCATCGCGGCCGTTAACGTCCTTCAAGCGTCGAGCTTTGTTTCTTGATGGCCATTTGCTCGTCGACTAGCTTCCGTGCATGACAAAGCAGAACCCCTTCCGGTATTTCAAAACATCTCCTAAAATCATCCACATGGCGGTGATGATGTATGTAAGGTTTCCACTTTCGCTTCGTAACGTTGAAGATCTATTCCACGAACGTGGCATCGATATTTGTCATGAAACACTCTGCTATTGGTGGAACAGGGTTGGGTAGATGTTTGCTAGGGAGATCCGGAAGAGACGGATCCATCCTTCCCATAATCATTCAAACTGGCGATGGCATCTTGATGAGGTCATTGTGAAAATCAATGGCGAAACACATTATCTGAGGCGTGCCGTCGACCACGAAGGAGAAGTTCTGGAAGCCTTTGTTTTCAAGCGACGCGGCCGCAAAGCAGCAATGGTTTGCCTTAAGAAACTTATGAATAGTAACAGATAGATTACGTTCATATCGTGCTACGCTGAAGATAGTTGGACGTGAGGCATCACAAGAAACAGGCCGTTGATTGAACAATCGCTGTGAAAACTCACATATACCTTTCCGGGGAAGAAAGCGGGCTATGCTGAAATTCAGGCAACTGCGAAGTTTGCAGAAATTCGTTTCTATTCAAGCATCAGTCCATAGCCACTTCAACCATGAACGCCACGTAAACAATCGAGAAACATTCAAGCTTCAAAGAAATGCGGAGCTGGCCGAGTGGCAACAACTTAGCTCATTATAATAGTGGTACCTTATTGGTAATTGAGACGAGATCGCATTCGTGCGACAGCACCTACTGTCAAATTATCGGTGTTTTTTCGCGACAACGTTAATGTGACTATGCTCATCAAAGGGTCTCTCGCTGAATAGCGCTGTGTCGATCACGTCCTTCAAATGACGATCATCCCAACTTTTGGGTCCTGACGCCGCCGCAGGGTTTTCCGGTCGGGTCACTAGGCGCCACGGGCGCCCTGAAATCTTTTCAAGCCGGGGAGAAAGCCATTGGAAATATCCCATATTTTCAGGCTCCTCCTGAGCCCAGACCAGGTCGGCGTCCGGGTAACGCGCAAGTATCGTTTGAAGTGCTGCATCGGGAAAAGGATAGAACTGTTCGAGCCGCAGCAATGTGGCGTCACTGTCCTCGGCCTCAAGCAGAACCGCAAGTTTTCCGGTGGACATGACGACCCGCTTTACGTCACCTTTGCGATGAATGACGGGTACAAATTCCGCGGAGAACTCTGACAGGGCAGACTTGGCCGCGGGATGGCGGAGCAGGGCTTTGGGCGCGAGGACAACCAGCGGCTTGCGCCATTCGGCCACAACCTGCCGTCTTAGGGCATGAAAGAAATTTGCAGGAGTCGAAGGATTGATGACCTGAATATTGCCGCGTGCGCAAGCCATCAATAGCCGCTCTGGATGGGCCGTCGCGTGATCCGGGCCACCCCCGTCAATTCCGTGCGGGAGCAGCATGACCAAATTGCTTTCCAGTAGCCAGCGGTCTTCACCACAAATGATGAATTGATCAAAGATCGGCTGGCAGACGTTCAGGAAATCCCCAAACTGTGCTTCCCAAATCGTGAGGCCGGCTGTTTTGCCGGTGCTGTAACCGTACTCAAAACCAAGCACCGCGGTTTCGATCAGAGGTGTGTTGTGAATCTGCAGTTGGGTGCCAATGCCGTCGAAAACGAAATGAACCGCGTCACTCTCATTGCAGTGGATATTCATATTCCGTTGGGAAAACGCGCCGCGCACCGTATCCTGTCCACCAAAACGGACCGCGCAGCCCTCAGCAGCGAGAGAGGCGATTGCCAAAGCTTCCGCCGTGGCCCAGTCAATACCCGTGTCGTTTTGGAGTGCGCTCCGACGTCGGGTCAAAAATTGTTCAATCTTTGGATGCGGCTTGATACCTTCGGGCAGCTTTGTAAGCCGCATTCCAAGATCGAGAAGCAGGCTGCCGGGAAGGCCCGTTTTGATCGGGGCACGCATACGTTCTGTGATATCTTTTCGCAATCCTACGGGAGCGGCGGGCACGTTTGGACGCCAGTTCCTTGCAAGAGCAAATGCTTTGTCGAGTTCCGACCCAAATTCGGTCAGGTCCGGCTCCAGCCGGTAGGCCTTAGCCAGCCGTTGTGATAGTGGCGCCATTTCGTTGATGCGTCGATACATGTGTGGTTGGGTGGACCTGGGCTCGTCAATCTCGTTATGGCCGCGCCGTCGGTAGCCGATACATTCTACCACCACATCAGCCTTGAAACGGTTTCGATAAGCGACGGCAGCTTTCGCAGCCCGGCACAGCGCTTCTGGGTCTTCACCGTTTACATGCAGGATGGGTGCTTCGACCAGCTTGCCGTAATCCGCGCAGCTACGCGAAGTGCGGGCATCATCCATGTCGGTTGTGAAGCCTATCTGGTTATTCAGAATCAGATGCACAGTGCCTTCCACAGTGAAGGCAGGCAGTTCTGAAAGTTGGAGCATTTCACCATTTACACCCTGCCCGGCAAAGGCGGCGTCTGTGTGCAAGACGATCGGCAGGATATTCCGACCGGCGTCCCTGGCGGCTCTCGCCCTGCCAAGGGCAACCGGCCCAACGATGGAGAGGTGCGAGGGATGCGGCGCAGCCCATACCTGCGGTCCCATCGGCGAGCGACCCTGCCATCCGAGATGATAAGGGCTATCCGAAGAAGCACCATAGTCGTCCGGAAATTCGGGCACGCCTTGCGCGTCGGCGATAACCTGCGCCAGTGGCTTTCCAAACAGGAGTGCCATTTGGGTCAAACGCCCGCGATGCATGCCCCCAATGAATACATCGGCTATTCCAGAACTCTGAGCGGAACGCAGCACTTCAGCCGTTAACACCAGATATCCTTCTGTGCCGGCAAGTCCAAAGGTCTTGGCGGCCGGCATCCGTTTGCCGCATGTTGCCTCGAAAAGTTCAGCCTGCGCGATCAGGTCAATGGACTGTTGAATTTTGATGGGCTCTGCTTCTGCTTCGGCCTGTCGCGCCAGCCAGTCGCGCCGTTCAGTGTTCTGGATGTGCCCGATTTCCCATCCGATTTTTCCGCAATAGGATTGCCGCAGGTGCTGTGCATCCTCGGGTAGAAAGCCATAATCACCCGGGGTAAGGTGAACCGGTTGTAGGCGCGGAGTCAAAGAGAGCGGGTCCAGATCCGCAGCTAGCCAACCCCAGCGGCGATACGCCTCCGCCATTGCCTCAAACGCTGCTCGGCGCGAGACGTTGTTCATCATCGCTTCGACAGCCGATGGATCGCCCGCGCTTAAAGCGGAACTGAAGTAAAGAGGCCTTCTTTCTGTCGTCATGTTATGCAGTCTTTTCATATAGCCAGCAGCGTTAAATAGCAAACGTAGCAGCATTTCGGGAATTGTCAGAAGAAAATTGCATGGCGCACTATTTGTCATTAACCTATCTTCTGTGAATGACAAATCAGAACGCATTGTCAGAGGAAAGTGGTTTTAACATAGGTAATTCCATAGTTACGCACGGCCGATGATAAATCCGTTTCACTATTTCAAAATTTCACTTGAGACTATTCGGCTGGCCGTGAATTCCCCTCTCATTATCTTGGGAAAGTCAGGCCATTCATTTCAACTGTTTCCATTGAAGGCGTAGCTTCTTTGAGCCATTTACGGGCAATTTTTTCCGATCCACGAGCAAGCGGCTTACCTCATAATCCTTATTGATCTTCACAATCAAAAGCTTGTTGAAATGGCCAGCTAGATTAATCTCAACAGTGTCCTGCTTTTTGAACGGGGTGATTGTTTTTACTTCAACAAAATCATTTCTTAAACGCGCATCTGAGCTTTGGGCGTAGTTTCGGTGAAGTTTTAATCCAAGTCTAATTGCGCCATATAATTCACCTATATCTCCAAACACATGGAGATGTTTGCCCGTGAGATGATGGTATTCCTCGGTGATAGATACCAATGACTGAAAAATTGGAACCAGTGCAAGATCTGAATCTGGATATTTGACATACCATTCCTTGTGTTGGATCTGGTTGTTGATATCCTCCCAACTAATCCATTCCCCGTCATCCCATATCGCATCCTCAGTTCCCGGCGTGTATCTTTCGCTTTATTAGCAATAACTAACAATTTTAATATTAAGTGATTACCTATTCGCTTCAGGAAGCGATCCAGTTTCAGAAAATCTCACGTTATTTTGCTTTGGCAATATTTGGTTAGCGGGGAGGGTGGAAACAGGTAAGCGTTCAATAGTGACACGGTTTTATGTGTTGACGGTGTATTGAGGCGTCCAGTTCCAGGGCAGGAGGTCATCGATCTGGTTTGAGGGGTATCCGTTGGTCATGCGGGTGAGGATATCTTTCAGGTAAGCATAGGGCTCGATGTTGTTGAGTTTGGCTGTTTCGATGAGTGAGCAGAGCATGGCCCAGCGCTGTCCGCCGCCGTCACTACCGGCGAACATGTGGTTCTTGCGGCCGAGAGCTACAGGGCGGATGGCGCGCTCCACGGGGTTGGTGTCCAGTTCAATGCAGCCATCGTCAAGGAACCGGCACAGTGCGTCCCAGCGCGTGAGGGTATAGCGAATGGCCTCGGCCAGGGTGCTTCTGGCAGCGACGCGATGCAGCGTTGCCTCCAGCCAGGGCTTCATGGCCGTGATCATCGGTGCGGCATGCTTTTGTCTTTCCCGCCATCGTTCATCCGGCGGCTTGTTGCGAATGTGCTTTTCGATGGCATAGAGGGCTGCGACCTGTTTCAGAACCTCGGCGGCAATGGGGGATTCAGTGGCCTGATGGACCTCATGGAACTTGCGCCTTGTATGGGCCTAGCAGGCCGCCAGATGAATGGTGCCTTTGGCGGTTAATTGCTCAAAGCCTGCATACCCATCGACATGAAGAACGCCCTTGAAGGATGTCAGATGGCTGGCTGGCCGCTCCGCCTTGCGATCAGGCGCGTAACAATAGATGGCGGCGGGTGGATCAGTGCCGGCCCAGGGTCGCGGGTCCCGGACGTAAACCCATAATCGCCCGGTTTTAGTGCGCCCGCGCCCCGGGTCAAGAACCGGGATCGGTGTGTCATCCGCAAACAGATGGGATGAGGCCAGAAGATGATGATGCAGCCGGTCGTACAAGGGCTCGAACCACCAGCAGGCGCCGCCTGCCCAGTTGGCGAGGGTGGAGCGATTTAGATCAATGCCATGGCGGGCAAAGATCTGGGACTGGCGATAGAGAGGTGTATGATCGCAATATTTGCTGACCAGGACCTGGGCCATGAGGGCCGGTGTGGCCAGACCCTTTGCAAAATGGGGCGTTCCGGAGAGGGGGACTGGTGGATACGACCACAACTCCGACACCCATACTTCGGGCGGCGGATCCGCATCACCCGGAACTGGGCCGGCACCCAGTCGAGCATCTCGCTGACCGTCTCGCCCGCGGGATGAAGCGTCCCGCCACAACCGGGACAAGCGGTATGTTCAGGATCCAGGACAACCTCCGTGCGCGGCAGATGATCGGGCAATCCCTTCGGTGATGGATCCTGACTCCTCCCGGGGGCTGGCAGAACCGGTATCTGGCGGGCAACTTCGGTGCGGGCGATATCCTGTTCCAGGTCTTCCAAAGCCAGATCCAGCTGGTCTGGATCGAGCCGTTCCGAACGGCGACCGTATTGTGCCCGTTGCAGCTGTTTGATGATCTGGCGGAGGCGGTTAATCTCCTCATCCCGGTGGGTCATCACACTCGCCATGTCGAGGACAAGACGTTGCAGAAGGGCCGTCTCAGAGGGTAGGTTGTTCAGATCGATTTGCATGTCTGATTATACATCAGAACACCCTGTAAATGAACGATAAAACAATCTGTCAGACCTTATTATCCAGCCTTTTCCGGCCGCCATACACGCTCCGGCGCGCGCCAGTCGATCCCCTCGACCAGCATCGACAGTTGGGCAGAACTCAACACTATCTTGCCGCCGGGGTCATCGATTTGTGGCCATATGAACCCACCCTGGTCGAGGCGCTTTGTGAACAGGCACAGGCCATTGCCATCCCAGTAGATAATCTTGATCAGATTGGCCTTGCGGCCGCGAAAGGCAAACAGATGTCCCGAGAACGGATCCTCGGCCAGCACGCCCTGGACCAGCATGGCGAGACCGTCGAGGCCTTTTCTCATGTCGGTAACACCTACAGCAATATGAACCCGGACGCCTGAAGGGAGCATCATCATGACACGGCTCCTTCCAGAAGGGTCACGAGACTGCGCACGGTCTCCGGATCCACGTCAGCGGCAAAGCGGACCCGGCGCCCGCCGACAAGCTCCACCTCGATCCCCGGAGCGGACCGTTCGACGATGACCGGTGCTGGCGTTGGTTCGGGGGAGAGAAAGGGGAATGTGGCCGACGCATCACTGACCGTGACGGGCAGGAAGGTCGTTTCCGGCTGTTGCGATGAAGACGAGTCCTGTTTCCATTTGAACAGCAGGCGGGGTGCAATCCCATACCGTCGGGCAATCCCAGATACCGAGTTTCCCGGCCGGCAGGTCTCCTCTATGATACGCTTCTTGTCCGCCTCGTTGAAATTTCGGCGTGGTTCCGGAACCGTTGTTCGGCCGGAGGGGATGTAGCCTGGCGAGACCGGACCAGTTTCCCTGTTAATCATATGCTCAGTCATATGATTAAGGCCCCCGCCGCGCCGCCAGAGCAACTTGCCCTTGGGCACCGACCCGTCATCGCCAAGCGTCGCCCGCCAGTTCCCGAACCGCTTCAACGGCAGGCCGTGACGCTCGCAATATTCCCGCTGGTTCAGCATGCCCCGTTGCCAGGCCTCAAGGTGAGAGCGCCAGAACGCCTCGAGTTCCGCCGACTTTTGTGAACTAACCCTTGCCATGTCATCTCCTCCTTCACGATAAAAACCGTCAGGAGAAAAGCGCATTTAGCCACCAACAAACAAGTGTGTCACAAATGGACGCTTAC
>TARA_R110000824_G_scaffold148242_2_pt1 | contig 27669 bp, 28 predicted proteins | sample TARA_R110000824 | Tara Oceans TARA_R110000824 (sample SAMEA4397747) | marine metagenome | biome: Polar Biome; feature: [MES] marine water layer (ENVO:01000295) within the mesopelagic zone...; material: water (ENVO:00002006), including particulate matter (ENVO:01000060) such...
CGCAGCGATTTATGAAGATTTATCTTGTAATGAACTATTGCTTATGATAAGGTTATATCAACTTAAAAAAGTAGTACCAAAATGGCCAACCCAAACAAAACCAAAGTATTTCTACCAAAAGACCTAATCGTCCGAAATGATAATAATCCAGTCGCTCAACAGGATATCATTAACCAATGCCTCTCAGCAATAACAGCATTAACGGGAAAGACGATTGAAGGCGGTTGGATAGGCGTAGAAGCAGAGAAGACAGGCAAGGCTATACGATTGATCCCGTCAATCAATGGAACAAGCCTTGCCCATCTTAAGGCCGAATTTACATTCTATATCGAATTGCTAGGGCAGATAGCCTTAGCTAATCATTTGACATTCGCCAAGGCCAAAAATGCCGAGGGCAATGAACTACTCTCAATCATGGCAGATGATGCTACATTAAAGATCGAATCCATAGGAGCGCGTACAACGAATTGGGATACAGGATATAACCTTATCATAAGCAACATTGATCCAGACGAAGCTAAGGAGATCATAGAGGCTTCAATAAGGATTAAGGGCGAATCCAAGTATAGCTCAACTAATGGCTATGCGCTTACTACGCGACAAGACGTTAAGCGATTCTGCGAGCTAACGGGCAACGCTGATCTATTCAATAGGCTGGTAGCAGAAGTCAAAGAGTATGAATGTCAGCATGACTTGAAAAGTCAACAGGCTGACAATGGGGGAAGGATTGACCCAGCCAAATCCCTGACGATAGCAGCAGCCCTAGCCGCATAGTCTATGATAACATACAGTACAGTACAGCCCTACGACTAGCAATCGTAGGGCTTTTCTTTTATTAAATATAAGAGAACTAACTGGCGCAAGCATATGACACCCCAGAATAAGTGTCAAATATGCGAAAGTGCATACGCATATAGTATATGATTAATTTGACCCACTTTTTTACCGGGGGTTCCCTAGAGCTTGGGTGACTAGCTGTCTTTTGCTTTAGTAACTTTTATTTTTTCAAAAACACCAGATTTTAGCTACCTAAAAAAATTTCACACAAAATTTTCAAATTATAACTTTTTGTATAGCCGAAAAAATTTCATCACGAATATTTTTGTATAGCCGAAAAAATTTCACACAAAATTTCAAAATATAACTTTTTGTCTAATTTATTAGTAAAAGGTAAAATGGATGGTATTTTAGAAGCATATTAGATGAAATCGTGGTATAAAATATCTCAAATCAAGTTTCCGTTAACGCCAGAAGACAAAATACGGTTAATAAACTCTAATCCTGATAATTACTCGGAAGAAGATATGAGAGCGACATATCAAGAATTCAGTCCAGAATGGTATATGAGGAATAACATAGGGAAAGGTACTAAAGCGCAATATTTAGATCTTGCCCAAAGATATGTGGAAAGATGGAGTAAAGATGAAGAAGATAATTTTTCTAGAAAGATTTTAGGTCAGAATGAATATCAATGGGGTCAGATATCAGATATTTTATTAGAAAGGGATCTTGAACGTGCAACATTTGCTTTAAGAGAAACAAAAACAATATGCGACAAATCTTGTGTGATAGACATAATTTTTGAAGAAGAGGGTATGCCTCCAAAGATTGTTATTGAATATCCTAATAATGAATTAAGGAAGATGAATAATGAATAATGAATTATTTGATAAAGAGGGCAAGATCCCGTCTGCTATAATCATGGATGCAATAAATTTAGTTAGCAGCGGGATTATGGTAACAGATATAGATGCAAATATAGTATGGGTTAATGATTTCTTATGTGAATTGACTAAATATAGTCATGAAGAGTTAATTGGTAAAAATGCTAGTATATTTAGTAACGGCGACAATCCCAGAAAAAAATACGATAAAATGTGGAATATTTTATTATCTAAGACATCTTGGATGGGAAAATTAACAAATAAAAAGAAAGACGGAACGATTTATCGAGAACTTTCTACAATTTCGCCTATATTGAGTAAAAAAAATATAATAATTGGATATATAGGTATTCAACAAGATATAACAGTTGAAGATAATTTACGGTCAAAGTTAGTTAATAAAGCAGAAGAAATGTCCAAAGAAATAAATGGCAAGTCATAAATAGGTAAAAAATGAATTGGTATAAAGAAGCGAGAATGGGTAGTATAGGATTAGAAAAGGTAGGAGTACCCTCTAATAACATAAACCAATTTATTAATTACCTGCATAGTTTGCCCGACAATCTACAAAAATACCTATTTAAATATATCAGAAAGAATCCCTTAATGACGGTGGAAGAATTAAAGGCGATACCTGTTGAGAAGAAAGAGGCATTATCTATATCTAAAAAGATGGAAACCTTAGTTAAAAGAATAACCGAGGACAATAATGAGCGTGAATGGTTAAGGGGCTTAGTAATAAGCGGTAGATTTAAAGAAGAAGATTCAGTTAAGTTATTTAATTTATTTGGGAAGTATCATGCCATTAGTACTGCGCCAGAAATAGAATCCTTTAAAGATGATACTGCGTTAGCGGCATATATATCTAGTAATACCGTTTATGAGGCCGTAGACGCTACTGGTGAGTTTAAGTTAGTAGATGAGGGTACTGATAGGGGTCGCAACGTTAAGATGTATTATATAACGGATCAGGCGGCTTTAGACAGTTTAGGTGGGGATGCGTCTTGGTGTGTATTGACGGCTAATGGTGGAACAGATTATGAACCATTTGAGTATTATATGTTTTTAATAGATGGTGAGGCTGAGGTGTTGATACATCAGGGCAGTAGTCAGATAAAGGATAAATATGATGGCGAATTAAGAAATGGCATATTAGTTTCCCTAATTAATCCTTATATAGAGAAGCATAATATTTTAACTGATATGGGAGATTATGATGACGGAGGAGATGATGATCCAGATGGAGAGGATGAAGAAGATATATCAGCATATAACGATGTAGTTAAGCGCATTAATGAGTATAAGATGTTTTCTTTATCTGATGATAAGGATAAGGGTGAAAACATGATATATGATTATTTAGATACTTTACCTTATGAGTTTGGGTTATTGCCGGAAGAAGCATGGCCTAAATATGTTGATTATTATGGTGACAGATTGTTATTGTCATTTGATGATAATAAAGAAGCGGGGAAATATGATAAGCGGAAATTTATTTATGATCAATTCAATGTTAATTATAGTGATGACATATTGAATTCTGATTATAGTTCTTTAGAATATTTGGCGACATATTATAAGCTTAATAATGCGGAAGAATTTGAGCGGTTACGAAATGCGGTGGTTACATCGGCCTTTAATGTTGATGACAATTTAACGGTTGGTCGTTATAAGAAGATTGTTCCAGAGGTTTTACGAACAGATGCGACAAATGCGTCCTTTCAGGATAGTCGTGTGTTAGCGTTTGAGCATTGGAAGGACACTATTATGGATAAAGAAGCTGGAGCACCTCCTTCTCATTTCCCTGCATTTCTTAAATATACTAATTGTCCCTTTAAAGAAGTTAAAGAAGATCCAGAGGTATTATCTTATGTTCGTGCTAAGTGGGCAGATCGTTTGGAGCATGATATTCATACTATAGCGAATTGTCCATTTGATGATATGAAGAATGATCCAAAGATTATAAAGTTACATAGTGACTATATAAAGAGGGAAATATTAGACAGAGGAGATTCTGGCCGAAGTAATATTAGGTATTTTAGAACCGAAATGACCAATCCTAACTATATAGGTCATTTTATTGATGATCGAGATTTTTGGTTAGAAGTAACAATGGCAAATCCCAAAAGTTACAATGATATCCCGGAAAAGATAGAGAAACATAATCATGAGTTCTTTATGGATTATTTTATAAAGATGTCATTGGCGGATGTGTCGTTTATAAAGAGTGAGATGCATGGCAGTGGTAATTACCGTATTTGGCCTTACGTAAAGTTAATTTTAAAAGACCCGAGGTATTGGAATACGGTATTATCACAAGCGCCGAATTTTGAATTTATAAATGAGCTTTATAATATAGTGTTTGCAAAGCAGGCATTTGAATTTCTTACGAAGGAGACATGGCTTCGCATATTGTTATTGAAGCCGGATTTTGAGTCAGACAAGGAATCATGGGCTTATGCTAAGATTTATGCTAAGTGTCCGTTTGATGAAGTTAAGGTAGATCCAGCGGTATTAGATCGAGTTGGTTCAGACTATGCCCAGATTATTATTGAGAATGGGGTTTTTCATTTTCCAGAGTATTACAATGAAGTTGTATTTAGTGCCAAGAAATTTTGGATAGAGTTTTTCAAGAAGGATAGTGGTCTTGAGGAAATAAATGATTATGGTCGTTATTTAGATTTATGGTCATCGTGTCCATTTGATGAGTTAAAGTTTCACGTTAGAGCGATAAGTGGTTTATTTAAGGGATTAACTGTTGAGAGTAATACGTTACCTTCATCAGACACTAGTGATCCTAGATTTTTAGCTGCATTACGTGAAGAGATAAAAAGGCGTGACAATGATTATCAGCGTGGTTGGCAAAAGCAGTTAATTGCTTTAGAGAAATCCCTTGTTGGTAAAATATCGCAAGATGACGTTCCGCAAAGTAAAAATCCGCAAGAGTTTATTCCGCAAGATGATGATTCTCAAGAGTTTGTTCCGCAAGATGATGATTCTCAAGAGTTTGTGGAAGATAAAGGGGTCTTATCTTCTAATATTGAAGATAAAGGGGTCTTATCTTCTAATGTGGACAGATTATGGTCTTCATCCTTCAATGACAACATTATTAGGTTTTAGATGGATTTAGATGGATTTATTAGGAATCCATTTTAATACGTCATATTTGCCTATTAGTACGTTGTATGCTAGTTTCCATCTATATTTGAATGACCAAGCGTTGTGTGGATAAGGTCTAACGGGTTCCCAGTCGCCATTTTCTTTTTCGCAAGTCATGCATAGGATATTATCGAGGGATTTTCTACTTGCGGTATATATGTCTGGTTGTCTGTATTTTTTTGTCATAATTGGTTCCTTTGTTGTTATTATACAGGGGCTTAAATTGGGTATAAAAAAATTTGGTTTAATTTTTTAAGGGTATAAAAAAATTTGGCGCGTGGGGAGAAAAAGATTGTTTTCTTAAATGTTCCGCTAGGTTTTTTATAAAGCTGGCTGGTTTTTCCGTTTTCATGATAGGCTTTTGGGGGGTTTTTATAGAATTACTTTGATTATGAGTTGGTACAAGCAATACAGATATGCAAAGATGGGGTCAGTGGCTTTAGAGAAGGCAGGGGTTCCATCTACTCAAGTGCCTCGTTTTATTGAGTATTTGCATCAATTTCCTGATAACTTGCAGAAATACTTGTTTAAATTCATACGTAAGAATCCTTTAATGAGTATTGATGAATTGAAGGGGATACCTGTTGAGGTTAATATAACTAAGATTAATCCAGAGATGGAGGTCTTGGTAAAACGTATTAGTGAGGAATCTTTAGAAAGGGAATGGTTACGCAAGTTGGTTGTTTCTGGGCGCTTTAAGAAAGAGGATTCTGTTAAGTTATATAATTTAGTAACTGGATTTCATTCATTAGAGAGTGACAAGAAGCTTACTGATTTTATTGATGATACTGAGTTATCTAAATTTGTTAATGATTCTAGTGTTGTTGATAATACTATAGATTTATCTCAGATTGAATCGGGTTATACATTATTTGACAGTGAGAGTATTCGTGGTAAAGATGTAAAGTTATATTATGTAACTGAGCAAGAGGCCTTAGATGCGATTGGTGGGGATGCGTCTTGGTGTGTATTGGGGGGAAGTTATAGTTATGATCCTTTTGAATATTATTGTTTTGTAATTGATGGTGTAGCGGAAGTATTATTGCATCAGGGCAGTCAGCAGTTAAAAGATCGTAATGATGCGGCGGTATCTAACGCTAGAACAATTAATTTAATTAAGCCATTTATTGACAAGCATAATTTAACAACTCATACAATGAATGATGGTGATATGCATTATGATGATGATGGCATGAATGATTATGTGACATATGGTCAAGTCTCTGAGAAGATAGATGCCATAAAAAGTTATACTGATGATCAATTACGCGAATTAATTTATAATTCTGCGGAGGATTTTACATTAATTGCTGAGGAGAAGTGGGATGGCTTAATTGGTCATTTATGGGAGAGTCTTACGTCATGGCGTGACGAATGGGACAGAGAAGAATCTGCTCATCATGTAGCACGACCGTTTTCTAATTTAGGGAGAATTTTATCAGACTTAGGTTATGAGATTACTGAAAAGTTAGCAACTTATGTTAAGCTAAATGGTACTGAGGAAGACTTAGATGCCTTAGCTAATGGTTGTTGGGCGACTATCAAAGATGATGAGCGTAATTTAACTGCTGGTCGTTATAAGAAATTGGTTCCTCCTGTATTGCGTACTCCTAAGATGAATGAGAGTGTACAAAGGGCGAAAGAAGATGCTATGTCATCGTGGAGGGCTAAACTTACGAATGATTATACAAAACTTGATCATTGTCCGTTTGCTGAGGTAAAGGAAGATGAATCGATTAAAGAAGACGCATTTAATGAATTTAAGAAGAAGTTATTGTCTGCTCCTAAATTTTTTACTAGTAAATATGGATATAAGACTGGTTTTTCTGATGAGTTAAAAAGAGACCCTGTTGCGCTTAAGGCTCTTTTGACTGAAGGTTGGGTGAACGTGTTATCAATAGGTGCTGGGGGCGGAGATAATGATTGGAGTTCTTGGCATGACTGCCCTCCTGACATACGCTCTAATCCTGAAGTACAGCAAGCATTATCCCTTGGAATTAATAGGGAGATATCTGACATGAACAAATTAATAAATCTTAGGGGATTTTGGGACAATATTAGTCTCATTCCCGACGATCCTAATTACGGACTAGATATGGAGTCTATAAAAAAATCCTTCCAAGAAAAAGCAAAAAATATATTATCTGATGCTTTTAATACGTTTGAGTCAGAATCTAAGGAAGAATATGTTCGTGGCAATAAATCTATGCAGGATTATATAGATGAATCTGATTTATGGAGATTTCCTAACCAGTTGATAGACGTACTTAATGAGGATGCCGAGTTAAGGGCTATGTTGGTTAAGTGTTGGGATATGATATTGGCTTCGCGACCTTCTTATCTTATGCGATGTCCTTATCTTCCAGAGATAGTGAAAGAAAACGAATCTTTAATAACGGAGATAGAAGCATTGTTTAAAAATTATTCTAGGTTATATTCGCCCGACGCATTAAACGCTGTTTGGGTTAAATTTGGTCCAGAGTTACAAAATGTGCCTAGAGTACGTGACGGCTACTTTGAATTATTAAAGAATTTATTATCTACTGTATCTAATTCGGTTACTTTTGTGTTTAAAAATATTCCTGAAGAATTTAAGAAAAATGAAGAACTTGTTAATCTAGCAGCTTCTGGTTTTATTAGTAGATGGAATGATAGTCTCCCGTTTAGTGGGTTATTAGAGTCATGTCCTGTCGAGTTTTATCCATTTCCTGATGTGCAGTATTTATTTAAGGATACTTTTATATATTATTTACAATACGCTGGTTATGCTGCAAAAATATTTTCAAATGAGGATTTATCGGATGCTGAGTGGGTTCCTGAGTTTCTTCGTAATGATCCTGACATAATTAAGATATTTAATTCAAAAAAGGCATCTGTTGTTAACCCTGTTGCGCCTGCGCCGTCTGAACCTGCGCCTGCTGAACCTATTGTTGATGTTAACGCTAGCGGTAATATTGGTCGGTTATGGAGTAGTTCATTTAATAATAATTTTATTGGGAAGATATTGTGAATTGGTATAAAGAAGCAAAAATAGGAAGTGTAGGATTAAAGATGGTAGGAGTTCCTCCTACTAATATTGATGCCTTTATTGAGTATTTACATACCTTCCATGATGGTTTGCAGAAAAAGCTATTAAAGCAGATACGAAAGACCCCATTAATGAGTGTTGATGAATTGAAGGCAATACCTGTTGACGCTAAGGAGACTAAGGTTCCTGAAGAATTTGAGGTATTGATAGGTAAGATGACTCAATCTGCTCAAGAGCGTGAATGGCTGCGCAAGCTGGTTGTATCGGGAAGGTTCCAGAAAGAAGACGCTATAAAGCTTAAGGGGCTGCTAGAGTTATTTAATAAGTATTGTTCGGGGGAAAGTATAGATCAATTTAAAGACGATTCAGCGTTGAGCATACATGTCATTCAATTCAAGCAAAAATCTCATGAGACAAGTTTAGAGGAACGAAAGAATTTATCAGGTGCTGAGTTGGTAGGAAGGGATGGTAATGTTGAATGTTATTTTGTAACAGATCAGGAGGCATTAGATAAATTAGGTGCTGGGGCAACATGGTGTGTATTGACGGAAAATGGTGGAACAGATTATGATCCATTTGAGTATTATATGTTTTTGATAGATGGTGAACCGAAAGGGTTATTACATTGGGACAGTCTACAATTTAAGAATGAGCATGATGATGAAATTGGGGCATCTCCCCTTACGGTTAACGAGATATCTACTATTGGTGAAAGTGCTAATTTAGAATTTCCTTCGTGTGATGACGTTAATTTTGAGGCGCAAACTTTTAATGGTGCTATAGAATCATATGTAATGGATTTGCATGATGATTCTTATGATTTTACGGATCTAAATAGTTATTATACGACTATGCTTAAAAGCAGATATATTGAAGATGAATATCTAAATTCTTCTGACAAGGAGCAATTCGTTAGTGATTTGATAGATAACTCTTTTGCTGCTAAAGATGCACATGCAAAGCCAGAATTAACTATTCAGCATTTAGCTTTGGGTAGCATTGACGCGAACATGTTGAGTGCTGTATCTAAAAGAATTAAACATGTTGCTGATGTAAACAGTGTGTTTGATAGCTCATTAAGTTATGAGTGGGGTGAAGCTATTGCGACTTATGCTAAACTAAATGACTTAACCGATACCTATAGTGCTATATTTGATTATTATGGTGCTCAGTTATCTGGTGAATGGAATAGTAATCCTCATCCTCGTTCTGTTGGGTCATTAAAAAAGTTTGTTCCTTCTGTTTTATTAACAAAAGAGATGGTTGAGAAAAACATTACTGGTTGGGCCATGAGTATTAAGAAGGATTGGGGGCATGAGGATATGCCAAAAGAATATGAGGATCATGAGATTATAAAGAAAGTATATTTAGAAATGTATGAGGATCATCTGACTGATCTTTCAAATATTCCTCATAGCGTAATGCGTGACGAAAGGATGAAGCCTTTCTTAAGAAGGTATTTTATAGATATCGTTCATACTTCTCCTATTGATAAGGGCGGTAATTTCATGAGGCCTGTTGTTATTTATCCTTTTGGCAAAAAAACAATTTTTAATAACATAAGAGATTGTATTGATTCTGTAGCGTTGTTTAGTGAGGATGAAGTTGATGAGATTATTAACAGTGAGGGGTTATCTAATGCTAGTCTATATGCGTGGAGACAAATTATCAGAGAAGCTCCTTTTAAATATTCTCTTATTCCAGAAGAATATTTAAAAGATAGTGAGATTATAGGTCTTCTTGACGATCCTGTGCGTTGGGGAGATGCTATTGGAGAACAACCGACAGCGTATAACTATGTTCCTGATTTTATAAAAGAAATGGGTCAATTTAAAAGTAGGGTAATACATCATTTGACAGAAAGTCCTCAACGTTATAATGAATATCCTGATTTTGCTAAACAAGATCTTACTGTGATACAGTTAGTGACTAAGGGTTGGGTTGATCAGATACAGTATATGTTTGCTAAGGGGTTTACTTCTGAGCATGAAATGGAGATTAATCGAAACTGTCCTCCTGAGATACTTAATTCTCCAGAGGTACAAGCTGTTATTCAGCAGGGTCAACAGGGTGCATTTTCTGCTAGTTCATTAAATCTTAATAAAAGAGCATTTAATGATAACTATATAGGGAAGATTTTTTAGAGTTGTTGGTCTTCAGGCGTTACATTTGAAGTAGCTTTTTGTCTAAATACGTCTAAATATCCCATCATTGTGGTTAATTCTTCGTCATATTTAGTAATAATGCTTTTAATATCTTCGACTGTCATTGAGTTAATTGCATCATTGTATAGAAGTTCGTTCATTTGGTTTTTAACGTTTAAGTCTAGCATTTGAGCTATAGCATCTGTTCCTGTTCCGTCTGAACTAGAGTTGGGATCATTAGGGGTTGCAGCTTTAATAATTTGGTTTTCTTTGTTTTTGATGCTTTCGATTATTGGTCCTAGTTCTTTAAGGTTGACTGTTGGGGTTACTTGAAGCAATTTATCGCCAAAATATGATTGAGTTGCCCATCCTTGGTCAAAGCCTATTTTTAGCCATTCATTTTTGGATATTTTTATTTGTTGTTTTCCGTTTGCTGTTGTAAGTTTCATTATGCATCCTTATTATTGTCAATTTTGTTTTATATTTCAATGTATTGTTTATGATTTCCTTTTAATTATCAAGGGGTTTAGTAGTTTTCTATAGAAATATATGGTTATGAAAATCTATCGTATAGCTCAATTTGAATATGGCAATAATGAAGATTATATGGTCATATGGTCATATGGATTATTGTGATAACGATGAAGCTAACAGAAAGTTTTTATGGATAATTATTGGAAAGTCTATTGAGACTAAAAAAATATCTGATATAAACGTTGAGAATGGTCTTAAGGAAAAGGATTTTGAAGATGTCTATCATGGAGAGGTTTTCCCTAACCTTAGAAAATCCTCATTTTGTGGGCGTTATGATGGGGTAGCAAATGTTTGTTCTTTTGTTATTAACGAAGAACATAGTTTAGCTAAGACATGGAAGTTTAATGGGATTCCTAGTTGGGTAGAAAAATTATTAAGAAGTACTTTTGATCAAGATATGAAGGTAATACATTACGGATGAGTTGGTATAAACAATATAGATATGCTAAAATGGGATCAATTGCTTTAGAGAAAGCAGGTGTCCCTTCTACTCAAGTGCCAAGATTCATTGAGTACTTACATAGTTTGCCTGACAATCTACAAAAATACTTATATAAGTTTATTCGAAAGAATCCATTAATGAGTGTTGATGAATTGAAGGGTATCCCTATTAAGAATTCTACTTTAACTGTAGATCCTAAGTTTGAAAGCATGATTAAGAACATGAGTGAAGGTCGTCTTGAGAGGGAATGGCTTAAGAAATTGGTTTTAAATGGTCGTTTTCAGGCAGAAGACGCAATTAAGCTTAAGGGGTTATTGGATGACTTTGATGATGTTGATGTAGACAATAAGCCTGCGATAGAATCTTTTGATGATGATATTGCTTTAGCTAAGTATTTAAAACAGTTTAAGAATGTTGGAGGAAATACTTCTAAGAAAGGTGATTTTGAATTACTTGATTCTGCTGAAGTTCATGATAAGCAGGTAGAATTATATTTAATGAATGATCAGTTAAGTTTGGATAGTATCGCTGGGACTCATGGGGCTAGCTGGTGCGTATTAAGTGAGAATGGTGCAGCGGATTATGAGCCATTTGTTTATTATTGTTTTGTTGTTGATGGTATTCCAGAAGTTTTAATTCATTTAGGTTCAAGTCAAATGAAAGACAAGTATGATGGGCCGCTACATGATGGTCACATTGTTGGGTTAATTCGTGATATGGTAGAGAAGCATAAATTTTTAGATGTTATGCGTTCAGATATTGACACTCAATCTTATATTAAAACAACGAACAAAATAGACAATATAAACAGTATGGCTGCATCTGATGATCCAGAGGCTTTTGAGGAATTGGAAGAAGAATTATTTAGAGATCATACGTTAATGCATTATATTGATGAGCAGTATTGGCCAAAGTTTATGCCGTCTTTTAAGACAAGTGTTGATTCCTTAGTTAAGGATGACTCCGTATATTCCACCATAAAATCTCGTTCTACATTTATAGATGACATAAACTCAAAGCTGTTGTCATCTTATGCTGTTTACTTAAAGATCAACAGTGGCTCTCCAGAGTATTCTGAAAGCTTCAATGCTCTTGAAGAAGATGTTGTTAAATGGTTTAAGGTTGACGAAAAATTGTATGATTTTGATAATTCCAGAAGTGAGAGATTCCTTAATAGTTATGGTGCGCGTAATTTAAGTGTTGGTCGTTATAAGAAAAAGATACCTAAAGCTTTGCGGACGAATAGAGTTACTGGAGAGTTTACTTCAGAAAGGGAAAGAGTAATAACCGAATACAAAGAAATTCTTGGTGATGAAAACTTAATGAGTAGCGTCCCAGATAGCAGGACGATAGAGTTTTATACTGATTGTCCGTTTGATGAAATAAGAAAAGACCCTAAAATAAAAGAAACAATTAAAAATAGTGTTAAAAGTCAAGTGGATAAGAATATCTCTTATTTATCAGATCCTGATATTCAGGAGTTTGTTAATGAAGATGTATGGCGTTCTGGCATACAATCATATTTAATTAAACTGGAGGGTCACTCCTTGACATATGCTAGTGATTTAACGTCTCTTCTGGAGGTATTGCGTAAGTGTCCATTTGATACAATATTGCAAAACGAAAACATGTGGAAAAAAATATTTTCTGAGAGACCTAGTAGGATAATTGACGACGATTATTTAAGTGAACCTCGTTTCCCAAAAACCAAAAACATTTGGGAAGTAGCCATAACAAGCGACGAAGTGTTTTCTCGAACTAATAAGTTTGAAAGATCTTTCAAGATATTTACCATGTGTCCATTTGATGAGTTGAAATATGATCCAGCCATATTTGGTCGATGGAAAGAGTTATGGAAGGCACAATTATTGGAGCATGGTCGTACTGCAAGAATGATTGCTGATATTCCTGAGATACGAACAGATAAAGAGTTTTGGAGAGATATTTTAGATAGTACAGACAAAGTAGATCTTTTAACAATGTGTCCAATTAAAGAGATGAATGAAGATCCTGAAGAATGGCGCAAATTTTTTATTAAATCTGAGGGAGCTTGGCGCTTTTGGCAGAGACATGTTGGACCTAATCCAGATCCTTCGCATCCAGTTCACAATAAAATATCGCCTGTATATCATGATCCAAATGTGGCAATAGAGTTTTTAAACAATATAAAGGGAAGCCATAATTTAGCAAAATCTCTTGAATCGATTGATGATATGCCTGCGGATACGCTAAAAAATCCTGAAGTCATGAAAGTTATTATTTCTAACTTCAGAAAGGGTTGGGCTTACTTAGATAGTAATGTCCTTAAAGACTCTGTAATAAATAATCCAGAGATAAAAAAATTAGTATATGATCAAGAAATCGCATTATTAAAAGAAGATTTCAAGAATCATTTATATGTTCCTGATTTTTTACCAGAGATAAAAGAAACCCCTGAATATTGGAAGGCTTATATTATTGGCGATTTCCCAATAGAAGATGTTCCTAAGCAAATGTTAGATAGGTTATCTCAAGATCCAGAGGTTGCGCGTTTTTTACCTAAAGAAATTCCTGCTCAAACTTCTGTTGAAATACCTGTAGAAGATCCTAACAAGTGGGCTTCAGCGTTTAATGACAATATTATTCGTTTTTAAAAAAGTCATTGCATTCCTTTGCTGCTTAATGTATAATGTATTCAAAGTAAATTAGGAGAATTTATGCCCATAGAACTATACGTAGCAGACTTAAGAGCGCGAGTAGAGTTATTAGAGACTCGATTGGACAGTTTAGTTAATACCTTAAAAGTAGCGGAATTAACTGGCAAGGGAGATCGGTACGATACTAAATTATTATCATCAAAAGAAAAGCAAGGCGATTTAGGCGGGGGAGCGCCAGTAGAGAAGGTTAAGCCTGAGCATATTACTTCAGAAGAAGTTAAAGACTTTACAGAAAAAGCAGAAGATTACATCGAAAAAACAACATAGAAAGGAATACATAATGCCAGAAGAAGTTGAAAAAACAAGCGAAGAATTAGTAATGGATATTGATACTGCCCTAACTCTTAACAGAGATTTTTCTAATGCAAGACCAAAGTTGACAAAAATTTTGGAAAGATTTAAGGAAAGATCTGAGAACAAATTTATAGAAGAAGGTGCGGACAAAAAGGTCTTAGATAGTGATCATCAAAAATTAGTTACTCTAATAGAGAGCCTTGATGAAGCTTGGCGTAATGTTTTAGATCAATTAGCGGACGCAGAAGTAATTAGTAATGAAGAAACCGATGACTTTTAATGTCCGTTTTCTTTTATTATTTTTTGTAAAGACTTTATGGATTGTTTAATTTTTTTTTCTTTTTCGAATTTATCGTTGATGTTGATAATTTGAGCGAAGAATTTTTCAACTTCTCCATTTTTAGTATAATATGCTACAACGGTTAAATTAGTCCAAATAGCTGTGCCGTCAGGCTTGACATATCTTTTGTTATGGCTGTATGAATTTATTTCTTTGTTTAGCATTGACTGAATGGATTTCATGTCATTGGCTATATCGTCTTTATGGGTTATATTTTGAAAGGATGTGGTTAGAAGATGTTTGCTGCTATACCCTGTAATATTGCAAAACGATTTGTTTACTTTTATGAAGTCTCCATTGGGTTTAACAATAGCTAATCCTGTTTCAGATGCGCCAAAGAAATCAGCAATCATTTCTTTTTCTTTTTTATATTCTTTTTCCATACGTTTGTTCTCGGTAATGTCGCGCCCGTAGAGATTGGCGTACCCCGCGTCCTTGACAGGAGCGATCACAAACGAATAAATACGCTCTCTGTATCTGATCTCAGAACGATGTTCAGAGCCCTTCTGTGATGTCGCTTTCACTGCATTCAAGATGTCCTCAGGTGACGTGCGACCTGACACAAGGCCCCAGTCGGCAAGCTGGCTGATGGCGGCTGGATTGGCGTATATGAGTGTCCCATCATTCGCGATCCGCATGACAGGATTGTTGTTTTCCTCTGGGAATTTCGAAAGAGCGGTCAACTGTTGGTTGGCTGCGCGAAGCTGCTGCGCCATCACGCTAAGCTGTTGGTTCGACGCTTGAAGCTGCTGGTTTGCGGCGCGAAGCTTCTGTTCCATCGCCGTGAGCCGTTGGTTCGACGCCTGAAGCTGCTGGTTTGCGGCAAACCGCTCTTCTTCAGAACGTTTGTGGTCGGTAATGTCGCGCCCGTAAAAATTGGCGTATCCCTCATCCTTCACATGGGCTATCGCAAACGCATAAGTACGATCTCTGTATCTGATTTCATGCTGATCTTCAACGCTCTTCTTGGATGCCGATTTCGCAGCTTTCAAGAGCAGACCAGAGGCCGAGTTCCCTGACTCAAGGTTCCAGTCGGCAAGCTGAGCTATCGCTGCCGGATTAGCATACATGAGGGTGCCATCATCGGCAATCCGCATGACAGGATTGCTGTTTTCCTCTGGGAACTTCGAGAGCGAGGTAAGCTGCTGTTCTATCGTTGCCTGCTGAGCATCACTGTCCTGCGCCTTTTTTATATATTCTGTTACGTCCGTATGTGTCCCAATCATTCTTTTAGGGCCATTCTCTCCCCATTCTATTACTTTTCCTTGACAAATAAGGTGGGCAATTCCCCCGTCCTTTTTTGTATATCTAACAATATGGGAAACTATTATTTCTTTATTATTATTATTTACTTTTGCTAAGAAATCGTTAGTCCAGACATCTAGGTCGTCTTTGTTGATAATTTTTTTCCACGAGTCTGGATGATGCGGCATATCTTTTGGATCATATCCTAAGAACTCCCACCATCCGGGAGAGATATATTCAAAATCTTCTTCGATATGCCAATCCCACCATCCTTGAATAGCTCCGTCTCCTAGAATATTTAATATATTTCGTGAATTTTTAGGAAAGATACTATCATCGCACGAACAAATTAGGAGATGGTCTTTTAATTCTTTATCGTTATATTTTGAAAAGGGCATTATATTTTATCTTTTTGTAGTTAGTTTGTAGTACAACAAGTTCTTCAAAAAACATTAAATACCCTTTTATTCGGCATAAAATTAAGCTTTGATTTTGGCATTAGCGTACCAGTTGTTAGAAATTCTTCTTACATTTTCTAAAATCATAGATGGATTAGGTGATTCAACGCCATTAGCAAATATTTTATTAAATTGGTTTTCTTTTATGAATCTCATTAATGCTGCTTTTGCTTGTGGGCTAGGTCTTGATGTTCCAATTTCTAGCGCGTTTTCTGTTCCTTTTCCATATGTAGTTAAGTGTATCCATCCGGTGTCTTTGGCATGATCTGACAATTGGTGTTCGGAGAATTCGTATGGATCGAATTCTTCTATTTCGTATCCGTTATCATCCATTTTCATTTTATATCCCATCATATAGTCTTTAACGCCTTCATATTCTCTTGGTCTATTTTCTTCTAGCCAGCGAATATACTCTACAGCATGTCCTCCGGCAGCTTCAAAAACTGTTCCTTCGTCATTAATCCAATAGCCTTTTATGGTTTCTAGCCTTGCGGTTTTAATATTTTTCTTATTATTTGCGTGTAGATTAGTCATATCTCCAAAGAGATTATCTAGGGAAGCGGTTCCGCCTTCTATAAAGAGTGCTGCTAGGTCGCCTCGCATGTGGGTTACTTGTAGCATTTTGTCAATTACTTGCAGTTGATCTTCTGATTTTGTGCATGTCATTAGGTCTTGAGCGTGTTTCCATAGTGGATCTAATCCGTAATCTGAAATAGGGGTTCCGTATTCGGTTTCCATATGATAGTCATAAAACTGTGTTGAATATTCTTGTTGTTCGTCTGTCATATCTCTCCAAGCAACTTTGCCATCCCAAGGTGACTTATGTCCTAGCTCTTCAAAATATTCTGCTGGATCATTTTGTGTATGTCCAGTGATTTCAGTTGCGGCTTGCAGTCTTGCTAGGTTTTTCAGCATTTTTTGTGCAATACGTTCTACTCCTTTTTCATTTCTGACAAAACCGTCTCTCACATATTGTTGCATGATTGGTTTAATTTCTTGTAGTTTGATGACTGACCAAAACATTTTTGAATCTTTTTCTCGTTCTGGTTCGTGAAAGTCGTTGATAATATTAGACCGAGCTTCATCTACATATTCGTGCATATCGTATATGTCTGTGGCTGTTTTAATTTGTTTCTTATTGCTTAAGAATTTTGAAAATTGTGATGGGATTACATTATTAAAAAAAGATTTAATATCTCCAATTACAGCTTCAGGAAAAGGGTGGTCGCGATATTGTAGTTCCTTTCTATTATCTGCGTCATAAAAGTCTTGACTGTTATTAAGTTCTCCTAATCCTTCAGAAAGATCGATATCTAATCCGTTTGGGCATTCTTCTACCAGCTTTTTAATTTGGCTATATTGATTGTAGCTGGGTTCTTTTTTTAGATGTAGTGTTGCATATCCATCTTGAAAGCTCATTCTTATATTTCCGTCAGCGATAAATTCTTGCATAGATTTGGTAGATCCGTCCATAGTGACCTCTCTATGGTCTAGCTGGGGTCTATTTAGATTTACTAGGCTTCCATCCTCCATTATGTACCCTGCTGGCTTAAAAGAGTCTGTATAGCCATATATTTCTTTTATTTTATCATATGGCGTAACTTCTTTTCTTTGTTCTGGTTCGTAGTATCCTTCATAATGATCTGAGGCGCATTGGATTGCTTTTTCCATTGTTTCTTCTAATGCGATAAATTCGTCATTAAGGGTTAATTCGAATTGTTGTAGTGGAGTATCTGTGTCTACAATATATGGATGTTTTGGATCATTGTATTCGAAAAGGTAATTATTTTGGTCCCAATTGTCTTCATTTAGGAGGTTATAAGCAGTTTCGTCTTCTACTTCATCTATTTCTTGGGATATTTTAAGTATTTTCATTTATATCCCAAAATTGTCATCGAACAATCCGCCTAGGTTAGGCACATCTTCGGGGTTTATATTTTCATAATCGCTATTATCAGTGATGGTTAGTTCAGATCCGTCATCTAGTTCTAGTGGAGAGAACTCTGCTCCTTGACCGTATGTTTCTTCCATATGTTTTTGTCTAAGGAGTGGCAATCTGTCCATTTCTAGTGAATGGTCATAATCTTTCATATTCGGATGTGGCTCTGTAATGTCGTCTTCTATCTGTTTTCCATGTTCACTTGGTATATCTAGATAATCCGCGAAGTCTTGACTTTTAGACATTTCTTGATAGGCTTTTTGCAGGAAGTGGCTAGATAGGTCAACTTCTGTTTGTTCGCTCGCAAGCATTTCTTCTTTAGAGCCATAAGTTTGATCAACTATGGCTTGTAGAAGTGGGGAATTTCCAATTGGTGTTATTTCTGGCATATATATAGGGATTTATTTATTCTGTATTGAAGTATAATACAAATATATTTTATGTAGTTCCTGTATGTTATCAATAAATCCAGAGTTTAAAATCAATGATTTTGAGTTACAAAAAATGTCCGCAGTTCAAAGCGCTGAAGGATTATTAGACCAAATAGAGTCAGAGTCTAACAAAAAAATGACCAAAACTGCGTCAAATATGTCTCCAGAGGTATTAGTAGAGCTATTTACTAAGATGTTATCTTGTTTAAATATGAAGGTAACTGCTGAAGACGTAAGGGGGTTAATGAGTGGTTTAGGGAAAGAGGGCTTAAATAAAAGAATCTGTATTAGATGGAGAGGGCGTAGAACAAAATCCTTGGACCAGTTCCCTAAACGTTTAAAACGATATCTGTTTTTCGATCTTTAGAGTCTTCAAACATTATCTCGTTAAATTCAAACGACAACCCTTCAAAACGGTTGTCGTTTTTGTAGGTTTTTCCATTTCCACATTTTAAATATGCTAATGTTATATGAGGTTGATACTTAGGAAATGAATTAACGTTTTTTAAGTTAACGTCTAAGCATTTATGCAATTTATGTAGCGCTCGACTTTTAACTCTAACAATTAATACATCGTATTCTTCGCTTTCAAAAACATCTACTTTTCCTAGCTCTACGGTTCCGCCTTTTTCACCATGCAAAGCATTTTCGACTTTTTTAACATCTAATGTTTCAAGACCATATAAAACGGTGATATGAGGTTTATCCTCTATGCCGTCTTCCCAGCCTTCTTGTTCTTTAAATAATTCTCTGTCTGGAATCGTTTTAGAAAAGTCAATTGTTTTTTTGCTAATACTTTCAGGCGTATGAACACATGTCCATCCGTAAGATGTTTTATTAGCTTCTCTATATATGTTATACCAACTCATTTTTAAATAAATACCGTTTGTAAGAATAATTCCCACTTTTTAAAATGGTTTCCTATTTCTTTTTCATTTATTGAATAAAAGGCATTAACGCCAGCCTCATAATAATATTCTGGTTTAGGCGCAGCGCGTCTTTCATGAAGATCCATGAGAGCACCTTTAAAAAACGCTCTAGCAATCAAGCATCTATATGCTAACTCTTTACCTTCATGTTTACTTATCATAGGCAGCACATCTGCCCTTCCATTTTCTTCTTTTGTTTTGACTTTATTTACTCCCCAATAAACAATAAACGCAACTTTAGAACATTCACGGTTAGACTCGGAAAAAGGAGCTAATGATGTCAATGCCATAATTTGAGCTAAAGGGTCTTCAAGGACAAGCTCTTTTCTCAACAACTCTTTACCCAACTCATTCTTAACAATGTGTTGTAAGTCGTTATCTTCCATTAAGGCTTGGATAGAGGACATTTGATCTGGAAACAAGGATTTAATTAATTCGTCCATGTTTATTTATACAAAATTAATAGGATTTTTTCCTGTTTTTAAAGAATATATAAGCATGATAAAAATATTAAAAAATGTTCTTGTTATCGCGTTTTTGGCTTTGGTAGTAGGGTGTCCGACTACCTCAACCCAATTTACTCCTAAAACGATAGTTAATTCTCATTTTAATGATTATAAACAAATGGATAAGGATGGAAAAGGGGACAATGAGAATGTTGCTGCAATATTAAAAGTATTTGTGACGGATATGATTTCTGTTCCTGCTGAATCTTGGTCAAATGTTCAAGTAAGGGCGGATATTTACTTAGAAGGTTTGATAACAAACTCTATTTCTATTAATTATACTCTTATGGCAACTGAAGGGGAAATAGATATTACCGAAAGCCTGATAGATGATTCGATTAGGTACTATATTAAACAGAATGACTTTTCTCAAATGGCCGGAAATTTGATTTCAGACCATATTGCGACACCTTTTATTTGGAGAATAAATAGATATGAATACGATATTCCGTAATTTGTTTTCAAGGAACAAAAATAAATCTTCATCTGTTAGGGGCGACTTCAGGATCTTAGAAGAATCTGATCAAATTAGAGGTGAATATAAGGATTGGTCATTAACTCATGCAGGATTTGACAAGATTGTTTTTAACGGGAGGGGAGAAAAAGTAGCCGTTATTGACACAGGGGTAGATGCTAGCCATAAAGATTTAAAAGAACAAATAGACGGCGCTTATACTTTTTTAACGAGTACGTCTGATGTTACAGATAGGAATGGTCATGGAACTTTTTGCATGGGGCAGATTTTAGCCAAAGAGAATGGTACAGGAGTCGTAGGAGTCGCCCCAGAAGCCAAAGGGATTAGCTATAAAGTCTTTAAGGGGTCTTCTTCGTCTGACCATAAGGAATTTGTTAATGCATTAGTTTCGTCCATATATGACGCTGTAGCAAAAGACTGCGGAGTTATTTCTATGAGTTTAGGCATGAGAAAAGAAAAAGAAGTTTTAGAGGCATTACAATATGCGGTTTCAAAGGGTGTTATTCCTATTGCGGCGGCAGGAAATGATGGCATGAAAGGATCTTTATGGAATTCATACCCTGCTGCATATGAAGAGGTAATTTCTGTATCATCTGCTAATTCAAAAGATATGCCTGCTTTTTGGTCTAGTTTTGGAAGGGGAAACAATAGATTAGAACAGCCTGAAATATCAATTGCTAGTTTAGAATATTATTGGGGATGTATTCCGGGAAGTTTTTATGGAAAAATGGTGGGGACATCTATGTCTTGCCCTATGGTCTCAGGATCAGCCTTGTTATGGAGAGAGTCAATGCGAAGTAAAGGCTTATTGCCTTCCGGCTCGGAAATATTGACACAATATAGAGAATGGCTTTATAGAGTAGCCGATGATACTAATAACAATGGATGGGATGCTGAATTAGGGTATGGCGTTTTATTGTTAGAGGATGGAGAATTATGACACTAATTAATAGGACTTATAGGACTTATGTTTATGGCGGGAACATGACGATAAAGTCACGAAAAACAAAAAAGGCTACAGCGTCTATTATAGATGGCGTCAGAGATGATGCGTCTCCTGCGCCAACGCCACCTGCTATAGGGATAGGACTTATGGTCATAGGCACTACTTTTATTGTAGCTTAATGCTTAATAAATTCGCCTTTAGGTCGTTTGTTTGATTTAGACGTTGTTGTAATTTTAGGCGGTATTGGCCCATCATATTCAGGGAAATCGTTTATTAGTTCAAAATGCCCTTCAAATGAAAACCCACATGCCTTCATGTATTTCTCAAATTGATATAACATTCCAGAAATGTCGGTATTCGCATCAAACTCAAATGTTATCTTCTCGTCTGGAAAGGCTATGTCTTCAGATCCAGTGGCGTTATAAGTAAGGGTATGAGTGTGTTCCATCATATTTGTATTATACAGTAGGGGTATTGTTATTTAATTAACAATTATATAGATATGAGTAAAATACGATTATTTGTTTGTGATGATGAAACCGCTATTAGAGTCTCAATTGGCTACCTAGTCAAAGATTCCCCTATGATAGAGCTTATAGGTACTAGTGGGAGCATGGAAGACTGCATTGAGAAAATATGTCCGCTATATCCAGATGTAGCTATTGTAGATATTTTTATGAAAAGCAAATATGATGGCCTTAGAACTTGTGAAGAAATAAAAAAGATTTGTCCTGAAACAAAGATAATTGCCTATTCTGCTTTTTTTGACAGACACATTACAAAAAACTTAACAAGAATAGGGGTTAATGGTTTTGTTGATAAAGGTAGCGAAATGGAAATAATTCTTTCAGCTATCGAATTGGTATATAAGGGGGAGGAATACGTTTGTCCTATCTCAAGCGCCTCACATGAGCTTTGGAAGAAGACCTCAAGGACAAACTTATCAAACCAACAAATTGATGTAATAAAATTAATCGCAAAAGGTCTTAGCAACCAAGAAATAGCCGACGAAATGAAATTGTCTTCTTCAACTATTAAAACTCAAAGACAACGAATCATGAAAAAATTAGATGCCCACAATACTGCTCAGCTTATCCTTAACGGTGAACAGTATTTGATTACTCCTTAAAGTAATTCTAGAATCTTACATTTATCATGCCATTCTTTTATTTCTCTTTTATTTTCAGAATCTATTTCAGCAAACTCGCCATCAACTACAAATGTTCTAATCGCGTCCATTTCCATTCTAGACAACAACTCTCCGCCTCTATAAGGATGGTAATCATTCCATGCGCCAATAGTATGAGGAATTAATGGTTTAATGAGGGTAAGGATCGCGTCTGCAAAAACTCTAATTTCTTTTTGAGCATGAGAGTCACAACGAAGGGATAAGAAATGTAATAAGTTATGCAGATCTATTTTCCAGTACCATTCAGTATAAACATTAACAGGAATAACCATTCTTGCTAACTCTCTGCCAATACCAAAATCAATACCTCGTTCATAAAGCTCATAACTTTTCTTACAGTGCTCTTCTACTTCTTGAATCCATTGTTCTGCATCTACCAAATCAATAGCTCCTTCAGAAATTTGCTTGTTAGCCATTGACTGTGCTCTTAGATCTTCTGCTTCAGGAATATAGAATTCTTCTGGCATCTTTGAGTATCTAGCAGATAGTTCATTTACGCTCGCCGTTCTATGTCGAATTTGTTGTCTTGCGACAAAGATAGGCATTTTACAATGAAACTTAAACTCTACCATTTCTGTCGGAGTTGTATGCCGATGTCGCATTAGATATCTAATTAGTCCTATATCTTCATTTAATTTTTTAGTTCCATAAGCATAAGAAACTCTTGCTGCTTGAGTAACAGCATGATCACAAGTATTTATATCGTCATCATAAACAAGTCTAGGCATGGCATCAACAAGTCTCACGACTCCATGATCTAGGCATTTTACTTCAGGATTATTGATTCCGTGGGCTTCTATGATAAGGTCTTTCATTTTATTTTTTTCCAAATGTCTGAATGTTTATGTACAACATGATCTGCAATTGAAAACTCAACCGCTTCGTTAGCTGTCATATAAGAATCTTTAGTCATAAGATCTTTTAATGATGTTTTGTTTAGGTCAGTGTATTTAATGAACAATGAATTGAGAACTCCCATAAGGCGCTTAGATTCATTTAAGCTATTTTCCATCTCTCTTAATGGACCCCAATTTGCAGATGATAATTCATGAACTAAAACGCTTGTATTAGGCGTAACAAATCTTTTACCCTTTGTTCCAGACATTAACAACATTTGTCCGCAACTCATTGTTTTCCCAATTGCTAATGTCGCGACATCGCATCTTATGAAGCATTTCATTACGTCATGAATTGCTAAGAAGCTGTGAACGTATCCGCCATATGAATCAATAATCATTAAGATATCTTTACTTGGGTCTTTTGTGTCCAGTTCTATAAGCTTAGTAATAATATCTTTTGACTTTTCTTCTGTAAAATCTCCATTAAAATAAATTATTCTGTTTTCATCAAGGCAATTTTTTTCTTCAGACATTTTCGCTCCTTATTGATTATTAAGTTCTTATTTGATTGGTGTTTAAGTACTTATGTATTATACAGGAAGAAACAAAAAAGGACTCAAGTTTTTGAGTCCTTTTTTGTTAACCTTGTTTAATTTGTCTCTTTTATTTATCGGTATCTAATAATGAGTCCTGAGCGGCATAGTCTTCGTCAACATATGACATCTTTGTTTTAACTCCGCCAACTTTTTTAGCGCTTCTGAAACGGGTGATCCCTTTTGACAATGAATCTAAAGCGTATGTGGCTCCTGCTCCAGAAGCGGCATATGTCATAGAAGCATCTTTACGAATTCCATAACCTCCTCCTGCTGAAATAGCATCCTGATTTGCTCCGATAAAGGTGAAGTCATAATCAATTTCTTCGCCTTTAAGTTCTTCAATCATTTCAAAGACTCGTTCTTTAGAGAATTCTCTACTTGAGTTTTCAAGCCCATCTGTCATAAATACAAATAAAACTTTTTCAGGTTTTTCATCTAATTTATCAATAGTCTCTTTTGTAGAGTTAAGGGTTGTTCCCATTGCATCTAAAAGAGCGGTCATATTTCTTGGATGAACTTTTACTCCATCGACATTTTCTAAATCTTCAAAGTCGTATATTACTTCATATACGTTATCAAATGCAGCTAACGTCAGGGTAGCTTTTCCTTTTTCTTTTTTTTGATCTTCAACTAATGAGTTAAAGCCTCCTTCTACATCGCTCCACATGGTGCTCATAGATCCTGAACGATCTAAAACGATTGCTATATGTGTATAATCTTCTTTCATAATATTTTTCCTTATTTTATCCAACCAACATTTCTTGCATAAATCCTTCTTCTTTTTGATTAAGAGGTATTTTGCCTTGTGATAATATTTCGTTTGCGTTTGCTTCTAAGCAATAATTAACGCAGATCATTGCTTCTGGTTTATTTTTCCAAAAATCTAAAGTTTCTGGATCGTCTGCTACCATTTGGTCTATTTTAGAACCTGCCCCTACTTCGACCTTTGCGACATCTACTTCTTTTACTTCAAAAGAATGACTTGTTGTAAGCGTAAGATTTGGGTCATTTGTCGTGTTAGCTAATTGTTCTCTTACTCGTTCAATGTCTTCAGCGCTTGCTGGGGCTGTATGATATTCCTCAACTTGAGCACTACTTTTCTTTCCTCTTGTTTCGTCAAGTTGATTTTCAGTAATTTGGGAATGATAGTTATTCACTACATCTCCATCTAAACAAGCGTTATTAGAAGGTTTTGAACTGCTAGATGTGTATGTAGTGTATGTAGGCGGTATCTGCCAATTAATAGGAGTATAAACTGGTGAGAAAAACATAGGTTGTCCATAAATAATACCGCTTCTCTCTCCTCCATACCATGTTTGAGTATCAGGCTTTTCTTTTTTAGAGATAAAGAAACTTAATCCTATTGCATAAACTTGATTTCCTCCCGTAACATTTCCAGCAACACTTCTCATTTTTTCTTGAGTAAGAATGTATTGTCTAATTACTCCGTCAGCAGCCCTAAAACCATCTAGCCAGAATTCTCCATATGTAGTTGCGTTCGTACTAATGTAATTTTGTTTTGGCCATTTGAATCCGCAAGACTTACAGTGCCTATTTGCAGAAAACTTTTTTTCACATTTTGGGCATTCTTTAATATACTGCTCCATTCCGGCGTTATTCCCTTTACATGGCATTCCTGTAATAGGATTAACCCCTTGTATTGATATAACTACGGCAACATGATGACTGTGCTTTTGATTTTTATTTAAATCTATCCACATGCCCTGATCTTCTTCCATTCCCACGAAGTAAGAAGAAGTATTGCCTTCGCTTTTCATCCAATTGGAAGGTACGGCAGGGTATTCATCTACTAAATAAGATTTTAATCGATTACATGGTGGCAAAAAGCCATACTTGTATTGTTCATCAGAATCTGCTGCTTTTGGCATATGAATTCCGGCATAAAAGCCATTTGCTTCCATTAAGTGTCCAGCATCAAAAGATGTATTGTGTCTATATGATCTATTCATTTTAAGTCTCCTAAAGAAGTTGGGGGAGCATTAAGCTCCCCCAACAATAATTAATATGTTTTATTAACGCTAACGTCAAACGGGTTATTTGATGTTTTTGCTGTAGCATCATTAATGCTCATTGTTAATTTTGGGAGTTCGTCTTTTGCTTTAAGCTCCTTATATGTCATATATGCTTCAGGAAAGATTTCTTTTAGATCTTTAAGCTCTTTGTCTAGAAGAGTTGATAGCTCAAGGCGATTATCTCGATTAATATCATTCGCATTAACCAATATGCGGAAAAATTGACGTTCTTTTAACTCGACATTTTCCCAATTAACTCTGTTTACAATAGAGCGTTCCCTTTTTAGCGGATGTCCTGCAAAAAGGGGATCTTCAAGGACTAATTCATTAGGCGTTTGTCCAATTGGATAAAGTCGAACAAGTTCTCCGTCAACATCGACGGACTTTTCTTCAGGGAATCCCGATTCCAAGTCGCATACATAGTTAATCGTTTCTTCTTGTGCTACGATATTCATATCAGGCTTAAACGCGATAATTGATTTTCTTCCATAACGGTTTTTCAAAATTGTATGAACTGCGTTTACTTTTTTAGGGTCATAGAAAGAAAGCAATTGTTCAATTCCTAAGTCTTCTAGTTTAGTTTCAACGCCATACTTTGTTTTAAGTGCCAATATATCTGTATCAATGCTGTCAGTTTTTGTAGCATCTTTTGGTCCTCTCAAATGTTTAATTGCCATTCTCAATAGGGGAACTGCAATTTCATTATCGTCGCAAAAGATTTTTCGCATATCTCCAAATGGAGTTACGGAATCATCTGACAACATTTCTAAGCCACAGGGCTGTTCTTTAACACCATATTCTGATAATATAGTTTCGATTTTGGAGGCATCAATTCCAAGAATTTTGGATGCTTGCTCTATACGTGATGCCCACGAATCGGGCGTAGAGGTATTATTCATTTTACTTCTCCTTTTATTTTTCTCACTCTCTGTTACAAACCCTGTAACGACGGGATAATTCAATCGAATCACGTGTCCATTATACAGACACTTTAACAAATCTAAAAACTTTTTTTCAAAACTGTCACAATCGCAAGTTACTGGTTTAGTAAAAATTACTCGAAAAAACAGTAATTATGACTTTAACATTTTTAAGCTGAGTAAAAATTACTCGAAATCAATGACGTTCATTTTTCGTAAGTCGTTATTAAATGGCTAGTTATGTTGAAACGAAATGCTTCTATATTAGTAGTTAATTAATAGCTCTATATATAAGAGTATTATATTAATAGAAGATTTAAAACGTGCGTGAGAAAAGTATTATTTTATTTTTGACATTCTGTTTGAAAGTTCTTTTGCTCTTCCGGGAGTTTGTTTATTCCAATCACTTTTTAACATCTCTTCAGAAGCAGTTTTATAATCTTGATGACTTAATGCTTCAAGCATATCTTCGAATTCTAAAACATTTTGTTTCCCCATTTGAAATACCATTTGAGCAACAAGCGTTGCTGCTTCTGCGCTCACATAATGATTTTTTAGAATATCATTTGCGGAATTGACGGAATCAGAAGCATCTCTTGTTAATATCTTTAATGCTTCATCATTAGTAATTCCATTAGTAAAATTTTCTCCAGAAACAATTAAATGTCCATAACCTATTGTAGGATTTCCTAAGTGATCATTGTATGTATGAAACTTTCCTCCTTTGAAGTGTCCTTTAAATCGTTGCGCCATTAGAGAGCCTTCAAACTTAATCAAATCTTTTAATAAATTGTTGTCGAGTTGTGCTAACCCTTGTTGTTGAACTTGAGGTTGTTGAACTTGAGGTTGTTGAACTTGAGGT
>TARA_R110000824_G_scaffold155226_5_pt1 | contig 27669 bp, 27 predicted proteins | sample TARA_R110000824 | Tara Oceans TARA_R110000824 (sample SAMEA4397747) | marine metagenome | biome: Polar Biome; feature: [MES] marine water layer (ENVO:01000295) within the mesopelagic zone...; material: water (ENVO:00002006), including particulate matter (ENVO:01000060) such...
GGTCAAGCCGGGGCAACACAGTGTTCAATAGATATTTACACCAAGCGGCTTTGGGTGACGGCGGCTTCGATGAAGCTGCTGAAAAGCGGGTGCGGATCGAAAGGTTTGGACTTCAACTCGGGATGGTACTGGACGCCAATATACCAAGGGTGGTTGGGCAGCTCGACTGTTTCGGGCAAAAGCCCATCGGGTGAGACGCCGGAGACGACCATGCCGGTCGCTTCGATCTGGCTGCGATAGGTCATGTTGACTTCGTAGCGGTGGCGATGGCGTTCGCTGATCTCGGTTGTGCCGTAGATTTCGGCAATCTTGGTGCCGGCTTTGAGCGTGGCGTTATAGGCGCCAAGACGCATTGTGCCGCCAAGGTCGCCATCGGCGCCACGGGTCACGAGTTCGTTGTGGCGCATCCACTCTGTCATCAGGCCGACAACGGGTTCGTCTGTGGGACCAAATTCGGTGGAACTGGCCTTGGGTAGATTGCCCATATTGCGCAGGGCTTCGATGACGGCCATCTGCATGCCGAAGCAGATGCCGAAATAGGGAATGTCACGCGTGCGGGCAAAATTGGCCGCCGCGATCTTGCCCTGCGAGCCACGCTCGCCAAAACCGCCGGGCACAAGGATGCCGTTGACGTCTTCCAGATGGTGAACCGTATCCTCTGTGTCGAAAATCTCGGCTTCGAGCCATTTGAGGTTCACACGCACCTTGTTGGCGATGCCGCCATGTACAAGGCTCTCAATGAGCGACTTATAGGCGTCTTTGAGACCGGTATATTTGCCGACAATGGCGATGGTCACATCGCCTTCCGGCTCGCGGATGGCGTGGGTGATGTTGTGCCATTTGGTGAGGTCGGGCGTGCCTTTGTCCTCAAGGCCGAAGACCGACAGGACCTCGGTGTCGAGGCCTTCGGCGTGATAGGCGCTGGGCACATTGTAGATCGTGTCCACGTCGAGCGCCTGAATGACGGCGCTGGGACGCACATTGCAGAACAATGCGATCTTGCGGCGCTCGTCCACCGGAATGGGACGGTCGCAGCGGCACATGAGAATGTCGGGCTGAATGCCGATGGAGCGCAGTTCCTTGACCGAATGCTGCGTCGGCTTGGTCTTCATCTCGCCCGCGCTGGGGATATAGGGCATCAAAGTGAGATGGATGAAGCAGGTCTGGCCGCGCGGCAATTCATTGCCAAGCTGGCGGATGGCTTCAAAGAAAGGCAGGCCTTCGATGTCGCCCACCGTGCCGCCGATTTCGCACAGGACGAAATCCACGCCGCCATTCTCAGACAGGACGAAATCCTTGATCGCGTCGGTGACATGCGGAATGACCTGCACGGTGCCGCCGAGATAATCGCCGCGACGCTCGCGCGTGATGATGTCCTGATAGATGCGGCCCGTGGTGATGTTGTCGGCCTTGGCCGCGGGAACGCCGGTGAAGCGCTCGTAATGACCGAGATCGAGATCGGTCTCCGCGCCATCGTCGGTCACATAGACCTCACCATGCTGGTAAGGCGACATGGTGCCGGGATCGACGTTCAGATAGGGATCAAGCTTGCGCAGGCGCACGGAATAGCCGCGTGCCTGAAGCAAAGCGCCAAGGGCTGCGGAAGCGAGACCTTTTCCGAGGGAGGAGACCACGCCGCCAGTTATGAAGATGTACCGCGTCATGGAACCCTAGATTACAGCAACAAAAATGATTCGGACCGCCAAACGACGCTCCCTTCAAAATATCTGTGGATGAGCTCCGCCAGCGAACCGCCGGAGCGACTAGACCTTACGAATTATCTCATGCAACCAGATTACTGGGCGCGCGGAACTGTCGGCTCGGCGGGGGCCGCCGGAGCGGCAGGTGCAGGCGGTGTCACAGGAACATCCGGTGTAGCCGGTGCCGTGTCCGCCTTGGGGGCATCGAGGCCCGAACCAAGCGGTGCGGGCACCGAGACCGGCGCAGGTGTGTTGATGCCGGCAGGTGCGGGAGCGACATTATCCAGCAGAGAACCGCCACTATTTGCCCGGGCTGCGATGATGACCAGCGCCAGGCTGGTGGCAAAGAAGATCGCGCCGACAATGGCTGTCGCGCGGGTCAGCATGTTGCCGGCACCACGGCCGCTCATCATGCCGCCGCCACCGCCGCCAATGCCCAGAGCACCGCCCTCGGAACGCTGAAGCAGCACAAGGGCGACCAGCGTGATTGCGACCATCAGATGGATAATGAGCAGGATGGTTGTCATGGCGGGCGGGATCCGTTTTTTCAGGCTGAATGGCCGCCCGAAGCGATCCGGGCAGGTAACGGGCCGGTTTGTACCCTAAGCCGCTTCGGGATTCCAGTCCTGCTTCATGCGGCAACTCTTCATTCTCCGGATTCTCCGGCTGGCGCGCAAATATTTGAAACCGGATGGCCTGACGAGAGGATCGAACGCGGCGGATAAGGTTGACTAGGAAACTAAATCCATATAGTTTCCTAGTCAACAAATGGGGACTTATGACAATTCCATCTTCCACTCCGGAACTCACCGCGCATTTGGGTTTTTGGCTACGCACGGTGTCGAACCATGTGTCACACGCCTTTGCCGGGAAGCTGGCAGCAAAAGGCGTGACAGTGGCTGAATGGGTGATGATGCGGGCGCTTTTCGAAAAAGAGCCCCTGCCCCCCAGTCAGCTTGCCAAAGACATGAGCATGACGCGCGGGGCAATCAGCAAGCTTGCGGACCGGCTGATTGCCAAGTCCCTGCTGGTGCGGACGGCCGGTCGTGACGATGGCCGAACACAAACGCTGGCGCTGACGGATCTGGGGGCTGATCTGGTGCCGCAACTTGCTGCACTTGCCGACCAGAATGATGCAGCATTTTTCGATCACCTTTCACAAGGCGAGCGACAGATGCTGGAGCAAATTTTGAAGCGAATTGTTGAGCGCAGTGAAATGACTGCGCTGCCGACCAAATAACGCGCCCCCATCTGGCACAGAGGCACCCAATGAAGAATGATAAAGCAGCTGTGGCACGCACTTGCCTTGCGAGCGCCGAGACCGATGTGATGACATTCCCGCAAATTATCGGGATGTTGATGCAGGCAGGTTTTGAGAGTTACGAGATCAACTTTCGTCGTGAGACAGCTATTTACTATTTGATCGATGGCACCAGCATCGAACTGCCGACACATAAAACAAGCACACCTGTTGCGCCTGTTCTGAATGTCGGGACACTTCAAGCTGCTATCAAAGAAGCCCAGCAACAAGTGACGGGCTATAGCTATAAAGGCTTTTGCGAAAAGGCAAAAACCTCCGGTTGTGCAGGCTATATCGTCTCACTGTCCGGCAAGCGGGCGCTCTATATCGGTCGTGATGCGGGCACGCATGTGGAACTGTTTCCGCAGTGACCGGATCGGGACGGCACCGGACTTATAATTCAATTCAGCGATAGGCCGCGATGATGCCGTCGAAATCGACGGCCTTGAGGCTCGCGCCGCCGACAAGTGCGCCGTTGACATTGGGGACGCCCATGAGTTCGGCAGCGTTGGAGGCTTTGACCGAACCGCCATAGAGAAGACGCATGGCCTCGCCTTCCGCCTTGAAGCGCTTTTTGAGGGCGGCACGGATGGCGGCATGGACCTTGGCCACGTCATCGGCTGTGGGGGTGCGGCCTGTGCCGATGGCCCAGACGGGCTCGTAGGCGACGATGGTGTTTTTGGCGGTGATGCCTTTGGGCAGCGAATTGGCAAGCTGGTCGCGGATGACAGCGAGTGTCTCGCCCGCATCGCGCTGGGCTTCGGTCTCACCCACACAGACAATGGCAATCAGGCCTGCGCGATGGGCGGCCAATGCCTTGTCGCGGACGGCCTGCGATGTCTCACCATGGTCGGCGCGGCGTTCGGAATGGCCGACGATCACATAGGTCGCGCCTGCGTCTTTGAGCATTTCGGCGGAAATGTCGCCTGTATGGGCACCCGAGACATTGGCATGGCAATCCTGACCGCCAATGGCGATCTTGCTGCCTTTGGCGGCCTCTTTGAGGGCGGGAACAAGCGTGGCGGGCGGGCAGACAAGCACATCGCATTTGGCGCGCTTTGGCGCTTTGGCCATGAGGCGGGCAAGTGCCTTCACTTCTTTTGCGGAGGCTTTGAGGCCGTTCATCTTCCAGTTGCCAGCAACCAGAGCCTTGATTTTTACCTTCGCCGTCATCGCGCCATCTCCATTGAACGGGTGTGCCGGAGGGCCTGCCCACAATCAGTTTGCATCATGCAGACGCGGATTTAGCAGACGGGTTTATCCCCGCCAACCGGAAGAATGGTATTTTGCTTTGAAAATCAATCGTCAAGGAGACGAAAAAGCCCCAATAAGGCAGGCCGACTAGGCTTGCGGGGGCATGTTGGCGCACCTATCATGCGCCGCCTGCCCCGTGCCCCGCGCGAGACATTCCTAATCAATGGCCGGATAACGGCCTTTTCGACGAAAGACGACGCAATGCTTGATTCGCTAAGACAGAGCTCCAGTGGCTGGATTGCCAAAGGATTGATGGGGCTTCTGGTTATCAGCTTTGCGGTGTGGGGCGTGAATGACGTCTTTACCGGCTATTCGACCACTGCGGTGGCCGAAGTGGGGGGCGAGCCGATCACGGTGGATGAATACCAGCGTGCCGTGGACCAAAAGATCAGCGATTTCTCGCAGCGTCTGGGACAGCCGATAACCCGCCAGCAAGCCAGCCAATATGGCATTGACCGCACCGCCCTTTCGGAACTGGTCGGACTGGCGGCTTTCGATATCGGTGCAAAGCAGAACGGCCTGACAGTGAGCGACGAGAAAGTGGCGCAGAACATTACAAATGATCCTGCTTTCACCAGCACGTTTGGCAGGTTCGACCGCGACGGGTTCTCGCTCGCCTTGCAGCGCATGGGCGTGACGGAGCGGGCCTTTATCGAGGACCGCCGCAAGTTCCTTGTGCGCCTGCAACTGAACAAGGCGATTGAAGCAGGCGTGGACGTGCCGACCGCCATGCTCGATGCGATCTCGACCTATCAGGGCGAAACGCGCCGCGCCAAATATCTGATCCTGCCGCCTGCCCTTGTGGGCGATATTGCCGATCCCGACGAAAAGGTTCTGGAGGCCTATTACGAGAAGACCTCTGCACGTTTCACGACACCGGAACTGCGCAATTTCACAATCATGACCCTGTCGCCTGCCGATCTGGCTGCAACAGTGTCGATCAACGACGAGGAACTGGCCGCTGCCTATGAGCAGCGCCGCTCGGAATTCGACAGGCCGGAACGCCGCACGATCATACAGATCCCCTTTGCAACTGAAGACGCGGCCAAAGCCGCCGATGAACGCCTTCGCGCTGGCGAAGCTGTGAAGACCATTGTCAGCGAACTCGGTCTTGGCATGTCGGAAGTGGAACTGGGCAATATAACCCGCGCCCAGATGCTGTCGCCGGAAGTGGCGGAAGTGGCCTTCACAATCGAGGCGGGCAAATTCAGCGATCCGGTCAAAAGCCCGCTTGGCTATGCGATCCTCTATGTTTCCGATGTGACGCCTGCTGTGCCCAGCACATTTGAAGGTGTGAAAGAGGATTTGCGCGAGAAGCTCGCCATGGAACGCGCACAGAACCAAATCTATGACGTGCAGAACGACATAGAAGATTCACGCGCCGGTGGCACTTCGCTGGAAGAAACCGCGTCCAAGAACAATCTCAAGATCACGAAGTTTGAAGGCCTGTCGGCACTGGGGCTGACGCTGGACGGCAAGCAGCCGGAAAACCTGCCTGCCTATAAAGACCTGATGAAACAGGTTTTTGAAAATCAGGTCGGCGACATGATCCCGCCTGCCGACAATAATGAAGGCGGCTTCTACTGGGTGCGTGTGGACGATGTGACGCCTGCCGCCCTGAAGCCAATGGATGAAGTGCAGGCCGACGTGCTGAAACTGTGGAAAGAGGAAACCCGCAAGGCAAAGCTGGACGAGCTGGCACAGAGCCTTGTGGCCCGTGGCAGCAAGGGTGAGAGCATCGACAAGATCGCCGCCAGCATTGACCGCGCGGCACTGACCTCGCCGGATATCAAGCGCTCGTCGCAGAGCGAGACTTTTTCGCGCCTCGTTGTGACGCGTCTTTTTGCCCAGCCTGAAGGCGGCTTCACCTATGGCCCTGTGGGTTTTGGTGACAGCCTGCTGCTGGCACAGGTGGAAAATGTGACGCGCCCCGAGCCCGACACAAATTCGGAAGAGTACAAGACCATCAAGAGCAATCTTGAGGCCTCGATGACCAATGACATGCTGATTACGACAGTGGCGGGCTTTGAACGCAATCTCGGCACCGAAATCAACACACAGTTGCTGAACCAGTTATCACAGGAAGGCGTCCAGTGATGGGCAATCGCTTTTCTCTGACCGGCCCCAAGTGATCCGGACAACATTATGATTGAGCCAAATTTCGAGACTTTCGAGCGCAATTACAATGCGGGCGCAAGTCAGGTCGTCTGGACACGGATGGTTGCAGACCTTGAAACGCCCGTCTCTGCCATGCTGAAAATCGCAGACGGAAAGCCCAACAGCTTTCTGCTGGAATCTGTGGAGGGTGGCGACACACGCGGGCGCTATTCGATTATCGGGTTGAAGCCCGATGTGATCTGGCGCTGTTTCGGCGACAAGCCGGAAATCAACCGCAATGCACGGCATGACACAAAAGCGTTTGCGCCTGTGGAAGGCGGGTCGCTGGCCGCGTTGCGCGCGCTGATCGAGGAATCGCGCATCGAGTTGCCCGAAGGCCTGCCGCCTATGGCTGCCGGTGTGTTCGGCTATATGGGCTATGACACTGTGCGGCTGGTGGAACATCTGCCGGACGTGCCTGCGGGCGGACTGGGATTGCCGGACGGGATTTTCCTGCGTCCGACCATCATCGCGATTTTCGACAGTGTGAAAGACGAAGTGACAATCGTGACGCCTGTGCGCCCCGAAGCTGGCGTCAATGCACGCGCGGCCTATGCCCGTGCCAGCGAACGCGTGAGCGATGTGGTGGGCGATTTCGACCGCTCGCTGCCGCATGCCGAACAGGCGGATCATGCGCTCGACATGCCGACACCTGTGTCCAACACATCGGCTGACACCTATTACGATATGGTACGCAAGGCGAAGGATTATATCGCGGCGGGCGACATCTTTCAGGTAGTGCTGTCGCAACGGTTTGAAGCGCCCTTCTCGCTGCCGCCCTTCTCGCTTTACCGTGCGTTGCGCCGGATCAATCCATCACCCTTCCTCTATTTCCTGAATTTCGAGGATTTCGCGATTGTCGGCTCCAGCCCCGAAATTCTGGTGCGGGTGCGCGACAACCGCGTGACCATCCGCCCGATTGCGGGCACACGCCATCGCGGCAATTCGGCAACCGAAGATCTTGCGATCGGCGAGGAGTTGCTGGCCGATCCGAAAGAACGCGCCGAACATCTGATGCTGCTCGATCTGGGCCGCAATGATGTGGGGCGCGTGTCGAAAATCGGCTCGGTGGAAGTGACCGAGAAATTCGCGCTGCAATTCACATCGCATCTGATCCATATCGTCTCGAATGTCGAGGGCGATCTGGCACCCGAATATGACGCTATCGAAGCGCTGATTGCGGGCTTTCCGGCTGGCACGGTTTCGGGTGCGCCGAAGGTGCGGGCCATGCAAATTATCGACGAGCTGGAACTGGAAAAGCGCGGCTCATATGCGGGCTGTGTCGGCTATTTCTCGGCAGCGGGCGAAATGGACACTTGCATCATCCTGCGCACGGCTGTTGTGAAAGACGGCAAGATGTATGTTCAGGCCGGTGGCGGCGTGGTGGCTGATTCAAGCCCCGAAGGCGAGCATCAGGAAAGTGTGAACAAGGCCAAGGCGCTGTTCCGCGCGGCGGAAGAGGCCGTGCGCTATGCAAGCCGTGGCGGACGACGGCAGTAGGAGCGTTAGTCCGTTCCATTTTTTCTTCGTCATGGCCGCGCATGACACGGAACTTTCCGGAAAAGTTGCCGGAAAACGGCCCATCCCTATATAAGGGGGCTCGTTAGACTTTTCTTTGCCGAAAGACAGCCAAATGCTGCTCCTCATCGATAATTACGACAGCTTTACCTACAATCTCGTCCAGTTTCTGGGCGATCTTGGGGCCAAAGCGGATGTGTGGCGCAATGACAAGCTGACAGTGGCCGAGGCCATGGCGAAGAAGCCGGAAGCTATTGTGATCTCGCCGGGACCTTGCGATCCGGACAAGGCGGGCATTTGCCTCGATCTTATTCTGGCGGCGGCTGACGCAAAAATTCCGCTATTCGGGGTGTGTCTGGGGCATCAGGCTATCGGGCAGGCATTTGGCGGCAAGATCGTGCGGGCACCTGAGCTGATGCATGGCAAGGTGGACCTGATGTTCCATGAAGGCAAAGGCGTGTTCAAGAACCTGCCCAGCCCGATCAATGCCACGCGCTATCACTCGCTGACCATCGAACCTGCAAGCTTTCCCGATGTGCTGGAAGTGACCGCGAAAACCGCTGACGGCACGATCATGGGACTGAGCCACAAGACGCTGCCGATCCACGGGGTGCAGTTCCACCCTGAAAGCATCGCGACCGATCACGGCCATGACATGCTGCGGAATTTTCTGGAAATTACCGGCGTGATGGCACCGGCATGAGCGACTTCAAAGCCTATCTGGCCAAAATTGCCGATGGTGGCACGCTGACGCCCGAGGAAGCCCGAGGCGCGTTCGAGCTGATCATGTCGGGTGACGCAACGCAGGCCCAAATGGCCGCGTTTCTGATGGGGCTGCGCATGCGCGGCGTCACAGTGGCGGAACTGACGGCAGGCGCCAGCGTGATGCGCGAGAAGGCCAAGCTTGTCACCGCGCCTGACGGAGCCATCGACATTGTGGGCACAGGCGGCGACGGGGCACACACCTATAATATCTCGACGGCGGCTGTGCTGGTGGTGGGTGGCTGCGGCGTGACCATTGCCAAGCATGGCAATCGCGCGGCCTCGTCAAAGTCGGGCACGGCGGACGCGCTGTCCCATCTGGGGCTGAACCTTGATCTGCCTGCCGAAAATATTGGCCGCTGCATCACAGAGGCTGGTATCGGCTTCATGTTTGCCCCTGCGCATCACACGGCCATGAAATATGTCGGGCCGGTGCGCTCGGAAATGGGTATACGGACGATTTTCAATCTGCTGGGGCCGCTGTCCAATCCTGCATTCGTAAAGCGCCAGACGATCGGTGTTTTTGCCAAGCGCTGGGTGGAGCCTTTTGCCGAAGTGCTGCGCAATCTCGGATCGGAACATGCGTGGGTTGTACATGGCTCGGACGGGCTGGACGAACTGACAACAACGGGCCCGACATTTGTGGCTGAACTGAAAGACGGCAATATCCGGACTTTCGAAGTGACACCGGAAGATGCGGGCCTGCCGCGCGCGACACTGGCGGAACTGCGCGGTGGTGACCCTGCCTATAATGCGGCGGCGATCACGCGGCTGCTGGATGGCGAAAAAAGCCCCTATCGCGATATTGTGTTGCTCAACTCGGCAGCGGCGCTGATCGTGGCGGGGCGCGTGAACAATCTGAAAGACGGTGCGGAACTGGCCGCACAGTCGATTGACAGTGGTGCCGCACGCAATGCGCTGGCACGCCTGATTGCTGTATCGAACGGGCTACAAGTCGATGTCTGATATTCTGACCAAAATCGGTGCTTACAAGCTGACGGAAATCGCGGAAGCGAAAGCCGCGCGGCCTCTGGCAGAGGTGGTCGCTGCGGCACGCGACGCATCGCCGGTGCGCGGCTTTTACAAGGCGCTGAAAGCGAAAGCCGATGCGGGCCGCTACGGGCTGATTGCCGAAATCAAAAAGGCCAGCCCGTCCAAGGGGCTGATCCGTGCCGATTTCAATCCGCCGGAACTGGCGAAAGCCTATGAGCGCGGCGGCGCGGCCTGTCTTTCCATTCTGACCGACGGACCTTCGTTTCAGGGCAGCAGCGAATTTCTGATTGCGGCACGCGCGGCTGTGAGCCTGCCTGTGATCCGCAAAGACTTCATGTATGACACCTATCAGGTGGCCGAGGCCCGCGCGATGGGTGCTGACTGCATTCTGATCATCATGGCGTCTGTGTCTGACACGCAAGCCAAAGAGCTGGAAGACGCTGCCTTTGGCTGGGGCATGGATGTGATTGTGGAAGTGCATGACGAGGAGGAGCTGACGCGTGCGCTGGCGCTCAAATCGCCCATGCTCGGCATCAACAACCGCAATCTCAAGACATTCGAGACGACACTGACAACGACTGAACGTCTGGCACCCATGGTGCCTGCGGGCAAGATGCTTGTCGGTGAAAGCGGCATCAACACGCCTGCCGATATGGCGCGTCTGGCCAAAGTGAATGCGACGGCCTTTCTGGTCGGCGAAAGCCTGATGCGTCAGGCCGATGTGGAAGCGGCAACGCGCGCGCTTCTGAAACAGGACTAACTTCCTCTCACACAGGTGCTCTAACATGGCTGTTCATTCGCTCAAGAACTGGGATATCAAGATCGGCGACGGACAGCCGCTGGTGGTGATTGCCGGATTGAACGTGCTGGAAAATCTCGATCTAGCGCTGGAAGTGGGCACGCATCTGAAAGCTGTGACCGCCGAACTGGGCTTGCCCTATGTGTTCAAAGCGAGCTTCGACAAGGCGAACCGCTCGTCGATCAAAAGCTATCGCGGGCCGGGCATGGAAGAAGGCCTGAAAATTCTCGCGGAAGTGAAGAAGCAACTGAACGTGCCTATCGCCGCGGACCTGCATGAAATCTATCAGGCCGAGCCTGTGGCGGCTGTTGTGGATGTGGTGCAAATTCCTGCTTTTCTCTGCCGCCAGACAGACCTTGTGGTGGCGGCAGCGCGTGCGACACACAAGGCCGGTGGCCTGCTGCATGTGAAGAAAGGGCAATTTCTGGCGCCCTGGGATTGCAAGAACATCGTGGACAAGGTGGCGGAAGCGACGGGCGTGAGAGACGGCGTGGTGCTGTGCGAGCGCGGCACGTCGTTCGGCTATAATAATCTCATTGTCGATATGCTGGGCTTTGCCGAAATGAAAAAGCTTGGCGTGCCAGTGACGATGGACGCGACCCATTCCGTGCAATTGCCCGGTGCCGATCCGCGCACACAAGGCGCATCGACGGGTGGTCGCCGCGAAGGTGTGGCTGTGATCGCGCGTTCGGCTGTGGCGGCGGGTGCGGACGGCATCTTCCTCGAATTCCATCCGCGTCCGGATGAAGCGCTGTGTGATCCGCTATGCTGCCTTGATATAAAGGACGCCAAGGGACTGCTGACAAGCCTCAAGGCTATTCGCGCCGCAATCTAAATCACCACCTGCAACCGGTTCTTTTCGGGACTTACTCCATATCGGAGCAGTCAACGCATGGTGGTGCGCTCTGTTCTAGTTAAGCTCGGGTCATGTTTCCATATGTGCCCGAATTGCAGATGTCCCGTATATCGCAAGCTTCTCTTTTTGTGATGAGAACCATCCTGATGCTGTCTCTGGCGGTAACGGGATTTGTTGCTCTGTCTGCCTCCGGCATCGCAAATGCGGCTGAAGAAACAGCGACCACGCAGGGGCAGGCCCAGAGCTTTCAGGCACAAGTGGCGACATTGATCGCGGCCAATCCGAATGGCGGGGCTGCGATGGAGGCTCAACTTGCAGGGTTGGTGGCATCGCAAGCCAACGGGGCCGAGGCTGTAGCAATATTGATGGTGGCGCTGGGAAGCTCGCCCTCAAGCGAACTTGCAAGTGCTGTTGCCACAGCAATGACGGCAGCTGCCCCCTACTCTGCCGATGATCTGGTCAGTGCCGTGGCCACAGTAGTGGCAAACTCGTCCAACCCGCTGGCAACGACACAAGCCGTTGTGGCCGCAAGTGCAAGTCTGCCCGCATCGGCGCAAGCGGCAGTCGGACGCGGACTTGCGGTGGCGTCCAACACGCTGGCTGCCGCAGGCAATTCGTCTGTTGCAAGTTCTATCGCGGCTGTGGTGGCCGCCTCGCCCAGTGCGGCCATGAAGGGATCCTTCACATCGGCGTCAAGTGGTGGGGGCGACACCACGCAAAGCACTTCCAATCCGGCACCTGCGGATACTCCAGTATCCACTACGCCGGAATCATCGGTCAGCCCGAGCTAACAGACAGCACCCACGGCCCAAGAATCCTGCGGATAATTTATAGTATCCGGCAGGTTAACGCGCATTGCCCTTCACGCACATGCGCAATTAAGCCCAAACCCGCAAACTGACCCATTGAAATGACGGACAGCCAGTGCTGACCGTTATCCGGGCTGGCAGGACGCCAGCGATCCGGCATGCAGGAGCAGAAAATGTTGCGGTGGGATCAGGATCGCCGAGAGGGCACAAATCCGATCAGAACAGCCTTGCGTTTTGTGGCGCTTGGGCTTTGTGTGTCGTTTGTCGGCACCGGCATCACCACGACCTCTGCTCATGCGGCTCCGACCAAAGGCTGGTCGGCGGCAAGCTCTCAGAACAGTTATTTTGCCCAACGCGTGAAGGTGCTTGTTTCACTGCACCCCTATGGCGGCGATGCCTTCGTGGCGAGATTGACCAATCTGATTGCCATGCAATCTGATGGTGCTGCCGCTGTTGCAACGCTGATGGTGACTCTGGGCGATCTGGCCTCGCCCAGCTTGCTGGCTGCGGTCGGTCAAGCAATAGAGGCGGCTAAACCCGTTTCAGCTGCGGAGCTGGCAAGCGCCATCGAAGCGGCCATTCTGGCCTCACCCAATCCGGCGGCGGCGGCCCGCAGCATCATGTCGGGCAGCATAACGCTTCCTGCATCCGTGCAAGCTTCGTTGAGCGAAGGCTTGTCGGCGGCCAGCAGCCAATTGGTCGCGACAGGCCGGGCCGATCAGGCGGCTGTGATCAGTATTGAAATAGCAACCGCGCCCGGTAACAGCGTCGCACAATCCTATAAATCGACAATTGCGATCAATCCCGACGCAAAAGACCCCAATGACGTGGGCAATATCGACTACACGCCCTTGCAGCCTGTCAGCCCGAGCTAACGCCCCCGCGCTATTTGCCTTGCACAGCGATTTGCCACATTCTGCTCAACCCGAAAACAGAGCGGAAAGTCGCCATCCTTGCGGAAATTAAAATCGACATCTTCAGACGAAACCTATGTCATTCAACTGGCGCGGGCAGATGTTCTGTCGGCATTGCCATCTATCGAGATAAAGGCCGGACAGCTATTTGCCGAAGCCGGACTGCCCGATATCGCCGATAGTGAACCTGCCGATGTGGAATATTTCGAGAGTTTCGCACGCGCCGGTGCTGTGCATGTGGCGCTGGATGCCATGGGCGCACCTGTCGGCTTTTCTCTGACAGGATTGCTGGACGGGGCGGTACATCTCTATGAATTGTCGGTTGATCCGGCACATGGGCGGCGCGGGCTGGGCCGAAGGCTGGTGGAGGCCGGTTGCACCTATGGAAAATCGCATGGCTGCAAGGCCATGACGCTTTCGACATTTCGCGATCTTGCCTGGAACGGACCCTTCTATAGTTCGATCGGGTTTCGTGAATTGAGCCGCGCGGAATGGACGCCGGGGCATTACACTCTGCATGAACGCGAGAAAGATATCGGATTGCCGGTGGAACGCCGTTGCTTCATGCGGCGGGAATTTCAGGACACATAATGGCTGCCAAGAAAAAATTGACGCATCTGGATGACAAGGGACATGCCACAATGGTGGACGTGTCGCAAAAGGAAGTGACGGCCCGCAGCGCCACGGCCAAGGGGCGCATTGTGATGGAACCGGCGACACTGAAACTGATTACCGGCGGCAAGCTGGCCAAAGGCAATGCGCTGGAAGTGGCGCGGCTGGCGGGCATCATGGCAGCGAAGAAAACTTCCGATCTCATTCCTCTGTGCCATCCGCTGATGATTTCCAAAGTGTCGGTGGACTTCAAACCGAATACACGCACGCGCTCGATTGAAGTGGAAGCCACGGTGAAACTTTCCGGCCAGACCGGTGTGGAAATGGAAGCCCTGACGGCGGTGAGTGTCGCCTGCCTGACGCTTTACGATATGGCGAAGGCTGTGGACCGCGGCATGGTCATCAGCGATATACGACTGACGCATAAGGATGGCGGCAAGTCGGGCACCTACAAGGCCAAATAATACGACCAGTTAAGCGTAACAAGACGGGCAAAGACTATGGGCGATAATCCTCTGATGCCGGTGGCAGATGCGCGGGCGCGCATTCTGGATGCTGTGACACCGATGGTTCCCGAGCGTGTGACAATTGCCAAAGCACTGGGGCGCGTGCTGGCAGGCAATGTAATCGCGCAACGCACACAACCACCCAGCGACCTGTCGGCCATGGACGGATATGCCGTGCGGGCTGCAGATGTGACCAGCGTGCCAGCGCGACTGCGTGTCGTGGGTGAAGCGCCTGCGGGTGGTGCCTATGGCAAGGGGCTGAATGAAGGCGAAGCGGTGCGTATTTTCACCGGTGCGCCGCTGCCTCAAGGCGCGGACAGTATTGTCATTCAGGAAGACACCGAACGCTATGGCGACATAGTGATCGCACGGGCACCTGCGAAGGAAGGTGCGCATATACGCCGTGCGGGACTGGACTTCAAAGAAGGCGATGTGGGACTTGAGGCCGGTCGCAGGCTTGGCGCCGCCGATATTGCCTATGCGGCGGCGATGAATGTGCCGGTGGTGATTGTTCACCGCAAGCCACGGATCGCTTTTTTCTCGACCGGCAATGAACTGGTGATGCCGGGCACAGAACCCGGACCGAACCAGATCGTCTCTTCCAATAATGACGGTTTGGCAGCATTGATCGAGGGCGCGGGCGGCGTGCCTTTCGATCTGGGGATCATTGCCGATGATATTCGGGCGATCCAGTCCGCCGGTCGTCATGCGCAAGATAGCGACATGCTGGTGACGCTGGGTGGCGCATCGGTGGGGGACCATGATCTGGTGCAGAAGGCGCTGGGCGAAGACGGGTTGAAAGTGGATTTCTGGCGCATCGCGATGCGACCCGGCAAGCCGCTCATGTTTGGCACTTACCGCGAAATGCCCATGCTGGGTCTGCCCGGCAATCCTGTGTCGGCACTGGTCTGCGCCCATTTGTTTCTGTTGCCCGCGATTGCGGCCATGCAGGGCACGGCCGCGCCTAATCGCATGACGCGGGCGCGCCTTGGCCGCGCCTTGCCTGCAAATGACAAACGCGAAGACTATATGCGTGCGTCACTCGTCGAGCGCGATGACGCCCTGCCCGTTGCCACAGCGTTCGAGCGGCAGGACAGCTCCATGCTGTCGGCCATGTCGGCGGCTGATTGCCTGATCATACGGCCACCGCATGCGCCTGCTGTGGCAGAAGGCGATGTGGTGAGCGTGTTGCGGCTGCGGTGAGGCACGAAAGTTGTCATTGACAACATGCTGTTGAATGGATAGCTTTATGTTGTCACTGTCAACATAAAGCTATCACCTTGACCTATCACCACGGAAATCTGCGCAAGGCATTGCTGGATCGCGCTGTCCATGTGATTGCCGAGCAGGGCATTGAGAGCCTGAGCCTGCGCGCTTTGGCCCGCGATCTGGGCGTGTCGCATGCCGCCCCCTCGCGCCACTTTGCCGACAAGGCAGAATTGCTGCGGGCGCTGGCGACCGAAGGCAATGACCACTTTGCGACCTATGTGCTGGAAGCAGCAGACCAGGCGGGAGATGATCCGCTGGTGCGCTATGCCGCTATGGGCAAAGCCTATATCCGTTTCAGCATCGATTTTCCGGCCTATTACCGCACGATCACCCATCCCGATGTGTCTTCGCAAGCCGACGCGGATTTGCGCGCCACCGGCGAGCGCCGCATACATGTTATCGAGGATGCGGCACGCATTGCACAGGCTGCTGGATGGTTGCCGGATGAAACGACGGAAGATGTCGTCATGTTCTCCATTGCAACGGTGCGCGGCGTGGCAGCCATGCTGAACGATCCTCTGCACGGACCAACACTTCAGAAAAACGACGCGGATGCGCTGATCGAAACCATGGTTCGGCTGATCATTGATCCCGCCTGCCCCCAGAAAAGTCTCAATCCGGCAAAGCCGACCACAAAGCCAAAGGGAAAACGCACATGATGCACAAAGTGCTTACAACACTGGGACCATGGGGACCGGTGATCTTCGGGTTCGGTTTTCTCGCACCGCTGATCGCGCAGATCATCGAGCAGGCCGATGTGACCCTGCCTCTCGGTCTCTCTCCTCTTGTCGTCGGATTGATTGTCGGGCCGCTGCTTGGTCTGTCAGCCAAATTGCGGGGGCGCTGGATATGAACGCGATAGACTTCACACAAATGAGCGAGAAAGAGCTGATGCGCGCGGAAATGGAAATCGCGCGGAAATATCACAACCGCTTCTCATATTTCATGCTGACCTGGTGGGCGGCAAACCTGACCTGCTGGCTGGCACTGTGGCCGCTGACCTTTGCAGGCATTCTGCCGCTCTGGGCCGGTTTTATCATCGCGACGTTCAATGTCATTCTCTGCTATCTGCCGAGCCATGAAGCACAACATTCCAACTTTGCCAAAAGCGGCGACCGCCTGCGCTGGCTGAACGAGCTGATCGGATATACGTCCACCATTCCAATGGTGCTGCCGTTCAAGATCGCGCGTCTGACGCATATGGAACATCATACGCATACGAATAATCCGGAGCTTGATCCCGACTATGGCGTGATGGCGGATACATGGTGGCAGGCGATCCTGACGAATATCAAACGCCGCCAGCCCGGCCAGCCCAACTCCTATGGCGCAACCCTACAGCGACTGGGCGATGACCCGGTGGTGAAGCGGGCGGGCCTTGAAGGACTTGCGCAGACGCTTCTCTATTGGGGCATCCTCACTGCACTTGCATGGAGCGGATATGCCATCGAGGCGGCTCTGCTGTGGTGGCTGCCGCGCAATATCGGTGTGACCTATATTTCACTGATGCTGAGCTGGGCCCCGCATTTTCCCAATCCCGAACGCGGGCGTTATCGCAACACGCGATACTTCAAAGCCAGACTCGGCAATATCGTGGCCATGGGTATGGAACACCACATCATCCACCATCTGCATCCCGGCATTCCGCTGAACTGGAACGGCGCAGCCTTTCACGAGATGCGGCCTATTCTGGAAGCCCGTGGCTGCCGGATGGAGACGCTCTGAAGCAGCCAATATTTCCGCCATTATTTTATCCACAGCACCTTGACGGATTCAGAGAACCAAACTAGAACAGATTCGAAGGTTTATGGTTTGTTCCATGTTCGAGGCTGCACAGAATGCTAACAAAGAAACAACACGAACTCCTGATGTTCATCAACGAGCGGATCAAGGAGGGCGGCGTTTCGCCAAGCTTTGACGAGATGAAGGAGGCGCTGGACCTGCGCTCCAAATCCGGCATTCACAGACTTATTACAGCATTGGAGGAGCGCGGCTTTATCCGCCGTCTCGCGCATCGCGCCCGCGCACTGGAAATTCTGAAACTGCCTGAATCTGCTTCGCCCAGCCTGTCGCGCGCCACCGGCTTCTCGCCGAGTGTGATCGAAGGCAGTCGCGGCAAGGCACTGAGCCGCGACCTGCAACCGGCCAATCAGTCTCCCGACAGCATGACACTCTCGGTCATGGGCCGGATTGCCGCCGGTACGCCGATCGAGGCGTTGCAGGAGGAAAGCCATCAGGTGAGCGTGCCGCTGACCATGCTTGGCAAGGGCGAGCATTACGCGCTGGAAGTCAAAGGCGACTCCATGATCGACGCTGGTATTCTGGATGGTGACACGGTTCTCATCCAGCGTTGCGACGACGCGACGAGCGGCGACATTGTGGTGGCTCTGGTCGATGACAATGAAGCAACGCTGAAGCGCCTGCGCCGCAAGGGTGACTCGATCGCGCTGGAAGCGGCCAACCCCGCTTACGAGACCCGCATTTTCGGCCCCGACCGCGTGAAGGTTCAGGGCAAACTTGTGGGGCTGATGCGTCGTTATTGATGTTTCATTTTTGGGCTAGGCTGAAATCAGTTCTTGCTGCTGCCACGCGTTGGCACCCAGGGTCTTGCACCGCGTGTTTCGCGCGCTGTGAGGCGGGTCCAGTTTTTGTCTGATAGCCAGACGGCCGTGGCACCGTCGCGCCAGAGATCGAAGCGATCTATGACAAGGTGGGCTTTGCATGATTTGCGCAAGCGGCGCGGGATACCGAAGCGGGCGACGATGATATCGGCGGCAATGCAATCCTCGCGCAATGCAGCAAGCGACAGCGGCATGGCGAGCTTTGTGCCATCCGCCCTTGTCCAGACACATCCCAGATCATCGCAGATTTTTCCGGTGTCGCTTGATGCCTGCTTAGGCGTTCGCGCATCGCCGTCGTGACGCAACCAGATTTCAGCGGCATAGGATGGGCGTGAAGCCGAGAGCATGAGATGCCCGTCCGCGTCGCGCAAGGCGACCAGCTTGCCATCCCGATTGACCATCAAGTCAGCAGGCTGACCGCTTTGCCAGAGCGCTAACCCGATGATGATGGGCAGCACGCCCAGATAGCGCCAATGACCGCGCCAGAGCGCCAACCACAATCCACCGAAAGTGACAATGGCCAGTGCATGCACTGGCGCACTGGCTACGAGACCTTCCGCCCCGTCCAGCGATGCCACAAAATGCGCAACGGTGAGCATAAGCTCAATCCCCTGCCCCATGACCCAAAGTGCCGGCTCATCAAGCCCGAACGGCATAAGCATGAGCGCAACAAGAGCCGCAGGCATGATGACGATGCTGACAACCGGCAACGCGCCAAGGTTGCCGACCATGCTATAGGGCTCGATGTGATTGAAATGAAATGCCGAGAATGCACCGGTCGCGACACCGGCAACAGCCGTGGTGAAGGCAATGCCCAGAAGATAGCGCCCGATAAACCGGAACAGTGCCAAAGGAGCTAAACGTGATTGCCTGCCCGCAGGCATTAACAGGCGCTGGATGAATGGCGTCTCATAAAACGCGATGAGCGCTACGACTGCCGCAAAGGACATATGGAAGCTGGCCGACAGAAGGCTTTCAGGGCGCCAGAGCAGAATAACAAGAGCGGCGAGCGCCACATTCCGCATACTGATGGCTGGACGATCCAGCAAAATGGCAATGAACATGAGACCTATCATGATCCAGGCCCGCTGGGTCGCAATGCCTGCACCTGACAATAGCAAGTAAGCTGTCGCCCCGAAGAGTGCCGCAATGGCTGCGTATTTCTTGATCGGATAATAGAGCGCAAGACGCGGCACCGCAGCGAAGCCCGCCCGCAGCAGCCAGAAAAGCGATCCGGCAAAGAGCACCATATGCAGGCCCGATATGGACAGAACGTGCGCCAGCCCTGCGCGACGCAAAGCGGCACTGGTCTCATCCGGTATCGCCCGCTTTTCGCCTGTTATGAGGGCTGCCGCAACGGCCCCTGCCGGACCGCCGATTGTCTCGCGGACACGGGTGGTCACATCGGCTCTCAGCCGCGCGAGCCATGTGACGGCATCATGCGGTGGCGGCGCCAGTCTTTCGGGTTTTGTGTAGGCAAAGCCGACCGCGCCGATACGCTCGAACCAGACCTGACGGGCATAGTCAAAACCCTCCGGCTCGACGGGATCTGGCGGCGGCAAGAGACGTGCGCGCAGGCGGATGGCCTCTCCCGGTTCAAGCGCGACATTCTTTATGCGTATGGAAAGGCGGACACGAGCAGGCGTTTCATCCGGCGAAAGGCGCTGCATGCTGTCGGGCTCGATGACAACGGAGAGCGCATTTTGCGCTGTTGTCTCGACGCTTACGACACGGCCTTCCAATGTGCCGCTCCATGTTTTCTGAAGGACGGGCCCGGCGACTGACGCTGTACGATAGGTGGCCGCGGCAAGCCCCAATGCAACGCAGAACAGAGCTGTGACCATCAAACCAGCCCAGTCGGACAATCGCCGGCGGGCAAAAAACATTGCCAAGCCGGTGCAGGCGGCCAATCCGATGCTTGCCCAGAGCGGCGGCTCGAAGGAAAGGCTGAAATAAAGTGCGATGCCGCAGCCCAGCCCGACAGGTGACCAGAGAAACCAGCGGTCGGATTCGGCCCGAAAGGCGGAAAGCAGCGAATCCGGCAATGCACGAAAATCAGGCAGAATCCCCGTATTTCCATGCCTGAGGGTGCCTGTGCGCATGGCATGGAGACTGTTTTGGCTCTCAGGCGTCAAATCCCCACCCAACCCCGCTATTTGGCTGAACAATGCAGGCTTGCACTGTTCAAAAATGTCCAGAAGTCCGCCCTTCGGGCTTACGTTGCGTTGCCGCAATGTGCTAGAAACTGTGACCCCGCAGCGACCCCGTGAAGCGCCACCCCAATTACGGCGTATCAAGGTCAAAGCTTGCCAATAATTTTACGTGTTGCCTATCAATTTGGGCTCTTTTCAAGAGCCTGTTTGCTTGGCCGATATGTGGCCGGACGTCTGGAGATCATGGCGGAAGACAAGAAAATCGTGACGCGCTTTGCGCCCTCGCCGACCGGCTTCCTGCATATTGGCGGGGGGCGCTCGGCGCTGTTCAGCTGGCTCTATGCTCAGCGGCATAAAGGGCAGTTTCTGCTGCGCATTGAAGACACCGACCGTGAACGCTCCACCGATGCGGCCATTGACGCGATCCTTGAAGGACTGACATGGCTCGGTCTGAAATGGGATGGCGAAGTGGTGCATCAGTTTGCCCGTCAGGAACGCCATCGCGAAGTGGCAGAGCAGTTGCTGGCCTCCGGTCATGCCTATCACTGCTATGCAAGCGTAGAAGAGCTGGACGAGATGCGCGCCAAGGCGAAAGCCGAAGGCGGGCCGATGAAATATGACGGGCGCTGGCGCGACCGTCCGGCATCCGATGCCCCTGCCGGTGTGAAGCCTGTTGTGCGGTTCAAATCGCCCGATGATGGCGAGACGATTGTGCGCGATCATGTGATGGGCGACGTGACTTTTGCCAATGCGCAATTCGATGATCTGATCATCCTGCGCAGCGATGGTTCGCCGACCTATAATCTCTCGGTTGTGGTGGATGACCACGATATGGGCGTGACGCATGTGATCCGTGGCGATGACCACCTGACCAATGCCGGTCGCCAGAGCCAGATCTACAAAGCGCTGGGATGGGACGTGCCGGAATTTGCGCATATGCCGCTGATCCATGGTCCTGACGGTGCCAAGCTGTCCAAGCGCCACGGCGCTTTGGGCGTCGAGGCCTATCGCGATATGGGCTATCTGCCCGAAGCCATGCGCAACTATCTGGCCCGTCTGGGCTGGAGCCATGGCGATGACGAGATCTTCTCGACCGAACAGGCCATTGAATGGTTCGACCTTGAGCATATCGGTCGTTCGCCTTCGCGCTTCGACTTCGTGAAGCTGGAAAACCTGAACGGCCACTATATCCGTGAAGCCGACGACACACGGCTGGCCGATGACACAATTGCCCTGATGTCGCGTCTGGAAGGATGGAATGTGGATGCGGATTTCCGTGCCAAGTTCATCGCCTCCATGCCCGGCATCAAGGAACGCGCCAAGACACTGATCGAGGTGGCGCGTGGCGCCGACTTCCTGCGGGCGGCACGCCCCTTAAGCTTTGACGAGAAGGCTGCAAAGCTGCTCGACGCAGACACAAAATCCATGCTGGGTCGTTTGCTGCCGCTGTTTGAGGCGCGCAACGAATGGACCGCTGAAGGCATCGAAGCGGAAGTCCGCAGCTTTGCCGAAGCCGAGGGACTGAAACTTGGCAAGGTGGCGCAGCCTTTGCGCGCCGCCGTGACAGGCACGACCGTATCACCACCGATTTTCGATGTATTGGCCACGCTTGGCCGCGATGAGGCTCTGGCCCGGATCAAGGATCAGGCTGCATGACATCACGCGGCTGTCGTCAAGACATGCCGCAGACTATAGTGTTTATCAATAAGGACGCCGTGTGGGCTATTTGCAGGGCGAACGCAGACTAGAGGACAGGTAGGCAAGCAATGACGACAGTTGGAACCAAGGGGGGCGCAAAGAGCGTCTCCAAGCTCGCACTTGATGGCAAAAATTTTGACCTGCCCGTCTATGGCGGATCGATCGGCCCGAATGTGGTCGACGTCTCCAAGCTATACGGCCAGACAGGTCACTTCACCTATGACCCCGGCTTCACCTCGACAGCAAGCTGCGAAAGCCAGATCACCTATATTGATGGTGACGAAGGCGTGCTGCTCTATCGCGGATATCCGATCGAACAGCTTGCCGAAAGCGGCAACTTCCTTGAAACCTGCTTTCTGCTGCTGAACGGCGAATTGCCCAAGGCCGACGAATTCTCGGAATTCGACCGCGCCATCACGAACCACACGATGGTTCACGAGCAAATGCAGTTCTTCCTGCGCGGTTTCCGCCGTGACGCCCATCCCATGGCCATCATGTGCGGCATGGTCGGTGCGCTTTCGGCTTTCTATCATGACAGCACGGATATCAACGATCCGCTGCAGCGCATGATCGCCAGCCGTCGTCTGATCGCTAAGATTCCGACAATTGCATCCATGGCCTATAAATATTCGGTCGGTCAGCCGGTTGTCTATCCGCGCAACGATCTGGGCTATGCCGAGAACTTCCTCAACATGTGCTTCTCGGTGCCGGCAGAACCCTACAAGGTGGACCCGATCCTCGCCCGCGCGATGGACCGTATCTTCATCCTGCATGCTGACCACGAGCAGAATGCTTCGACATCGACCGTGCGTCTGGCCGGTTCTTCGGGTGCCAACCCGTTTGCCTGCATTGCAGCGGGCATTGCCTGCCTGTGGGGCCCGGCACATGGCGGCGCCAATGAGGCCGCTCTCAACATGCTGGCGGAAATCGGTTCGGTTGACCGCATTCCGGAATATGTCGCAAAAGCCAAAGACAAGAACGATCCGTTCCGTCTGATGGGCTTTGGACACCGCGTTTACAAGAACTACGATCCGCGCGCCCGCGTGATGCAGCAGACCTGCCATGAAGTGCTCAAAGTCATGGGCATCAAGGACGATCCGCTGCTGGACGTTGCCATGGAACTGGAACGCATTGCTCTGTCTGATGATTATTTCATCGAGAAAAAGCTCTATCCGAATATCGACTTCTATTCGGGCATCACACTGAAGGCGATGGGCTTCCCCACGACAATGTTCACAGTGCTCTTTGCACTGGCCCGTACTGTGGGCTGGGTTGCACAGTGGAACGAAATGATCACGGATCCCGACCAGCGTATCGGCCGTCCGCGTCAGCTCTACACAGGCGCACCGCGTCGCGACTATGTGTCGGTGGACAAGCGCAAGTAAGCTTTCCTACATTGAAGATATTGAAAGAGGCGCTCCATCGGGGCGCCTCTTTTGCATTCAGGAACAAATTCTGTTCAGAGCATTTCCAGAACAGCGCGGGCTGCCAAAAGGCTTGGGCGCGGGCCGCCGACGCCCATGATACGGCGCAGGTCGTCGAGATCGGCTATTGCGCGGGCACGGGCTGGTGTGTCGGACAGAAGCGGCAGAAGCGCCTGCACAAGATTTGGCGAAGTCGCATCAAGTTGCAGGAACTCGCGCACAGAAGGCCGGTCGAGAATGAGATTGACCACCACGACAGAGGGCACCTTTAGCAAGCGCGACACGACAAATGCGGCTGGCAGGTCGATCTTGTAGGCAATGACCATAGGCACGCGGGCTAGCCCGAGCTCCAGCGAGACTGTGCCGGAAGCGGCAAGTGCGGCAGTTGCCGCATCAAAAGCTGCCCGTTTATCAGCCTCACTTTCGACCAATATGACGGGTACGGACCAAGATTTGACCGCCTCTTCGACGAAGTCGCGCACATGCGGCACGGTCGGCAGAACGAAAGTGAGACCCGGCATCTCTTTTGCCAATTGCGCGGCCGTTTCGCCAAAGAGCGAGACAAGGCGCTTCACCTCGTTGGTGCGGCTGCCCGGCAGGACCAGCAGAATGGGGGCGTCACCGGCCAGATTGTGAAGACGGCGAAAGCGTGCGCCCTCGCCTTGCGCCGGAATGCGCTCAATGGCTGGATGACCGACATAGACACAATCGAGATGGGCTTTGGCCTTGAAGAAATCGGGCTCGAAAGGCAGCAGCGCCAACACGCGGTCAATATATTTCGCCATGGCCTTGGCGCGGCCCTGACGCCATGCCCAGACACTGGGCGAAACATAGTTTGCGATACGAATATGGGGCGCGCGTTTGCGCACGCGCTTGGCAACCATATGCGTAAAATCCGGACTATCGATAATGACCATGACATCCGGATTTTCGCGGATTGCAAAATCGGCTGTCTCGCGCATACGGCGCAGGATGAGCGGCAAACGCGGGATGACCTCGCGCGGTCCCATAACGGATGTATCCGACATGGGAAAAACAGACGCGAGGCCATGGCCGATCATATTAGGCCCGCCGGAGCCGGTGATACGGACCTTGCCACCTGTCTCGCTGATGAGAGCTTCCATCAGCTCGCCGCCCAGTGCGTCGCCGGAAGGTTCTCCCGCTACCAACATAATATGAGGGACGCGTTCATCCATGCTCATGGCAGCAGACCTTCCAGACGCGAGGGCGGAAAGCAGAGAACGAACAAGCCGAGCTGGTCGGCCACAGAGGCAATCTCGTCGGGATCGGCTATGATGGCACCACCGGCTTCGACCGCAATGCCTGCAAGGCCAGCAGCGGCAGCACGCTCGACTGTGCGGTTGCCGATGGTTGGCAGATCGACGCGCCGGTCCTGCGTCGGCTTTGGCAGTTTGACCAACACGCCGGATCGACCTGAATTGGACTCCGGATACTCTGCCGCTACGCGATAGAGCATAGCATCTGTGCCTTTGATATCTTCCAGCGCGATGACCTTGCCCGCGCGGGCCACAGCACCCTGACCTATATCGCGTGCGCCAATGTCCAGGGCCGCCTGAATGGCCAGATCAATGTCCGCCTGATGGTCGGCATCAGGAGCTTTGTGCGTGAGCAAACCTTCTTGCGCCAATAAGGAGGTAAGGATGGTTTCGGCCGCGACAACGCGCAAACCATTACGTTCCAGATGCTCGACAACGCCTCGCAAAAGCGCGTCGTCTCCGACCTTAAGACGCTTGATAAAGTCGGGCATCAGCAGCAGCCCCTGAAAATCGGGGATAATGTCACGCAGTCGTGGCCGGTTCATCGGGCCGATGAAAACAATGTCCTCACAACCGGCTTCCTTGAACAGGCGCACGAATTTGCCCATCGCTCCCACACGCACCCAGCCATGCGGCCAGGCTTCGATGGAAGAACCTGCGGCCCCTTCGATACCGACAATGAAAACCTCGCGCCCCTGTGCCCGCGCTGCTTCGGCCAGCCGGAGCGGCAATGGGCCACCGCCTGCGGTGATGCCGAGTTTTCCCTTGCGTGTCACCTGTTCGGTCATCGGCCTGTCGGGATCATGAGTATGACTGGACGCTGGCGATCAGCGCGACGGCATACAGAGAGGGCGTTCACTGCCGGACTGAATGAAATTCACAATCTCCATCGCATCGGCATTTGACGCATGTTTGACAGAAGCAGCCGCCACACGCTCGCGCAGATTGCCTTCGCCGGTGAAGATGTCTGCATAAGCCGCGCGCAACCCGCTGATACGTTCGCGCGAGAACTGATGACGCTTCAGGCCAACCAGATTGAGGCCGAGCAGGCTGGCGCGATTGCCGACAACAAGACCATAGGGAATGATGTCGCCTTCGACCGCGCTGGCACCGCCGATAAATGCATTGCGACCCACGCGGGCGAACTGATGGATGGCTGCACCGCCGCCGAAAATAACGTGATCGCCGATCTGGCAATGGCCTGCCAGCAATGTGGCACTGGAGATGATAACGCCATCGCCCAGAATGCAGTCATGACCGATATGGACGCTGGACAGTGCCACGCATTTATCACCGACCTTGGTGAGATGACCGCCGCCTTCTGTGCCCGTGTTCATGGTCACATATTCGCGGATCATGGCATCGGCACCGATTTCCAAACGGCTGTCTTCGCCGTGGAATTTCAGGTCCTGCGGTTGCTGGCCCAAAGAGGCGAAAGGAAAAATTTTCGCACGGGGGCCGATGGTCGTGTGACCTTCGATGACCACGTGACTCAACAACTCGCAATCGTCGCCCAGAGTGACATCAGGGCCGATAATGCTGTAGGGACCGACCTTGACGTTTGCCCCGAGCTGAGCTTTCGGATCGACGATTGCGCTGGGGTGTATTTGAGTCATTAAGCTTTGGCCTGATCGATAATCATTGCTGCAAAATCGGCTTCGGCAACCACTGCACCATCAACCTTGGCTTCGCCTGCAAACTTCCAGACGGGACCACGGCTCTGAAGCTTGTTGACATGCACATGCATGACATCGCCCGGCACAACCGGTTTGCGGAACTTGGCTTTGTCGATCGACATAAAATAGACGATCTTGTTTTCAGCCCCCTGCCCCAGACCGTTCAGCACAAGCGCGCCTGCGGTCTGCGCCATGGCTTCTACGATCAACACGCCGGGCATGACGGGCATGCCGGGAAAATGACCCTGAAAATGCGGTTCGTTAAACGTCACATTCTTGATGCCAATCGCGCTTTCGGTGCCACGCATTTCCTTGATCCCGTCGATCATCAACAGGGGATAGCGATGAGGTAACAATTCCATCACGCGTTTGATATCAGCTTCATCGAGCTTTTCTGAGGACGTGTCCGTCTCGCTCATGCTCTTGTCCTCGTTCGTAAGGTTATCAAATCAGAATACAGAAAATTCAGAACTAGTCTTTTGTATCGGATGGCCGCCGCCGCCCCAAATTGCGAATGGCAGCCAGTTCGCGTGCCCATTCTTTTACAGGTCGCGCAGGCGCACCGCCATAGCGTTGACCTGCCGGTACATCATGGGTGACGCCGCTGCGTGCGGCAAGCTGGGCACCGGAATTGATTGTCAGATGGCCTGCGACACCGGCCTGAGCAGCCAACACAACGAAATCGCCCAGATGCGCACTGCCGGCAATGCCCGCCTGCGAGACGATGATGCAGTGGCGACCGATCTGCACATTGTGGCCGATCTGGACGAGATTATCGATCTTGGTGCCTTCGCCAATCACAGTGTCCGGTCCGGCGCCGCGATCAACCGTGGTGTTGGCCCCGATCTCCACATAATCCTGAATGATAACACGACCAAGCTGCGGCACTTTCTCGTGATGCGGCAGACCCATGGCAAAACCGAAACCATCCTGCCCGATGCAAACGCCGGGATGCAGGATGACGCGATCACCAATATGGGCGTGGCTGATGACCACATTGGGAGCGATGAAACAATTGCGGCCAATCGTGCAACCACGAGCCACCGACACATTGCAGCCGATGACCGTACCGTCACCGATTTCGGTATCTTCACCGATGACCGCACCAGCCTCGATTGTAACGTTCTGGCCGATCTTGGCACCCGCATGGACGGTTGCCCGCTCATGGATGCCACCGACTTTGTCATATGTCGGCGCGCCGGTTGCCTCTTCGGGATAGAACATCTGGCTGGCTAGCGCGTATGCCCGATAAGGATCCTTTGAGATCAGCAAGGCCATGCCTTTTGGCGCGCGTTCGACATGGCGGGCATGCGTGAGGCAAGCACCTGCCGAGGTGGCTTCAAAAGCGGCAATGTATTTTGGATTGTCGAG
>TARA_R110000824_G_scaffold12043_6_pt1 | contig 27641 bp, 20 predicted proteins | sample TARA_R110000824 | Tara Oceans TARA_R110000824 (sample SAMEA4397747) | marine metagenome | biome: Polar Biome; feature: [MES] marine water layer (ENVO:01000295) within the mesopelagic zone...; material: water (ENVO:00002006), including particulate matter (ENVO:01000060) such as......
CGATTCGATTCGCGATTTCGCCCGCGCTTCGATGAACTATGGCCTGAACCGCGAATGGCCAGTCTATCTCTCGACCAAGAACACGATCATGAAAGCCTATGACGGCCGCTTCAAGGATCTGTTCGAAGAAATCTTCCAGGAAGAATTCAAGGACAAGTTCGACAAGGCCGGTATCACCTATGAACATCGTCTGATCGATGACATGGTCGCTTCCGCTCTGAAATGGAGCGGCAAATTTGTCTGGGCTTGCAAAAACTATGACGGCGACGTCCAGTCGGACACGGTCGCGCAGGGCTTTGGTTCGCTCGGCCTGATGACATCGGTGTTGATGACACCGACCGGCGACTGTGTCGAAGCAGAAGCGGCGCATGGTACGGTTACCCGCCACTATCGCCAGCATCAGCAAGGCAAGGCGACGTCGACCAATCCGATCGCGTCGATCTTTGCTTGGACACGCGGCCTGATCTATCGCGGAAAATTCGATGATACGCCAGACGTCACGCGCTTTGCCGAAACATTAGAGCGGGTCTGCATCCAGACCGTTGAAAATGGCGACATGACCAAGGATCTCGCGATCCTTATCGGTCCTGACCAGTCCTGGATGACGACCGAGCAGTTTTTCGAAGCGGTTCGCTCCAATCTGGAAACGGAAATGGAAAACTGGCAGAAGTCATAACGATTTAACGGGAATTTCGGGCGAGTGGATATCCTCTCGCCCGAATCCTAGCCCGACGACACGTCCGGGGATTCGCCGTAACAGCGGCATTCGGTTTAACAGCCTCAACATAAAAAATGGTTTTTCGATCGGCTTGGTGCGTCGCAACAGCGGCGCGATCACCCGGTCCTGCGCAAATTTCTGAAATGCCTGCATTCGGCACACCGGTTTGATTCTGCGGGCGTAAACCTGCTCCAGCAGCGGATCGGGATTGTCCCCCCTCACCATAGGAACTGCTAGAACATTGGCAGCCGTCACGGCGTCCTGAACAGCGATATTGATACCGACGCCAGCGATCGGTGACATGGCATGGGCAGCATCGCCAATGGCCAGAAAGCCCGGTCGATGCCAGCGCTCCAGTCGATCAAGCGCCACTTCCAGCATTTTGACCTGATCCCAACTGGTGATCTGACTGAAAGCCTCCGCCAAGTCGGGAACCAGCGACCGCAAGCCCGCGCGAAAGGCTTCCAACCCGGCGGCTTTCACTTCATCAGCCTGCCCCTTGTTGAACACATAGGCGCATTGATAATAATCCTGCCGATCGATCATCACCATGAACCGGCCCGCCTGAACCGTTCCGAAGACGTCGCCACCGGCATTGTCCGGCTTGTCGACGCGAAACCAGAAAATGTCCATTGGCGCGCCGATATTCCGCAACGGCAATTCGGCTTTGCCGCGCAACACCGATCGTCTGCCGTCCGCGGCGATGACCAGTTTGGCGGCCAGCACTTGTCCGTCCGCAGTCTCGACACCGCACACGCGCTCAGCCTGGTCATAGATCAGGTCCACCGCTTCGGTTTCCATGCGCAAATCAAACCCGGGATATTGCTTTGCCTTGCTGGCGATGAAGTTGAGCAAATCCCATTGCGGCATCATCGCAATATAGGGTGCTGCGACCGGCAAATGCCGGAAATCCAATACTTTCATCTGCCGCCCGGCTATGTGGATGGAGGCTTGATCCACTCTGCTGTGCGGCAATTGCAACAGATCATCCAGCATTCCCAGTTGATGGAAAAGTTCCAGCGTTGAGGGATGAACCGTATCGCCTCTGAAATCCCGCAGAAAATCAGCATGTTTCTCCAGCACCGCCACTTTCAGGCCAGCACGAGCGAACAGCAAGCCCGCCATCATTCCAGCAGGACCGCCTCCGACAACCACAATGTCACGCTTCTCATTCATGATTCGCCTCCACCGCAATGTAACCTGCTGACAAATAGCATCGTTCGTATATAGAGTCGCCCCATGCACAGTCCGCTCGAAAATCCAGCCTTCATTGACGCCATCGTGATCCTTGGCGCGGCAGGGATCGTCATCCCTGCTTTTGCCCGCTTTCGAATCACGCCGATCATCGGATTCATTCTGGTCGGCGTTTTGCTCGGCCCATCCGGATTGGGCTCACTCCAGGGTCAATATAGCTGGTTGCAATTTGTCACGATCAACGATCGAGAAGCTATCGAGCCATTCGCCGAAATGGGGATCATATTATTGCTCTTTTCCATTGGACTGGAGCTATCGTTCAAGCGGCTCTGGTCCTTGCGCCGACTCGTCTTTGGCGTCGGTGCGGCCGAATTGCTGGCATCGGGCCTGATTATCGGTTCGGTATTATATCTTCTCGGTCAAAATTCAGCCGGCGCCTTGGGCCTGGGCCTGGCGCTCGCCCTGTCCTCGACCGCTCTGGTTCTGCCCATGTCGGGCACCAAAAGCCCGGTCGGTCGCGCCGCTCTGGCCATGCTTCTGTTCGAGGATGTAGCCATTGTTCCGATCATCTTTCTTCTCGGCGCCATCTCTCCGGCAATAACCGCAGATGGTGGATGGGACGATTTGGGACGCACGCTCTTGATGGGTGGCGCCGTTATCATCGGCATGCTCGTACTTGGCAGGCTGCTGCTGCCGCGCATTTTTGCGCAAGCGGCACGGACCAAGAGCCCGGAACTGTTCCTCGCCGTAAGTTTGCTGGTCATCATTCTCGCCAGTCTGGCAACCGCCGCCACCGGACTTTCGCCGATCGTCGGCGCCTTGCTTGCCGGTTTGCTGATCGCGGAAACCGAATATCACGGTGAAGTGGAAGTCATCACCCAACCGTTTAAAGGTCTTGCTCTGGGAGTCTTCCTGATCACGGTGGGCATGCAAATCGACATCCGCGTGATCGTCGCCAACTGGTCCGATTTGCTGATCGCGGTGGTCGGGGTTGTAATGATCAAGGCCATCGTCACCAGCAGCTTGCTGCGCTTTGCCGGTGTTCGTGCCGGCACCGCGACCGAGGCTGGCGTTTTGATGGCCAGTCCATCCGAAACCACTTTGATCGTATTGGCTGCAGCGATGCAGGCGCAATTGATTCAGCCGCAAACGGCGGCCTTCTGGCAGATCGTAACGGCTATTGGCCTGACCATCACCCCGTTGCTGGCGCGATTTGGCCATGACATCGCACGGCGGATGGAAATGCGCAGTGATGGTGGCGCAGCGCCCAGTGACCAACCCGTGGAAGCCCAACAGACGATCATCATCGGCTTTGGCCGGGTCGGCAAGCTGATCGCCGACCTGCTGACCACCCACAATCAGAAATTTCTGGCGGTGGAGACCAATATCGACACCGTCGCCATGGCGCGGCGCGAGGGTTATCCGATCATGTTCGGCAATGTTTCGCGCAATGAAATGCTCGACCGTTTGCGACTGGGTCATGCAAAGGCACTGGTCCTGACGATGGATGAGCCTGTTCTATCGGTACAGATTGTCAAGAAAGTCCGAGCCTGGGTGCCCGATCTCCCGATTATCGCAAGAGCCCGGGATATTGAACATGCCGCTGAGCTCTATCAGGCTGGCGCGACCAACGCTGTGCCGGAAGCGCTGGAGGGATCGCTGCAGCTATCCGAAGCCGTACTGGTTGAAAATGGCGTTGCCATGGGGCCGGTCATTGCCTCTATCCACGAACTGCGCGATATCTACCGCAAGCAGATCCAGGAAGACGGCGATCTGGAGCAAGAACCCAAGCTGAAATCCATGAGCACCTCAACCAAACAGGCGACTGCAGACGATTTGGTGCCCGACGGGCTCAGCCCGCAAGGACAGTCCTGATAGCGGCGATAGCATCGTCGGCTTTTCCGCCGTCAGGACCACCGCCTTGCGCCATGTCCGGACGACCGCCGCCGCCCTTACCGCCAACCGCGGCAACCCCGGCCTGAACCAGATCGACTGCACTGAAACGCTCGGTCAGATCATCGGTTACGCCAACCGCAACGGTTGCTCGGCCGTCATTGACGGCCACCAGTGCACTCACGCCGCTCGATAGCTTCTTCTTCGCCTGATCGACCAGTCCACGCAATTCTTTTGGATTCAGCCCCTGAATCACCTGACCGCTAAAGGCGATATCACCAATAGTTTCCGCTTCGGCCGCTTTCGCGCCACCGCCATCGCCCGCCAGTGCCAAGGCCTTTTTAGCCTCGGTCAGTTCGCGTTCCAGCTTCTTGCGTTCTTCGACCAATATAGCGACACGATCCGCCGCTTCTTCCGGGGATGCCTTCAGCGTACTGGCAATCGACTTGAGCTTGGCATCCCGGTCGGTCAGCCACAGCCGTGCCGCCTCTCCGGTCAGCGCTTCAATTCTTCTGACGCCGCTAGCCACGGCGGATTCCGCAACAATCACCAACAAACCAATATCGCCAAGGGCATGGACATGGGTACCGCCGCATAGCTCTACCGAATAATCAATGTCATCTTCGCGGCCCATCGAGAGGACCCGGACTTCGTCGCCATATTTCTCACCGAACAGAGCAAGCGCTCCTGCGGCAACCGCTTCGTCAGGACTCATCAACCGCGTAGTCACCGGACTATTGCCGCGGATCTGCGCGTTTACGTCTGCTTCGACAGCGTGCATTTCGGACTCGGTCAAAGCGGACACATGCGAGAAATCGAAGCGGAGACGATCGGGTGCGACCAGGCTGCCCTTCTGCGTCACATGATCGCCGAGATGGTGCCGCAACGCTTTGTGCAGCAAATGGGTGGCACTATGATTGGCACGAAGCGTAGTCCGCCGGTCGACATCCACTTCCAGATGAACCATATCTCCCACCGACACGGAACCCGACTGGATTTCAATCTGATGGGCATGAAGCCGTCCAAGCGGCTTTCTGGTATCAGTGACGCTGGCCGCGAAACCGTCGGACCCGGAGATCTGACCCGCATCGCCCATCTGACCGCCGCTTTCACCGTAGAAAGGCGTCTGGTTGGTCAACAAGGTCACCGTCTCGCCGCTTTGTGCCCTATCTATTTCAGCGCCATCCCTGACCAGCGCAACCACGACACCCTCGCCTTCTTCTGATGTATAGCCGGTAAATTCTGTGCTGCCTTCGCGTTCGGCTATGTCGAACCAGACCGCATCGGAAGCCTGATCGCCGGACCCTTTCCACGCGGCGCGGGCGGCAGCCTTCTGCTCCGCCATCGCCTTGTCAAAACCTTCGCGGTCCACACCCAGCGACTGGGCGCGCAAGGCGTCTTCAGTGAGATCATAGGGAAAGCCGAATGTATCATAAAGTTTGAACGCGGTTTCACCCGGCAGGATATCGCCCTCGCCCATATCGGCGATTTCCGCATCGAGCAGCTTCAGGCCATTGGCCAATGTCTGGCGAAAATTGGTTTCCTCGCGCAGCAATGTCTCTTCGATCAGCGGTTTGGCGCGGATCAGTTCAGGGAAAGCATTGCCCATTTCACCGGTCAGTGAACCGACCATACGATGCATTAGCGGATCCTTGGCACCGAGCAAATGGGCATGGCGCATCGCGCGCCGCATGATCCGGCGCAGCACATAGCCGCGGCCCTCGTTCGATGGCAGGACGCCGTCCGCGACAAGGAAGGATGAAGCCCGCAGATGATCAGCAATCACCCGGTGACTGGCCTGATTGTCACCGGTTGTGACGGTGCCGGTCAGCGAGCCGGATTCGGCGATCAGCGCCTTGAACAGGTCGATGTCATAATTGTCGTGCACGCCCTGCATGACGGCAGCAACACGCTCAAGCCCCATGCCGGTATCAATCGACGGTTTGGGCAGATCAACGCGATCGCCTTCGCCGCGCTGGTCATATTGCATGAAAACCAGGTTCCAGATTTCAACAAAGCGATCACCGTCTTCATCCGGACTGCCCGGAGGACCACCGGCTATATGGGGTCCATGATCGTAAAATATCTCGCTGCACGGGCCGCAAGGGCCAGTGTCGCCCATGGACCAGAAATTGTCATCGGTGGCGATGCGAATGATCCGCTCGTCCGGAAGACCGGCAATTTTCTTCCACAGATCAAAGGCTTCATCGTCGGTATGAAACACGGTCACGGTCAACCGGTCCGGTGAAATGCCCCATGTCTTTGTGATCAGCGTCCAAGCATGGAGGATCGCCTGTTCCTTGAAATAGTCGCCGAAGGAGAAATTCCCCAGCATTTCAAAGAATGTATGATGCCGAGCGGTGTAGCCGACATTGTCGAGATCATTATGCTTGCCGCCTGCCCGAACACATTTCTGGCTGGACGTCGCAGTGGCATAAGAGCTCTTCTCGGCCCCGGTGAAGATATTCTTGAACGGGACCATCCCCGCATTGATAAACATCAGCGTCGGATCATTATAAGGAATGAGCGGAGCAGAAGGAACGATCTCGTGGCCTTCAGCCGCGAAATAGTCCAGAAAAGAGCGTCTTATATCATTGGTAGTTTGCATGAATTCGACTTAGGCGACCGATCTGCCGTTGACAATCCTGCATTGCTCTATCCGGTAAAATCAATGCCCTATTCAGGCATAGGCATAGGGTCCGCCTTTTTCGAGAGCCGTCTGATATTGCGGACGAGCGTGAATGCGCTCGAGCCATGCCATCAAATTGGGATAGCGCTGATCCAGTCCGGCACGGGACTGGCAAGCTTCGAGCGGGAAGCTCATCATGATATCGGCAGCGGTCAGTGTATCGCCAGCAAAATAGTCGCGGGTCGCCAGTTCGGTTTCGAGCCAGACAAGCAGGTCGGTGACCATCTGGCCAACCGGCTTGCGCGCTGGCAAGCCAAGCAGGCCAAGACGACCGACCACAAGCAGGCCATATAGCGGCGGCATCATCGAACCCTCTGCGAAGTGGAGATATTGGGTATAGAGACGAGCCCCCTTTGCGTCTTTCGGAGCGCCCAATTTTCCATCAGCCTTATCCACCAGATATTCGGCAATGGCTGCGGTCTCGATAATCACCTCGCCACCATCCTCGATCATCGGCGATTTGCCGAGCGGATGGATGGCCTTCAGGCTGTCCGGCGCTTTCTGGGTCTTGGGATTGCGTTCATAGCGCTTGATTTCATAATCCAGGCCAAGCTCTTCGAGCAGCCAGATGATCCGCTGCGAACGGCTGTTTTCGAGATGATGGATTATGATGCTCATTGTTTTATTGGCCTTCCGAGAAGCACAAAGTTCGTCAAAGTTCGGGCCAAGCAAGCCTGTCAAACCGCCAGATGTCAATCTTTTCCAACATTTGATCAGTATATTGCGAAGCTATGCATTGCAGGCACAAAAATGGGCCGTCCTTGATGTCGGGGGACAGAAGGACGGCCCTATGCCAAAGATCGCCTCGGGGGAGAGTGATCCGGCAAAAGCAGAAATCTTTCATTGCATCATTGCAGTGCAGGTGGGAACCGCCGGGCCATCGAAGATTATCTTCAAACGAGTGCCCGGACATTCAGGACATCCAACATGTCACCGCAATGACGGGTAAATCATCTATTCGTCATCATCGGCTTTCGGAACCGGACCGTTCATCATTTCCTCGGCCACTTCTTCCTGTTTGCCGCGAATCTGATTTTCCAGCTTCTCCATCATTTCCGGATGTTCCAGCAGGAAGCGTTTCGAATTTTCACGCCCCTGCCCGATCCGGACCGAGTCATAGGAGAACCAGGCACCCGATTTTTCGACGACGCCGGCTTTGACGCCAAGATCGATAATCTCGCCAACCTTGGAAATACCCTGACCGTACATGATGTCGAACTCGACCTGCTTGAACGGCGGCGCAACCTTGTTCTTGACCACTTTAACGCGGGTGGTGTTGCCAACAATATCATCGCGTTCCTTGATCTGGCCGGTACGTCTGATGTCGAGCCGAACCGATGCGTAGAATTTCAGCGCATTGCCGCCCGACGTGGTTTCCGGATTGCCGTACATCACACCGATTTTCATGCGGATCTGGTTGATGAAAATCACCATACATTTGGAGCGGCTGATCGAACCGGTCAGCTTGCGCAGGGCCTGGCTCATCAGACGGGCCTGCAGGCCAACATGGGTATCGCCCATTTCGCCTTCGATTTCAGCGCGCGGCACCAGAGCGGCGACCGAATCGACCACCAAAATATCAATCGCATTGGAACGCACCAATGTATCGACAATTTCCAACGCCTGTTCACCGGTGTCGGGCTGGGAAATGATCAGCTCGTCGGTATTGACGCCCAGTGCCTTGGCATAGACCGGGTCGAGCGCATGTTCCGCGTCAACAAAGGCAGCGGTGCCACCGTTTTTCTGCGCCTCGGCAATGACGTGCAAAGCCAACGTTGTCTTGCCCGAACTTTCCGGTCCGTAAACTTCGATCACGCGGCCTTTTGGTAATCCCCCGATTCCCAACGCAATATCCAGTCCCAGGCTACCGGTTGAGATAGCTTCTATTTCGAGCGCCTTGCGCTGGCCCAGCTTCATCGCTGACCCCTTGCCGAAGGCACGATCTATCTGCGCCAGTGCGGCGTCGAGCGCTTTTTGTCTGTCTGATGAATTCAATTGATTATCCGATTCTACGACTTTTAAATTGCCGGCCATTTGCCTGTCCCCTTTGCTAAATGCTTAACCACCATCAATCAATGATTGTGATTATGTACCGCATTTGTTCTCAAAGAACAAGAGGGGAACGAAATTATTGTAAAATTATACTAACACTATGATTTCTAAAAGAAACAAGTCCATTCCTTACATCTGCTTGGCATGTTCGGCCAAAGTTTCTCCGACCGCTTCCGCAATTTGTGCCACTGAAAAGGGCTTGGGCAGAAAACTGACCTTGTCGAGATCAATCGATTTGCGCAATTGCTCCTCGGCATAGCCGGACATGAACAGGATCGGCAGTTCCGGATAATTTTTGCGCACATGTTTCGCCATGGTCGGCCCATCCATATTGGGCATCACAACGTCTGACACGATCATATCGAACTGCTGCTCCTCATTGGCCTGAACCGCGAGCAGGCCCAGAGCCTCCTCGCCTTCGCTGGCCGTTACCACCGTATAGCCCTGCCGGGTCAATGCGCGCTCTGCGACTGCCCGCACCATATCCTCATCCTCGACTAGCAAGATATGACCGCTTCCCCACAATTCCTTCTTGGCGGTCGCCTTGACGGGAGGGGAATTTAATGTGGCGCGCTCCAGGTCTTCCTTGGTCGGATGGTGAACCGGAAAATAGATCGAGAAGGTCGTGCCCTCACCGGGCTTTGAATCGGCAAAAATATAGCCGCCGGACTGCTTGATGATCCCGTAAACCGTCGACAGGCCCAGCCCGGTGCCCTTGCCGACAGCCTTGGTGGTGAAAAACGGTTCAAAAATCTTGCCGATAACATGCGGCGGAATACCGTTGCCGGAGTCGGCGAAGATCAACGCCGTATAGTCTCCGACTGGCAGAATCTCGCTTTTCAGGGCGCGGACATCGGATGCAATCACCGCTTGAGTCGAGATTGAAATCTTCCCGCCATTGGGCATGGCATCGCGGGCATTGACGCCAAGATTGATGATCACCTGTTCGAGCTGCCCCGGATCCGCGCGAACCAGACCCAGATTGCGGCCATGCCTCACTTCCAGTTCGATTGTCTCGTCGAGCAGGCGTTTGAGCAGGTTCGAAACATCAGCGACCACATCTGGCAGTTGCAGCACCTGCGGACGCAGCGTCTGCTGACGCGAAAAGGCCAGCAATTGCCGGGTCAGCCCGGCAGCTCGGTTGCTGTTATTCTTGACCTGCTGGATATCGTCATAATCGCTGTCACCTGGCGCATGGCGCAGCAGCATCAGGTCGCAATGGCCGATGATAGCGGTCAGGATATTGTTGAAATCATGGGCGACGCCCCCGGCAAGCTGTCCGACCGCCTGCATCTTCGTCGCCTGCGCCACCTGGCTCTTCAATTTGGACTCTTCACTATTGTCGCGGATCGACAGCAGCACAGCTGCATCGCCCAGTCCGCGGACGCCAGCGATGCCCAGCGCGACGGGCTCTTCGCCACCATTGCGCAGCCGTACTGCCAGATCGCCTGCCATCGGCGGCCCGCTGGCATAGCGACGCACCGCATCCGCAACCGCCGATTTGTCGTCGCGGATCATCAGGTCGCCAGGATAGAGCGGTTGTTCTTTTTCGCCGATACCGGCAGTTTTGGCAAAGGCATCGTTGAGAAACAGGAACCGGCCATCACGGTCGGTAAGCGCCAGCCCCAATGGCAATAGCGACAGCATCGATTCTACCTGTTCCAGCGCTTTTCCGCGTTCAACCATACCGCCGTCATCATCGATCAGCAGGATCAGAGCAGGCCCTTTTTCCTTTTCCCGATCAAGCGGCACATGGAAAAGCCGAACCGGTGTGCCGTGCCGTCCCTCACGCTCGAAAAAAATCGTGCCCTTGTCATCGGAACGCAGGAAATTGATGAAATTGCGACCAGCAATATTGGCATCAACCCGACCGGTCGCGCGCATCGCAAAAGCCTGATTGGAGGCGCGGATACGTCCTTCGCCGCCGATCACGCTTGCCAATATGCCGGATTCTGAAAAGGCACGACCACCGGTGCCACTGACCAGACGGATCATATCGTCCAATATATCCGCCTGAATTTGTGGTATCATCTGCCACAGCAGATATTCATCACCCTGCCCGGCCCGGACCACTTTGGCGCTATATTCAGCAACGCCGCGTTTCAAGCCTTCCGCATAGCCACGACCATCACGCCACGCCGTTCGACCAGCCGTCGCGAGCAGCTCATTGCCGCCCGCTTGCAAGGGCAGTTCCGGTGGAACCGCAGCGCCATTAAACCATTTGGTGAAAAGTTCATTTGCGCAGACCAGCCGGCCAGCTCGATCGGTGATCGCTAGGCCGATTTCCGACTGATCGGCAACCATCCGGGTAACAGCCCAATCGCCCGGGTCGGCACGATGTTGTTCGCTGGCCGTATTTTCCGGCCGCAGAAAATAGGCGACCCCGGTCAAACTGAGCACCAAAGCGAGAAAGGCAATGATGAGTGTAATATTCTGCACCTGCCAGAAGAGCAGCCCTGCGGAAGCGATCACCGCAATTACAAGAATTGCGGCTCTTATCCTCACGTCGGTCTGGGTCTTGCGGGTACTCGGGTTCAGCAAACCGAATTTTTCATGGGCTTTACTGGCCATTGTCAGCCCTGTCGGCGGTGATTTTACTCAACCGCCCCTTCCGTTTCCGCCCAATCCACCAGCGCCATCCGAAGGAACTGATCAGATAGCCGATAGCGGCAAAAAATATCGCGAATAGAAGGAATCCAAACGCGGTGACACCGGCTTCGCGCACCAGCCAACTCAGCCACTGGCCAAATTCACTTTGCATATGCGTATTGATCGGCTGGCCGGCGGTCATCGCGTCGATCTGCAGCACGAATTTTCCGGTCTGATTGGCCGCGGCGATCCAGAACGGATAGGTTAGAGGATTGGTGATGAAGGTGGTGATCGCTGCAATCGGTACATTGGCGCGCACCGGCAGCGCCAGAAAAACCGCTGCGAATATCTGACCCACCGGGACCAGAAACGCGGCCAGCATGCCCAGAGCGACGCCGCGGGGTACAGAGCGCCGTGTAAAGCGCCAAAGCTCGGAGTGCAGGAAACGATGAGCGATCGGTTTTAGATATTTATTCCGTTCCATCCCGGCCCGGGTCGGCATTTTTTTTTGAAACCAATGGACCAGGAGCATGATAGTGCGCGCCGCAAAATCCTTGTCCTGGATATTGGGCTTCTGCTCAACCATGTTCGCGCATCAGTCGGCCCTGCTGCCTTTTCCAGTCCCGATCCTTTTCGGTCTGCCGTTTGTCCGGCGCCTTCTTGCCCTTGGCCAGCGCCAGTTCCAGCTTCGCCTTGCCCTTGCTGTTAAAGTAGATCGACAGCGGCACAATGGTCATGCCCTTTCGCATCACCGCGCCATGCAATTTATTGATCTCGCGGCGCTTCAGCAACAGTTTCCGGGGACGGGTTGGCGTATGATTATACCGGTTGCCATGGCTCCATTCCGGAATATTGGCGTTGATCAGCCAGACCTCATCACCCTTCACCTCGGCGTAACTTTCGGCAATGGCACCTGATCCGAAACGAAGCGATTTTACTTCGGTTCCGGTCAGCATGATCCCGGCCTCGAACTTGTCGTCCAGATAATAGTCATAGCGCGCGCGCCGGTTCTCGGCGACGATCTTTTTCTTGTCAAATTCCTCTGGCCGCGGCTTTGCCATTAGATCAGGCCTGCCCTTTCCAGAGCAGCATCCACGGCTTTGCGGCTGGCTTCTGACGGTGGTGTCATCGGCAGACGGAGGTCAACTGGAAAGCCGTCGAGAACCCGCGACATGGCATATTTGATCGGACCCGGAGAAGCATCGGAGAACAAGGATTTGTGCAGCGGATAGAGCACGTCATTCAACTCGCGCGCCTTGGCATAGTCGCCCGCAGCACAGGCCGCCTGAAACTCTGCGCATAATTTGGGTGCGACATTGGCAGTGACGGAAATACAGCCCACACCGCCGGCTGCATTAAACGCCAGCGACAGTTCGTCGACTCCGGAAAGCAGCACAAAATCTTCGGCACAATTGAGCCGATGTTCGGTGACCCGGTCGAGATCGCCACTGGCATCCTTGATCGCCACAACGTTCGGCAAGCGGGACAGTGCCGCAACGGTATCAGGCTGGATATCGGTGACGGTGCGCGCCGGTACGTTGTAGAGAACTATCGGCAGATCGATACTCTCGGTCAAGGTCGTGAAATGGGCGATAATACCTTCCTGATTCGGGCGGTTATAATAAGGGGCAACCACCAGACCCGCCGCCGCTCCGCATTTTTTCGAGAAAGTGAGATGCAAAAGGGCATTGGTCGTGTCATTCGAACCGCAGCCTGCGATGACCGGCACTCGGCCAGCGGCCTGTTCGATGCACACTTCAATCACCCGATGATGCTCGGCGTTGGACAATGTAGACGCTTCGCCAGTGGTCCCGCAGGGCACGAGGGCACTGCTGCCCTGGTCAATCTGCCAGTCCACCAGAGCGCGAAACTGGTCTTCGGCAAACGATCCGTCGCGAAAGGGGGTCGCCAGAGCCGGAATGGAGCCGGAAAACATGGAATAATCCTTTATATTTACCTTGGAAATTGGCAGAGCCATCGCCAAGTCAGATTTAACATTAACAGCGATATAGGTCGCCGTTCAGCGCCTGATAAGGAGCCTACCCCTAAAATGTCCAGCATGGTATCAAGATTTGTTATCGCGGCGCTGCTTTTATCTCCTGCAACTTGCATGGCTGCCGAACAGGTAAGCTGGCAAGGGAGCGAAAGCGGCCTATCCGATCCGACCGGCGGCAACGCCGTTCTCGGGCTGCAACGCTGGCGTGTACTGACCCAGTCCGACAATTATTCCTTTGAGGATTATGCTGGTTTTCTGGTCACCTATCCAGGCTGGCCGGATGATACGCGGATGCAGCGCAATGCCGAACAGGCCATCAATATCAACAGTTTCTCGCCGAGCCGGGTGCTTGCTTTTTTTGACAAATTCGCACCGACCACCAATGCTGGCGCCGCAAAATATGCAGTAGCGCTGCAAGCGACTGGCCAGCGCGACAAAGCCAATGAGATGGCAAGACAGGCCTGGCGCGGCGGCACATTGACCGACGAAGATGAAGTCGGAATAATCTCCCGGTTCAGTTCGGTTCTGACCATTGATGATCATGATGCGCGGATGGATGCTCTGCTCTGGGCGCGGGCAACCCGCGACACCGGACGCCAGCTGGTCTTCACCTCTCCTGCCAGACGCCCGGTATTTGCCGCACGGCTGGCTCAGCTGACCGAAGCATCCGATGCCAATGATCAGGCCAGCGCCGTCGGTGCCATAGCCCGCGACGATTCCGGCTATCTCGCGGATCGCGCTCGCTATTTGCGCAACAGCGGTCAAAGCTATGCGGCGCGTCAGTTGCTAGCAACCCGATTGCCGCTGCGGGTAAAGCCCGCCGTGCCGGAAACCTGGTTCGAAGCGATGCTGATCAATGCCGAAGCGGCTGCCAATGACCGGCAATGGACTTTGGCTTATGACATCGCGTCGAAGGTCGAAGACGCCTATGATAGCCCGACCCGGATCGCCGAGCAGAATAGCCGGGTGCGCGATAAATATTCCGATCTTGTCTGGATAGCCGGCACCTCTGCTCTCAACGGCATGCGCCAGCCCGCCAAGGCCGTCCGCATGTTCGACCTCTATGCGCAATCCTACGACTCACCCAATATCACTTCGAAAGGCTATTATTGGGCCGGTCGCGCCGCTGCCGAAGCCGGCCAGACCGAGCAGGCAAATGCCTATTTCGAAAAAGCCGCTGCTTTTCCCGATTATTTCTATGGTCAGCTATCGCTGGAACGGCTTGGCCGTCCGCTGCCGGTGTTCAACCGCAAGCCGGACGTCGAAATTACCGAAGCCGAGCGCGCTGCTTTTGACAAGGAGCCGCTGGTCGTTGCGACCAAGGCATCAGTCCGTACGGGCCCCTGGCGCGAGCAAATACGCTTTCACCGCGCCCTCGCCTATAATGCCAAGACCGCGAAAGACTATCTGCTGATCAGCGATCTCGCGACCCGTATCGGCGCCCGCGATCTGGGCGTGATCAAGGGTATCAGTTCGCTCGGCGCCGGTGTTGGCGCAATCGACGAGACGGCGTTCCCGACCATGCCGGTACCCTTTGGCCATGAAAGCAGCTGGACGCTGATCCACGCGATCACGCGGCAGGAAAGCCAGTTTGCCGAAGGGGCGGTGAGCCATGCTGGTGCCCGCGGCCTGATGCAGCTGATGCCGGGAACCGCCCGCGAACAGTCCGGAAAGGCAAACCTGTCCTATAATCTCTCGTCGCTGACCGATGATCCGCAATATAATATCCAGCTCGGCAGCGGCTATATCCAGCGGATGATGGACTATTATGGTGGCAGCTACCCGCTTGCCATCGCCGCCTATAATGCCGGCCCCGGCAATGTGAACAAATGGCTCCGCGCCAATGGCGACCCGCGCATGGGCGGGATCGACTGGGTCCAGTGGATCGAGGATATCCCGATTTCCGAGACCCGCAATTACGTCAAGCGGGTGCTGGAAAATGCGGTGGTCTATGACACGAAAAACCCGCGCGGCCCGACGATCCGCAGCGACACGCCGCTGACTCGCTATATCGGTAAAAATTACAAGGGTTGAGGATTGATATCTGGCCGGATCGGCCTCACGCCTTGAAACCCGCTTCAACCCGAAAGTTGCCAGTGAAATATCTCCAATCATTCCTTCCCGCCATTTTGGCGGCCACGACCTTGAGTGCCTGTGCAACTCCGAACGAACGCGTGGCAAACTCCGGCTTCACCGTCTGCGCTGATCAGAAATTGCACGCAAATCTGTCCGACAGCCTGTGTATCGAAACCACCGTCAATCACAGCGATTTGCAGGATGGGCCCGTCGAACTTTTCGTGCGCAAATTCCCGGCGCGCGATGACCATCAAGGCGAGATATGGCTGATTGCCGGAGGTCCCGGCGAGTCCGGCGCCAGTTTCTATGCTGACATAGAATTCTTCAGACAGACTTTTGCTAATTATGATGTGATGGTCCCCGACCATCGCGGCACCGGCTACTCGTCGAAATTGTGCATGCCGGAGGAAACGCTGGATAGCCCGGACGGGCTGGCCCTCGCCGGAGCGGAATGGGGAACCTGTTTCGAACAACTATATGCAGCCCCCGGGAGAGCCGGTAGCTTCAGCCAGAGGAACGCCGCCCGCGATATCGATACGCTCGTGTCAAAACTCGGCTCCCATAACAAAACGCTGGTTTACGGCGTCTCTTATGGCACATCACTGGTGCTGGAATATGCCAAGCTGGCGACCACCGATATCGATGGCATCATCCTCGATTCGCTGACGCCCGCGCCATCTGATCATCTGAATGGCTTGAGCTATCGATCGCAAACCACCGACCAGGTCGGAATGGTCCTGCTCGACCGCTGTGCAGCAGACAGCAATTGTAGTCTGGGAACGGACGCAGTCGAAACCTATCGTGCCTTGCTCAAAGATATAGACGCAGGGGCAGACATCCCCGGTCTGGAAAAAATTCCCAATGGCGACCTTCGGCAGCTGCTCGGTCTGCTCCTGGATGTACCGAGCGCCCGCAACCAAATTCCGGACATCATTGCCGCCTTGTCGAACAGAGATCCCCAAGCAGGACCATTGATCCAGGACATCATTCAGAGCGCCGAGGCATATTGGAGCAATATCACCCGGTTCCAACAGGCGACATCTTCCATTCCCCTGTCCGCGATTATCACCGGCTCCGAATCCAACGGCCGGCCCGATCTGACGGCCGAACAACTGGCATCAGAAAAAGCAGCTCTGGGATTTACCAGCCCGCTCCCCGGCCTGCTGGTGAGCAACCAGTTTCCGCTCTACAAGGCACCTCCGGCGCTGGCGATGCCCGCCGCCATGCCGCCGATGCTGATTTTGCAAGGCACATTGGACCCAAAAACACCCTATGATTCCGCAGTAAAGCATGCAGCCACTCTCCGCAGCAGAGGTTCCGTTGCACTGCTCACCTTAACCGACGCCCCGCACGCAGCCTATATCACAAGCCAGGATTGCCTGACCGAACCACTCGCGCGGTTCGCCAAAAATCCGAAAGCCGTCAGCTCGCAGACCTGTGCCCCGGCGGATGTCGCGATCACGTTTAGATAAAGAATAATGATATCGGGAAAATGGCTGCGGCCAAGATACCGATCAGAATTATCTACATCGATAGCTCGGTACCGAGCCCCCTCGCCTTAGCTTCACTCAAAATATATTTTGCCGCAGCAATATCCTGGGCAGCGATCCCGAGCGATTTGTAGATCGTCACATCCTGATCGGTTGTCCTGCCTTTTGCTTTCCCCAGAAACACATCGCCAATCTCAGCGACCATATCGACACCGGAAATAATAGCCTGGTCGAGAGCAGCGAGCATCTCCCCCGCCTGATCCAGAGCAGCCGGCAAATGATCGACCACAAAGCGGCTAGTCGCCAGCATATCGGGCGTAATCTCCATCACCCCTCTATGGCTTGCTCCGACGCTATTGACATGCATGCCCTGCTCGAGGCAGCTCTCGTCCAGAACCGGTATTGGCGAGGCTGTGACGGCCGTGATGATATCTGCGCCTTTTGTGGCTGCGCTCAGATCGCCGACGGCGGTCAACTTCACCGGAGTAGCGGATTGCAACCGAGCAGCCAGAACCTGCGCCTTTTCCAGGCTGCGACCCCAGATCCGAATTTCCTCAAATTGCCGCACTTCGCACAGCGCATGAATATGGCTTTCTGCCTGTTCGCCCGTACCAACAACCAGCATGATTTTGGCATCCTTCCGCGCCAATATATCCGTCGCCGCAGCGGTCATACAGGCGGTGCGAATGGCGGTCAGCGCATTGGCATTCATGATTGCCAGCGGCTCGCCATGACTTGCATCGAACAGCGTATAAAGACCCATATGAGAGGGAAAGCCAGCGTCGGGATTACCCGGATAAAGGCTGAGCAATTTTACACCAAACGCCCGATCATCGCCGCCCAGATAGCCAGGCATCACGCCCAGTTTATTGTCACTATCGGGTAGAGGCATGGCCTGCCGCAAAGGCAAAACGCTATCGCCCCTGGCCACGGTTTCCATCGCCTTGCGCATCAGCTCGATGCATTTGGGATAGGTCAGTATCGATGCTATTTCTTCACCGGAAATATAGTGCATCATGTCTTATCCCTCTGCCGGTGAATTTGCAGACTGACCGAATATTTTCGCGAATTTTCCGGATCGCCAGATGCGGACCAATATGAACGCATTCACCAGCATGAGCACGCCATATAGGGTCGGGATGACAGCTAGCACTATATCGTTCATCACGGCCATGGTCAGAAAAGTGGCGACCGTGGCATTTTGCACGCCCACTTCTATGCCGATGGTAATCGAGTCCCTATCGTCCAGCCGGAACATTCTTGCCAGCCAAAGGCCCATCAGCATCGCGAATATGTTCAGAGCCAGAACCGCGGGTCCGGCAATCGCAATATTCTGCCACACAAGATCGGCGCTGATATAGACCGAAAAACCGATGACACAGAGCAACACGATCAGTGCAGCGGGCCGCAGCAGCACCACCAGCCGCTCTGCAAATGCCGGAACCACACGGCGGATGATCATCCCCAGGACAATCGGCAATACGGTCATCTGAAACAGACGGCCAACCGTGTCCAGAACGGAAAAGGCTGGCGCAGTGCCTTCTGCCATAAAATAGTCCAGCGACAGATTGATCAGAAGCGGCGTCGACAAAACCGTGACCAGGCTGGCTATCGAGGTCAGCACGACGGACAGAGCCACATTGCCCTTGGCGGCAAACACTACCGCATTTGAAGTAATTCCCCCTGGGCTAAAGGCCAGAATCAAGAGACCGATGGCGAGCGCCGGCGGCAACCCGAAAAAGATCACGACCGCGCAACCCAGCGGCGGCAGCAATAGCAACTGACCGATCAAGCCAGCACCAATGCTCCTCCGGTTCTGCAAAACATAAGCGAAATCCTTGACGGTCAGGGACAGGCCGAGGCTGAACATCACAGCGATCAGGCCCCAGCCAATAATGACGGTATTCACATAAGTGACGAGTTCCTGGCTAATCGGCTAAGCTCCTGTCCAGACATCATCCATAAGGCGCAGAAAATTGCCGCCGAGTATCTTGTCGATACGCGCTCCCTTATGGCCTCTTGCTTCCAGCATATCCGCCAGTTTCCAATATTTGTCCGGCCCCTGCAAATCTGGGAGCATGGGAACGATGTCAGCCGTTTCCCCCTTCGCGCCGATGCCCGCTGCCCGGCGCGCGGCGACTTCCTTCCTGATCATTGCACGATAGGCTGGCATGTCATCAACGGCAGAAACGCCGCCATCGCTGCCGATGCCGACATGGTCTTCACCACAGACATTGATCGCATGTTCCATATGGGCAACCAGATCGGCAGCCAGTGCCTGACGCCCGGTCGCCAGGAAGGGCATATAATAGATGCCGGCAACGCCGCCTTTGTCGGCCAGCAATTTCAATTCCTGATCGCTCTTGTTGCGCGGCAGATCGGTGACAGCGCGGCAACCGCTATGCGTGATCGCAATCGGGCCCTTGGACGCCGCAAGCGCATCCAGACAGGTGCGTTCGCCGCTATGGCTGAGGTCCACCAAAATATTATTGGCGTTGAGCTGTGCCACCACCTCGCAGCCAAATTCGGTCAGCCCCCGGTTTTCGGGGACCATCGATCCGTCGCCGATTTGATTGCGTATATTATAGGTAAGCTGAATGACCCGCACGCCCAGATTGGCGAATATCTCGACACGGCTCGCGTCATCGCCCATCATCGCCGCATTCTGAAATCCCAGGATGACGCCGGTCTTGCCCGAAATATGCGCATCACGAATATCCTGCGCCGTCAGAACCTTGGCCAGATGACCGGACTTTCGCCTTATCAGAGCATCCCACTGCCCGACTTCCCGGACGCTATGTTCGAATGGTTCCATATCTCCGGCGACAAAGCCAATGGTGATATTGACTGCGCTCACTCCGGAAGCGTGCACATCGTCAAGCGCGCGTGCGTCTATCCCCTCATCAAGCTCTGCCGGATCGCCGGACTTGCCTTCCGGCAACATTCGCAGATTTACATTAGATATGCCGCCAAGCGCATCAATGATGAGCGGCTTGCGGCCTTTTGCCCCTCCGGCTGTCGGACGATCAGCACCTGCTTTTGCAGCAGCACCGGTCGCACCCAGTGCCAATCCTGCAGTCATCGTGCCTGCAGCAAATTGGATGACACCGCGCCGTTGGAACGGTCTTTTCAAAATTCCATTGTCACGCATGACTCTCTGTCCTTTGCTGATCGTAGAGTGTCGAATATCCAGTCGAGCAGAGCGCTGGCAAACTGGCATCCAGGACGATCATTCGGGGTAAACCAGTTCCGGTATATTTTTATGTTCATAGTCTTTCCGCTCAAAACGGTGTCCGCGCTTCACGGTCAGGGTGATCGAGCGCAGCGACGAAATATCGGCTAGTGGATCGTCTTTGACAAAGACCATATTGGCGAACTTTCCCGCTTCTAACGTCCCGATATCCTGTGACTTGCCAAGACCGCGCGCGGCAACCGATGTCGCAGACAGTATCGCCTGCTGCGGTGTCAGCCCGGCGCCGTTCACCAGCGCCTCCATCTCTTCATAAAGTTTAGGAAAGGGATCGTCAGCGGGAGCTGACCGGTCCGTTCCGGCAATTATCGCAACCCCGGCTTCATGCATTGCAGCTGTTATGCCCGCAGCCAGAGCCCGTGAACAACCTGGCCGCTGCGGCGTCCCGTCTTCATTCAACGCAGCCGCCTGTTCAGCCGATATTTCATCATAGACACTCAATGTGGCCTCCATGATCGTGCCCGATTTTGCGAGCGCGGATATATATTTCCGGATTTCGGGATGGTCGGCCGTGATCCCTTCATAGGATGGCGGATTGTCATGACCGTAGCGTTGCTTGTTACGCTCGCCGACATAGCGCGCGATCATGCAGACATGGGAAACGACCGTTGCGCCCAGCGAGTCATAAGGCGTGGCCGGATAGACTTGCAAATGCGACCAGACCGGGAAATTCTGTTTCTTCCCTTCGGCGATGATCGCCTGCACCAGATTGCCCGGCAGGTTGGCGTAAATCTTGATGCCCGTCGCCGACGTCCCCCTCGCTTGCGCCACCATCAGAGCTATTTCGGAATCTTCCGTGATAGCCTGCATCCAGGGTAGTTTTCCGGGCACACCGCCCAGGCCGGATGTCACCGTCCGCGGGTCGGAGAAAAAATCCGGACCAGCCATCAACGATGAATAATAAAGATCGGGCGCGGGTATTTCGTTGACCAGTGACGCGCGCGACAGATCTGCCAGAGCCCGGACATCGCCAGCCATGTCGCGAACACCGGTTATGCCGCCATAAATATATCGCTTCAAATAGGCACTGGCTGTCGCCCGGTGCGGCAGCGTCGCCAAATGGACATGGGAATCGATCAGGCCCGGCAGCACATATTCGCCGGCCATGTCATAGACCGCTGCGCCCTCAAGCATATCCTCGCTGACTGCCGAATTCGGTACGATTGCCGTGATCCGGTCATCCTGAATCACAATCGCCATATCCGAACGCGCGTTCTGACTGGTCCCATCGATCAGGACAACGTCGCGGTAAATCACCTTGCCTTGCGCAAGACCAGCCGCCTCAGCCAGACTTGGTTTATGCTGAGCGGGTTGCGCCTCTACCGCAGAGGCTTCTGCTGTCGCTTGCTGAGCCTTTGCATCATCCAGGAGGAGCAATGTCGCAGACATACCCAGCAAAATTGCAGCCACGGCGGAATTTTTCAGCTTGAGCCAGTTTTGCTTTGCACAGTTCACATAACTGTCAGGCGATAGATTCACCGGCTTCTCCTGCGATCGAAATGGTACACAACCGACAATTGGCCGGAGCATGTCTATCTTTCTTGCTGAAAAAGCGAGGCGGTGCAAATCTTATGGTTCACAATTCCGGCTGCGAATGCCGATGATGATGTCGGCGGCCCTGATCTATTCCCACTCCAGATAGAGCGCCGTGAATGTCAGCGTATCGATAACCCCGTGCATCAGGATCACCGGCCAGAGATTGCGTTTCAACAGCAAGAACATGGTACCGAAGGCCAATGCTATGCCACCGGTGACAATAGCGCCGCGCCAGCCTTGATAATAAAAATGACCATAGCCGAAAAAGATCGCGGGCAGGATGACGGCCAGAACAGAGGCAAATCTATAGCCGGAAAAAGCAGTCTGCAATCTGCTGATCAAATAGCCGCGGAAAAACATTTCCTCGCCAAAAGCCGCAGCGGTCCAGACAATCGCAAGCCACATCAGATATTTAGGCAGGTTTCCTGCGACATCACCCCAGCGATCTTCGACACCCTTTGGCATCTCGGCCATGAAATCCAGCCCGATTGCCGGGCCGCCTATGGTAGTCAACGCAACCACAGCTCCGAAAGCCACGAAGACCAGCAAGGCTTGCGGGACCACCATCAGCTTCGCTCTGACACCGGGCAAACGGCGCAGACCCAGAGAGGGCCAGTCCATACCGATCTTGCGCATATAGATTGTGACAAGAGCCAGGGTCAGCAATAGCGAGACCGGACCAGCATAGCGCCAGAACACCAGGCTCATCAGATATTTGGACAGCAAGGCGAAGGCGACAAAACCCGCTATCTCGGCCAGAATGATCCAGCGTTGCGGCTGATTAATTCCGATTTCAATATTCTGCGATATTTTCATATACGCTCAGGTGTATTACATAGATAACACTGTCAACGCATATCTGCTACGTGACGGATACCACTCGTGATCGCAGAACCAGTCTAGGCAGTTTTTCCGACCATCAACACATCGACCGGGGACCAGCCCATCATTTCACTGGCGCGGCTGCCGATGGTTGCCATGGTAAAACCGCCCCGTCCGTGGGTTCCCAGCACCAGCAGGTCAAATTCACCGCTATCGAGCAAATTGTGGACCGACTGGTGAAGATTGCCTTCGACCAGGCGGGGATTCACACGAGCGGAATCGGTGTCGGACAGGTTCAGACTGGCCATGAAATCCTGCAATTCCTTTTCCGCATCGGACAGCATTTCCGCCGCGACGCCGTCCGATTTCAGCCAGGCTTCATAAGCCACATGATAGGCGTGCACGAGATCGATTTTCGCGCCGGGGAAAAATTCCAGCGCGGTCCGAAGGGCCTGAGTCGAAAAATCCGAAAAATCGGTCGCTACCAATATTCTGCCATAATCAGCACGCGGGCGCTCTTTCACGATAAGGACAGGGACCTTGGCGTGGTGGACCAAATGATCAACCGCTGTGCCGAGGAAAAAATCGGAGATATCATTGTGACGGGCAGCCCCGACAATGATCAGGTCGCTGTCGAGTTGCACGGCCGTTTCGGCGATGACTTTGGGAGGATTTCCGTAATTTATCGCCAGATTGCAGCCCTCGGCATCCGTCCCGTAGTTGCGCAGCAGAAGAGCCTCGACCTTGGCAATATCAACCTCGGCTTTGGGACTGTTTACAAATAGCAAGGTTCGGCCTGCGTCCCAGATGTCGGCGAGCATTTTCGCGCGAGCGAACGGTCGGTCTGCCCTAGCCGTCAGATCGGTAGCGACTAAAATTTGTTTGGAAACGGGCATGGAATGATACCTTATATGAGTTCGTGGGCGTGATCGTTCATCCTCCCATAACAGATGGAGGAACGTCTCTGGTCTGAAACACTAACCGCTTTACAGCTGATTCACATCAGTATCTGTACGGATATGTCCCATCCATGATTGACGCTAACAGCCAGCCAGTTCGAATCGAGCATAATATGCGATCGGAAATGAGGGGATTATTTTGAAACGAGCATAGCGGGAGTTCTGCGCAATTTTCCGCGCAGGATAATCCGTATTTGGACAGGACTGATAATTGAGCTCCAGACGGGTTTGCGGGAATTTTCTGTCAATTTTATCATCAAATAAGACGATGATATTGCTGAATATTATGCAAACATATCTTTTAATCCACTGAAGATGAAATACCCACCAAGCCCGCTAAAAGTGGCTCCATATATCGACTGAAATGCGCGCACGGTCTTCTTGTAAAAACCCTGAGCGGCATTTGTTGAAGATAGCAGGCCGTAACCGCTGTAGATGATGAGTGCAGACAACCCACCTATTGGAGCGAAAAGCAAAACATCCATTGTCGATAGGCCGGAAGTTGTCATGAAAGCGACAATAGTTGCCCACATTATCGCTGCTTTCGGATTTGTCAGAACCACAAGAAGACCATTATGGAATGCGGTAGCTGGCGTCATCATGGCTTTGTGGCCTTCGATCACCATCGCGCCGCCGTTGATCGCCGATCTCAAGGCACGTAGACCGACATATATTAAATAACTATCACCGAAGAGTTGCAGCATAACGATCAGAACGGGATATGCATGGAACAGAGCGGAGATGCCCAGCGCCAATGAGACTACCCAGAGTGCTGTACCCGTAGCCACGCCGTAGCGACTGCTGGCAGACGGCCTTGCCCCAGTGCAACTCCAGCGACAGCCAATAAATTTGGCCCCGGTGAAAACTGGGCAGCAACTGTCGCTGCGCGCGCTGAAAAATACACGGCCATCATGTTTGATCGGTCCTGCAAATTGGAATGTCGTGTTTACGCGCTTATGAAAATTAGGTGGAGCTTTGGCTCGACCCAGATTTTCTAGCCCAAGCCTTCGTGTCCGGCACGCCAATCAATCCCATGATTCGGCGTCCCCTCAATCCTTCACCTCATAGCCAAAGGCATCATGCGCCAGCTTCACCAGTTCCGGCTTGGCTTCGGGCAAATCCTTGGGGAGCGCCGCCTCCAGCGTGTCGGCGACATGGGTCATCGCGGCGATACGAGCGGATTTCTTATCGTTGCCGGCGATCACTTTCCACGGCGCCCAGCGGGTGTCGGTATATTTGAACATGTCATGCATCGCTTCAAGATAATCACCCCGCTTTTCCCGGTTGCGAAAATCCTCGGCGGTAATCTTCCAGCGCTTGTGCGGCGTGTCGAGCCTTTTGGTGAGACGTTCGTCCTGCTCTTCCTGCGTCGTGTGGAAGAACAGCTTCACCACATTGGTGCCGCCATCGATCTGCTGCGCTTCAAATTCGTTAATCTCGTCATAGCCGCGCTTCCAGTCGGCCGGTTCACAAAATCCCTCGACCCGCTCGACCAGCACGCGGCCATACCAGCTGCGGTCGAACACACCGATTTCGCGGCTGCCCGGCAGTTTCTGCCAGAAGCGCCAAAGGAAATGCCGGTCTTTTTCTTCCTTGGTCGGCGCGCCGATTGGCCAGACATCATAATAGCGCGGATCCCATTCGCCGGTCATCCGGCGGATCGCACCGCCCTTGCCCGCTGCGTCCCAACCCTCGAACACCAATATCGAGCGGCTGCCGTGAATGATATGTTTGAAATGGATATGCGCGAGTCGGTCCTGCAGCGCTTCCAGCGCCTCATCATAATCGCCATCATATTTGTCGCCGGATTCATAGTCGGACAGGTTTATGGTCATTTGTGCTCCGTCACCCCGCAATTGACCCCGGGGTCCAGGGTTGATGGCTGCATTTTTCGCCGCCAGAGACTCTTGAGCCAGCGCTGCGTTCAGACTTTCGATATACTATAATATACTGAAATGAGCTAACCGGTTAACTTTGTTACCGGGATTTTAACTGTCGTGTCGGCCAGACTGCCGCAATTTCCATTCATCCATCGCTCGCCGGTGCGCAAGCACACGCTCTGTCGATTGGATCACTTCCAGCTTTCCGGGCGACAATCTGTCCGCCTCTTCCAATAGCGCCAATGCAGCATCAAGATCGCCGCGCTGTTCCGCACAAAGACCGCGATTAAATGTCAGCGAAATATGAGACTGACCATTCCGGGCCGCTTCGTCCCACATCCGGCAGGCTTCTGCCGCGTCGCTCTTGGTCATTTTGATCGCCGCCTTGAAGAAATTTCCTTCAACTTTGGTCATGCCTTTGCGGCTTTCCAATATCCGGATTTCCTGACGATATTCTCTTGGGGCCAGGTCATCGGCAATAGCATTCGCCGTCCCGGCTATCATGCTCCGGATCACTGACTCGCTGCTCGCAAAATCCTCGTCATCGCCAAAACACACCATCTGTTCATTTTTGTCCGGAAAGCTCTCGGTATAAATGCTGCGTCCATCGCTATATCGCGTCGCTCGTACCTCGGCCCTAAAATCGATAATCCGGGTCAGACAAGCCACTTTTATATCTTTATGGGTGACGCATTTATCATTGTCGTCGCGCTCGACACAGCGCCTCCGTTTCGCAGTCGTTTCAAATTGCTCGACGCCAGCCGTAACATGGCCGGAAACACTCGCGTCGAACTGCACCGCAGATCGTCCGCCAATCACAGCAAAATAAGGCTGGCCAAAGATCGTGATAGCCGCAAGCCTGTCTTCCAGCTCAAACGCCAGCGCTCGGCCGTCGCGGCCACCAAAACGCTCGATCGATATGGACTGGACTTGGACAAATTCCGGGGAATTGGCCGGTGTCATCCCCTCGATGGTCAACACCTCGGCCTGCGCTGCGGTAGAAAAGTCTGATAGCGTCATCAAGACGGCAATCGTGGCGATCAATAATCTGTTCATGTCCATCCCCGAAACCTGGTCGTTCACAAATATCGATACTAATCTGAATATAATATTAGCCGCTGATGATCAGTTCCGCAATACGCTTTGGATCCTGCATCGGCATGAAATGGGTAAGGTCGGGAAGATAGACATCTCTGCCATCGGCGAAACTGTCCGCCAGGCCAGGCGGGGTTGGCGAAGAGGCGAAATCGAACACACCTTCCTGCTTGATCTGTGGGGCGCGTAAAATAATGACCGGTTGTGTGATTTCGTCAATCATTGGCCATGGATCGACCGTAGCACTGGTCGCATAGATCGACGCCTCGGTCTGCGGCGGACAAGCCAGTTCAAACCCGCCCTGCCGGTCAGGCAACAGACCATATTCGCAATAATCCCGCAGCACAGCCGGATCCCACAGCTTGTAGGGATGCCGGTCCTTGAAACGATCGAACATTTCATCAGGCCCGGTCCAGCTATTGCGGCGCTTGGCAACCATCTCGTTGGTCGCACCATATTCAGGCGGATTTTGATAGACTTCCCGATCCATGATCACCGGATCGATCAGGACAAGACGTTCCAGCAGATCAGGATGGCTGGCTGCGACCTGCACCAGACAATGGCCGCCCATGCTGTGCCCTGCGCCGACGGCAAAGCGGATACCTAGCGATTGCACCAGTTCAGCAGTCGCGCCCGCGACGTCGGCCCAGTCAGTGATTATTGGCGCGGCGCTGCGTCCGTGGCCCAGTTGATCGACCGCGATCACATGGGTGCCGTCGGGAAATGCATCGACAAGCTTGTCCCAACAACGGGCATGAAAGCCGGTTGCGTGGAGCAGCAGGATCGACGGACCGTCCCCCGCATTGCCCCATTCGAAATAACAGATATTGCCATGGGATGACGGGAACATATTCGTAATTGGGAGTGTCATTTAACTTTTCCTATTTCGTCATCCCGGACTTGATCCGGGATCCAGAGCAATCGCTCACAACCTTCGCATGTTGCGGCTCTGGATGCTGAATCAAGTTCAGCATGACGACTAGCTGAATTGTTGAACTCACGCTTCCTTGGGCGGCTCGACCACGCGAATATGCAATTCCCGCAGCTGTTTCGCGGCAACCGGACTCGGCGCGCTCATCATCAGGTCTTCCGCCTTCTGGTTCATCGGGAACAATACGACCTCGCGAATATTCGGCTCGTTCGCCAGCATCATCACGATCCGGTCGACGCCCGGAGCCGATCCACCATGCGGTGGTGCGCCATATTTCAGTGCGTTGATCATGCCGGAAAATTCGGTGTCGACCTGCTCCTTGGTATAGCCGGCAATCTCGAACGCCTTGTACATGATATCGGGCCGGTGGTTCCGGATCGCGCCGGAGGACAATTCGATGCCGTTGCAGACAATATCATATTGCCAGGCGAGAATGTCGAGCGGGTCCTGGTTTTCCAGCGCTTCCAGCTC